>Ga0105050_10006053_pt1 | contig 15229 bp, 16 predicted proteins | sample FRY01_FD_78088 | JGI IMG/M metagenome (GOLD analysis project Ga0105050, IMG submission 78088) | Freshwater microbial communities from Lake Fryxell liftoff mats and glacier meltwater in Antarctica - FRY-01 | ecosystem: Environmental > Aquatic > Freshwater > Ice > Glacier meltwater ... | reverse complement strand
TGTGCTCAAGTAGGCATCAACTTCACCCACATCGCCAAAAACCGAAAAGGGGGCAGGAGTCCGAGTTGGACTATAGCCCAACTCGGACTCCTGCCCCCTTGTTTTCCCTACTAGATTCGGTTCCGGTAGTGGAAATCAAATTTCCTATCAGTCGCGGCAATTTCCAACATCGTCCAATCTTTTAACTCCGGCAGGGCGATAAGCTTCGAACGCAAAAGTCGATTGAGATGTACAACGCCGCTGGAACTATCGCTAAAGCCTGAATCGACTTTTGTTGCTCGGTTTGCCATGCTGCATCAAGCCACGCATTTGATTCGCATGGCGTTTCGCGCAACCGCTCGTACTTTCCATCGGTTGCTTCACGCATGCGTCAACTCAGGAATGCAGCCTGTGTGTTTTTGCGATCCCGAAATTTAACGCCTGATAACGTCCTTTATCATTCGCAAAGAACGTGATAGGGAAGGACGGACAAAAAATGCAATTTACGCACGGAGGTACTGAGAAATGGTCAATGAACTAACTGAAATTGGAATTGCGAGGCTGGCGGAAACTTTTCCGTCGCTGGCTCGCGCGGATGGAATCTGGCCTTGGAATCCGAATCGACTCGACTGTTGGGCGGCAAGGTTGGAGAGAAGCTATAACGAACGACTGTCGGCAAGGTTCTTGCTTCAGGTATGGAATCCAAGTTTTGATTGGGAATGTGGTCTGTTTGATCCGCGTGAAGCGATTCATTTTTGGGACACGAATCATCGTCGAGCTTTTCTCGAGTTCAAGACGATCAATACGCTGGTTGGCAGCTAACGGTTTGTATGCCGACACATCTGCCTTCTGAATCTGACGGTCGTGGGTCTTTAGCAGTAAAAAGCTATGTTCCAGTGATGATTGTGAAGGCTGGTGACAATGCGCGATTCGCCTGGGATGAATTCTTTCAAGCAAAGATCCGAAACGAACATACTCGCCGAGCGTATCGTCGCGCAGTGCTGAACATGTTGCGATTTTGCGATGCACAGGCTGTCGAGTTGCGTCACATCACACCGGGTCATGTAGGCACTTTTCTCGACTCACTTAACTTGGCGGTGACCAGTAAAAAGCAAGCGTTGGCAGGCATCCGGCATTTTTTCGACTGTATGGTAACTCGGCATGCCGTCGCTCTAAACCCTGCTCTCTCGGTTCGCGGCGAGCGGTATTCAGTCCTTGAAGGCAAGACGCCTGAGATTTCTGTCAAGCAAGCTCGCAAGCTTCTGCAATCGATCGAAACGAATAATGTGGTTGGGCTGCGTGATAAGTCGATCGTCTCAGTCTTGGTCTATACAGCGGCTCGCGTTGGTGCTGTTGCGAAACTAAGAGTGAAGGACTTCTATGACAGTGGTGATCAGTTCTGTTTGCACTTTGATGACAAGGGTGGCAAGTCTCGCGAGATACCAGTAAGGCACGACCTGCAAGGCTTGTTGTTTGAATATCTACGCTCGGCGGAGTTACAGCTTGGCTGCGACGCCAATCGCCCTCTATTCAATACGGCCGTTCGTAAAACAAAACAACTGACACTTCGATCGATGACAGCCGGTGACATTGGCCGCATGGTCAAGCGGAGAATTATCGCCGCAGGGCTTCCGCCCCGCTTGTCTCCCCATTCTTTTCGGGTCGCTACGATAACGGACTTGCTCGAACAAGGTGTACCACTCGAAGATGTTCAAAACTTGGCAGGTCACTCGGACCCGCGCACCACGCGTTTGTACGATCGCCGACATAAGAAAATAACGCGAAACATCGTCGAACGGATATCGATTTAGCTTCCGCCACGATGTGTCCAACTATCGCTTGCACGAATTAAGCAAAAATTGCTGGATGACAATTTTCAATGCACTTGATGTCAACAATCGCCAAGTCGCGACGCGAACTGCCACGCCCTGCCAGATGATGAGCGCAGCACTGAAATCATATCGAGCTCTGCAGCGACCTACTGCCGAACGCCGTTGATTTGCTGTTCCGATGACCAAAAATGCATTCACGTCGTTGTCTGTTGCGTCAGCTCGTTTGACGGTCTGGTTCGGACGTGATACGCGGGTTGTGTACGGCTCGTCCCGTTCTTTCCCAATTGGCCAGCAGATTTGACAAACGATTCCAGGCTTGGTCGATCACCATGGCTGGTCGTATTTTTTTGAAAGGTTTGGAATCAGTCCATCGTTCGGAGCCACATCAATGTCGCGCACATCTAATCAAGTCGGATCAAGTAGTCCCAAAGGAGTGCCTCAAAGTTGTCATCACGTAGAGCAAGTCAGAACACCAGATGGTCAGTTGCTCGGCAGTTGGATCGAAATAGAAATCTACACGGTGACCTACACCGCATGCAACACGGTGACTTACACCGCATGCAACACGGTGACCTACACCGCATGCAACTTCTGTGGCGTTCGCTATGGCAAACACAATCCATCAGATGAGGAAACCGTTCGCAGAGCTTATTTAGAACAACAACGCCGACTGGCATGCCCAGGGTGCGGCGAAGAACCGTTTCTTGGGTAAAACGACGATGGCTGGTTTTGATTGAAGGTTTTTAATTGACACCAGCCCCTTAATCCATTGCGTCACCGCGTCCAATGCTTGCCGCGCAAGCTAGAACGCTAGATACCATCGAATCCGATAAATCTGTGCAACTCAAGACTTGGTTCTGCGGCATATTAACCGTTTGAGCTCCAAGATCCCATTGGCTGTAGGACAGCGGCTACAGAAATATTTAAATCATTTCACGCTTTCTTCGCAGCCAATCCAGCCAAAAGTATTTCGGGTTCGTAGCGCAGCTTGAGCCTAACATCCGCGTTCAGTAGGTATCAGCTGCTGGCCGCAGTGGAAAGCAGGTTTTTTCATGGGCACCGACAGCAAGTCGGGTTTGCTCGAATCTGTTCGTTAAGGGGAATGCTATGCGTTTGGTTGGAATTTCAAAGCTATTGGTAGTCGGCTCATTGGTTGTCTGTGGGTGCAATCGGGAACCGACAACGCCGATCAACCCAGATGCGGTGGATACGAGCGAACTGAGCGATATCCTGTTACCAAAAGGTGCGCCGCAGTTTTTCGTTTTCGATTTCGGTCTGGCAGAAATGGATGAGGAGGACGCGGACAAAGTGCTCTTTGGTCGATCGCTCTTTGAATCACGCCAGGTCACAAAAAAGGATACCTTTGATGTGCCTCGTTTGGCAACGGTTCAACGGGAAATCACGGATGATGCCGGGAAAAAGCAAGTTGTGGTTGAGGAGATTGAAACACTTGAAACCCGATTCCGCGAGTACTCGACAACCGTTTATGAAGTCATCGGTGATCAGATTCTGAGCTGTCCGCTTAGATCACTCACGGCGTTTGATTGCGACGGAAGTAAACTCAGTGCAGAGCATATTCGAAGCGCACTTGTTGACGGCCGCCGCGTTGTTCTTCGGACCACGGACGAACCTGAAGACCCGTTCTACGGCGGGTTTTTCGATGCAGACATACTCTTTGTCCATAGCAACGAATGGGTCGACATTGATTATGTTCCGGAGCCGGCACACGTACCAGCGACAGCCCCAACACCAGAACCAGAGGTTCGCGTCTCGAACAAGCCGTTGATCACTGATCTAGCGATTGCTTACTAACAAGGACTGGCTGCAAACGTAATCCACAGCAATGAAAGTCGATCTTGATTGATCGACTTTTTTCATTTCCTGCTTGCTATGCTTATCGGCAAGCAGATGATGCTAAGATTGTTGAGATCAATTGCTCGATCTCCTGGTCGCTTTCTTGAGCCTTCGATGAGATCGCTTTCTTCCTCACACCGCAAAAATCTTTTTCAGGCCCGTCTGGCCAATCAAGAGTACTCGCTACCAAATAGCTGACGATCGCTCAGGATTCTTTGCTTTGTTTCCAGTTCGCCAGGTCAATGCGAAACGCAACTATTGGTTTCTTTATCTAAGCCCGAGTAACTTTGCAAAATCCCTCCGGCCCTTGCGCAGCAATCGGTGTCCAGCGTCGTCCTAAGTTACGTGTGGCAGCTACGATCGGCTGCCAGTTACTTCAGACTCAAGATATGAGGGATTCTAAGATGCGTGCGTTACTGTTAGCTGTGGTACTGTTGGTCGGGCAAAGTGGTGCTGTTATGGCCCATGATTTGGAATGGAACGAATTGCTGTTTGCATCGCTTAAACTGCGTCCTGGCCTCGATTATGACGCAAATGTCGATTCCTACATGCAGGTTTTTCGACCCGATGTGTGGAAGCGTTACCGAAATGACGAGTTTGAGATGGCAAGCAAACGGCGAGAGACGATCGAGTTGATGAAGCAGGCAGTTGCGTCCTTCCGGCTGGAAGAAGACTTCGTTGTGCGAACGACAACGCGCATTGGAAGCTATGACTTCAAACTACAGAAGTTTCCGCTGGAAGGCTGGACGGAGTCCACTTACTTCTATGCATCAAATTATCCTCATGGCAGTTTTCCAAGCTCGATCAAAGTCTTCATGGAAAACACAGACATTTTGAAGGAAATCCCAATGAACGAGAACCAAGCCCGAGACTTTGTTCGCGGGCGGATTGGTCGAGATGGCGACAGCGATAGACGAGTCTACGTAACGCTCAACCTGCGGATTACCAGGGCCAAATCAGATGCGGATTCTCTGCTTTCGGAAATCTCAAAATTTTCGATCTATGCCGACTCGGGTTACACTAAGCTGCTGTACTCGTTCGATCAAAAGAAAGCCCAGGAAGCGGCTAAAATAGCTGCGAAACAAGCGACGGAATTGGCTGCGGCGGGGACTACTCCTAAATCGGCACAATGACGTCGGCAGTTCGACCCGGTCACGATTGCCAACGCAAATCCCTTCCACTTGTTTTGGCGAGTGGAAGGTTGATTCTCGAACCGTCTTGAAAAACACATCGCTGGACAGCATGTCTTCAAGTCCTTGCTGATGTGCGTCTGCTAGCCCGGAATCGACTCGTAGTTTTCGCTGGCAGCATGGTTGGCGGCGACTAATGCATGTTCGAGTCGCTCCAGGGCTTTAGCGTTCAATGGCTCGACAGGCAGAGACAGTCGAACCAACCCACGATCATAGGCTGTTAGGGAAATTGACCGGTCAGCAAAGAGCTGCTGTAACTGGCTCGCCGGAATTTGTCGCTGCTGTTTGGGAAGCTGAAGCAGAAGTATCCCGCAACGATATTCGTTTTCGGGCAATTCGGCGTACCAGCCTGATCGCTCGGCGATCCGAATCACCCTACGGGCATTTCGCAATTGTGCTGTGATGGAATCTACTGTCGGTTGCCTGCTGTTTTCCTGCGCGCCAAAGGCAGAAATCAGCGGACACAAGTTTACCGTCTCTGATTGAATGCCTACAGAACCACGCAATTGTTCAATGAACGCAAGTAGACCATCGTCCGTAACGGAATCCCGCAACGCCTGTTGGATATCGTGTTCGATTGCTGTCGAGCTGGTCAATTGCGGGGCGACCCCAATGCCAAGCGTAGAATAGCTACCCAGCCACTTGTGAGTTCCGGCGACTAGGAAATCAGCCACCTTGCAATCGTCGTCAAGCGGGACGTGGCCCAACGCCTGGGCAGCATCAACGACTACGAAGCGAACCTCGCCGCCAAACTCTCGGATGGTGCGAACGATTCGAGCAACGGGGATACGTGTACCCATGTGATCGACTGCTGGCAGGAATAGTCCGTCGCAGCCTTCCGAGCAGTAAACCAAGCAAAGGTTCTCGCAAAACGCCTCGACGCTTACTCCACGGTCAAAAACCGGCCGCCGATAACTTTTCACAAAAACTGAATCGGATTTTTCTGCCGAAGCTCGGTGTAGCTCCTGCAAGTACCTAGGCCAACAAGTATCGACCGTCATACATCGCCGACAACGTTTGAAGAGTTGCTGCAATCCCAGTCGAATCAAGGTAACCGAACGACTGGAAAGGAACACACGTGAGCATGCGGGCCCACCGAACATCTTGGCTATCGATTGCTCGAAGGCTTCGATACCTCGCCAACGCGAGAGCGATCCGGTGCCGTCGGGCAAAGGAGCACCCGTTCGAAGCCATTGAATTAGCTGCGGGTGGGTGGGCGTAGTTGCGACGAAATCAAGAAAGTCGTCGAGCGATTGTCTCGCGTACGGTGAGAGCTGTCCAATTCGCGCTGAGTCGAGGTAGAGTAGGCCAAGCAAATGTAGCTCCTTAGTTCTTCGGAACGGTCTGCTTATTTTACGCGGGCTACCGCCGAGAATCCAGTAAGTCTCTGTAGGCGGTTGCAAATATTCCCAACCGCTTCCAACGCTTTTCTGCCTCTTCGACCACATCCAAGTTGAATTGCAAGTCGAAGCGAATTGTTCGACACTTTTCGTTCAGTATTTGTTCGCCAAACGCATGGCTACCATAGATCCCAAAATCCCCCAGTAGGTCTGGCTCGTTGGCAATGGATGATTCGCGAACGAGCTTGATCCAGATGCCATGTCGATGGTGGACGTCGATCCAGCTAAGAATAGGCTGGTTGGGAAGCCGCTGATCCACTGGCCAAATGGCATCGTTCAGGATCACGATGCGTTCGATATTCAGCGATTGTTCGTCAACTAGCTGTAAATTGAGTTGGGTACTCTGCTTGCCGGGTTCGTCCTGCCAGTACTGGTCACTTTTGGCCCATGCGACAGATCGATAGAAAAATACGTGCCGACTACGCAAAAGTGCTTCGTAGATGATCCGCCAACTTTCCGTTCCCTCGAAGGCTAATGTACCTGCGGCGACCCGTTGAAGCGATGATTTCACAGCCACGATTTGCTGCAGAGCGGCTTCATGAAACACAGGATCCGGAATCTGGCTGATGCTTTTTAGAGCACGGGCAATCCCTTGGTACTGCTCGAATATGTCTTCGTCGCGCGCGATGCTAAACGGCAAGTCGAGCGGATGATCGCTAGCGGGCCAATGACTTCGGAGCGAGGATTCACGCCAGGTCAACACTCCGAGAACCAGGCTCAATAAAATCGCGTCGTAAAGCGTCAATCCAGCCAGGCCGGCCAATTGATAAGTTGCGACGGCCAGAACAGCGGATCCGATTGACACCGCGTATGGTAGCCAGCGGCTGATCTGAGATTGTTTATTCGTCGACTGCATGGCTGGAAATTAAGCTATCAGCTCGGAAGATGCAAGCTAATTCTGGTGTGCAGCCTCGATGTGTAGTCCAATCACATATGGAAGTCCGCGACAGGTGCTAGTCACAGTAGCCATTCATCCAGTTGCCGGCGTTGAGCCTCACGCGTCCGCTGACAGCTAGTTGGTTGGTTAGCCTTCTCGTCGAGAATCTCAGGCCTGAGGTTGTGGGAATAGTATTGAGCAACCCCAGCCATCACGTTGAACGAGAGAGCCTCGGCGGCACCGGGACCGACATGGCGTACTGCCCCTAGGCAACGCTGCCCCAATTTGTAAAAACTAAACCACGTACACTAGAAATTCAAAGCTCGAACCCTTCGACAGTCGCCAATTCACGCTAACAGAATTTGCAATTGACGTTGAACTGAGACAGAATCGAATTAAGTTTGTGTTCCGGCAAGTGAAATCACATATTCCCTAAGATGCTTTACAACAGGAGCTCTTGAGCAAATGCTTGTTATACGACTGAGTTTGGTACTTGTAGTGATGTTGGCAATGGAGCAAAGTGTTTGCTCGCAGGGCCACTCGTCGAACGAAAGTGAAGACTGGACTCCGAGTCTTGGATTCCCGAGCGTGGCGGTTGTGAAACTCGACAGTGAAGACACTTTGCAGATTCTTCTTCCGACTCTGATATGCGAAAAGCAGGTAAAGACGCGGAAAATCACGGTTACGGTTCCGTATTCAATTCTGGAAAATAAGGTTACCGTTCAAAAGACTCGCCAAGAAGTGCATGAACAAGACTACGTAGAATTGGTCTGCGGCGAAGATTTTAAGATGGTTCGAACCCAACTAAAAAGTCATGCGATTCAACTTCAGGATCAGTCTGGCAATCTGATACCGTTTGAACAACTTGCAGAGGCGATCAGACGGCCAGCTTACGTCATTCTTACGGGTGTGCCGTTGAATGCATACCGACGTCATTATTTTCTTGAAGACGCAATGGTCCTAATGATTCAAACTGTCGATCCGAACTACGGTCAATTGCCAGCGGTGGAAGGCTTGGACAAAAAGTGGATTCGGACGGAACCGATGCCAACCGTTGCCGTCGCCCAGTTGGCGGATGATCGCAGCAAGTTGCAGGTCAAATACATGGAATCCAAATTGAAAACTGAAGTAAAAAAGCGAACTGTTGTAGCGGAGGATGGTTCAGAATCCGAAGTAGATTACACGGTCCAAATTCCTTACTTAAACCAGCTAACGGTTCTTGCTGACTTAAATGAATGCAATTTCTCGACAGTTGCGGGGAAGCAGCTTTCAGAAGAGGAGGTTGCGAGTCGGTTGGCTACACCATGTCGAGTGTTTTGGGAAAGTCGTATTGCCGAGTATCTCGGATCGGTCCTTAAACCAGACACGATCGTAATTCAACGCAAAAAAGGATAGTGAACGACTCCATAATTCGGCAAGATAACCCGCGTGGTACAAACACCTCACCACACGTTTGAGGCTGGCATTCTCGCATTCGAATGGAAGTTGGTCAGGTCGAGCAATGAAACTTGGAGGAGCCGTTTGGGCGGAACACGACGTTGTACAGAAGCAATGCAATGCATCGCCTGGATCAATAGCCGCGCAGCAAGGGTCGGTTGACCCTGGCCATTTCTTGCTTGTCGTACAATGACCGCAACTGAACTTTTTCTGATCGGGCTCCGAAGCTGGATTGCAGCGTAACCGTACACCAGAACCATAGTAGGCGCGTGGTTTAGGTTAATGGGTTTTGTTTCGTTTCACCCAACGGAGATAACTCATGTCCCGATCCAAAACCGCCAAACTTTGGCAGCAACGGATGCGGCGCTTCGCGTCCTCGCAAATGACCGTCGCCCAATTCTGTCTCAGCGAAGGCGTCTCGCAGCCGTCCTTCTACCAATGGAAGAAAAAGCTGCGTGAGCTGCCCAACGACGCCAAGCCCAAGCCATCTGCTGCGGGCGTTCAATTCTTGCCACTTCAACTGACGGCCCTATCTGGCAAGCAAGTCGCCTCGGAGTTCGATCAGCGCGTGGGCTCAGCTGTTGCCAGCACCACCATTGAACTGCCCGGCGGAGTTCGTATCCGTGTGGAAGTTCCCACGGATCGACAACCACGCCATCGCTGGGAGACTCAAGCATGATCGGATTACCTTCCGGCGTGCCCATTTATCTTTGCACCGAGCCGGTTGATTTTCGCAAAGGCTTCGATGGACTCACGGGAATCGTCACGACCGCGATGAAGCACAACGTCACCGATGGCTCGCTGTTCCTGTTTGTTAATCGCCGACAAGATCGCATCAAAGCACTGTGGTGGGAAACCGGCGGACTGACGCTCTGGTACCGACGGCTCGAACAGGGAACCGTTGAATTGCCAAAGCCGCAAGCCGACGCGACCCACGTCAAGATCGACAGCGTTGAGTTGGCGATGTGGATCGCCGGCGTCTCACTGGAGTCGGCCAGAACAAGACGCAAGCGAATGAAGGTCGCATAGCTCGGCGGTATAACTCATTCCCATCGACCGGCTCGAGAGAACAATCTTTCGAGCCGGTTTTTCTTTGCAAGAACCCCAATGTTTTTTGGTAATCAACTTGCGCGATTGCGATGACTTTTTATAATGTCATCATCATGAACGTAAAGCCAATTCCAACTGATATCGAAGCCTGCCATCGCTTGATCGCGACGCTGCAAACGCAGGTCGAAGATCGACAGCAAACGCTTCAAGAACAAGCAATCGAACTGTCGCTCAAAGACAAGCTGATCGAGGAACAGGCTCACAGTGTCCTGGAGCTCAAAGCCGATCACGACAAGCTCGGCGAAAAAGTTACGGAGCTGAATCTGACGATCGAAAAACTGTTAAAGCAACTCTACGGTCGTAAGAGCGAACGATGCGTCGATAGCGTAGGCCAGTTGTTTTTGAATCTTGGCGAAGAACCAACGCCCGAGATCGTCAGCGCACTGGAAGAAGCAATCCGGGAGGCCCAGCAAATCGTGGACGACGCCCAAGAGACCAAGCAGAAGCGAAGGAAAAAGCGTCCCGAACAAAGCGATCGCAAATTCCCCGAACATTTGCCGCGCTACGAAAAGATCGTTGACCTACCCGAAGACAAACGCGAAGGCCTGACGTTGATCGGCTACGACGAAGTCGAGACGCTCGAATGCACCGCTACGGAATTGAAAGTCAGAGTGACGCAATACGCCAAGTACGCTTATGTGGCCGATAAGACCAAGGGCATTGTCAGCCCTGAGCGGCCCACCGGTCTGGTCGAAGGCGACCGTTTTGACGCTTCGATCGGTGTCGAAGTTGTGTCCTGGAAATACTTTTATCACCTGCCATTTTATCGTCAGCAAGACCTGTTTGCCGGCAGTGGTTGGACTCCAAGTCGCAGCACGCTGCAAAACATCGAAGCGGCTGTCGAGTTTGCTCTGCGTCCGCTTGCCGAGTACTTGCGAAGCGTATTGAAACAGGATCGCACGGTTGGCTGCGATGACACGGGCGTGCTGTTGATCACCCCGAAGGCCATGCCGGACTTGTCGGACCATCCACGTCGTGAGCGAATCGGCGAAGTGCTTGAAGAAGCGATTGCCTTGGGTAAGCCAAGCATCAGATCGCACATGTGGGGCTACTACGCATCGCGTCTGCCGGTAGTGGCGTTCGACTTTACGGTGAGTCGTCACCGCGACGGACCGGATGATGTTCTCCGTGATTTCAGGGGTAACTTACTGGGAGACTGTTGGTCGGGTTTTCAAAAGATTGAAATTCGAAGCGACTCGCGCATCACATTCGCTGCGTGCTGGGTGCATGCGCGTCGCAAGATCGACGAGTGTCGCAGTGCGTTCCCAGAGCAAGTTGCAAAGCTGGAATCACTAATACGGATGCTGTACGAGGTGGAGGACCAGATCAAGGACCTTGACGACGCGGAGCGTCTTGCGCGACGCCAGAGTTTATCGCGTCACTTTCTTGAGTTGATCTCGCAGTACCTCAGTAGCCAGGCGATGCAGTCACCGTCGGTTCTTCCCAAGAGCAATCTCGGCGGGGCGGCCGCGTATGTGCGTCGTCACTGGGCAGCGTTGAGTCGATTCACCGAGGACGCAACGATTCCGCTGGACAATAACGATTGTGAACAGCTGATGAAACGTGTTGCAACGGGAAGGAAGAATTGGCTGTTCAAAGGCTCGGTAGCGGCAGGCGAGCGAGCGGCGAACTTACTAACAATCATTGGCAGCGCGATCCGCAATGACCTCGATGTCCGAGCCTATCTGGACGACGTGTTGCGCCGGGCGTTGGCGGGCGAAACGGACTGGTCGAATCTAACGCCCCACGCTTGGCGGTCGGCGCATCCCGAAGCGCTCCGCGAGTACCGCAAAGACGAACGCCGCCAGGCAGCCGATCGCAAACGTACCCGCCGAGCCAACCGCCGAATACTGAATATGTCAACCGGGAATCGCTAACTGGTTCTGATGTACGGTTACAAAAGGGACCGCGCCAATGGGTCAAGCGCCAACGGCTGAGAACTCGATTTGCGCCGTTTGACGGAATGTGATACTAAATTCGTCAGATTCTTCTGACGTGGATGAATCGCCTCATCGCGAACCGCCGTCTGACTCGTCTGCAACTGTAGCCGCAGCCGCAAATTTCGTTCTTTCTCTTGCTAACTCCTTCACGAAATCCCGAGCAGACAAAAATGCACGCCGAGACGGCCCAGAAATCAATTTGAGCCGTAACCGGTAGTGCGCATCCTAAAGGTTTTCACATCGGTTTGTTGTTCGCGAAACTCCAGCGGAGTGCAGGCAATGAAACCAGCTCGCTCAAAAACATCTAGTTCTAAGAATAGTTCCCAACCATTGATCGATTCGGCCCATCGTAAGTTGGTTCAATTGACGTTGCCCTTTGATTCTTCAGTCGAGCAACCGGCAATCCATGAAAGCCGAATGGCCCAGCATTTTTTTCCGTCGACCGCGAAAGAGACGCTGTATACATCCGTAAAGCGAATCTCGCTGGTCTACGTGGGCTCGCTCGAAGGAAGACCTTGCCTAACCAGCACACAAGAAGCGATGAACTTTTTCAAACAGTATTGGGCAGATTACCCAGCAAATGACCAAGAGCGATTCGTTGTCGCTTGCCTTGACACAAAACACCGCGTTCAATGCGTGGTCGTTGTGACCATCGGCACTCTTGACGCCTCTCTTGTCCATCCCCGTGAAGTTTTCAAACCAGCGATTATCGAAGGATCATCGGCCATCGTTTTATCCCACAACCATCCGTCTGGCAACACCGAACCTAGCCGAGAGGATCGGCAAGTTACCGAACGTTTGACTGAGGCGGGGAAGCTACTTGGCATCTGCGTGCTGGACCATATCATCCACGGTGACGGCAATGGACAAGTCATTTCAATTCGAGAACGCGATTGACAACCATAGTCTTGCCTAGTTTGAATTACAACGATTCGCAACAACCAATTATTTACTTAGCAGTTAAGGTTTTTTGATGCGCTGCCATCTCAGATTTCAGCATTGTGCCGAACAACCAACAACTTGTTTCTTGGTAACTCGGCTTTCTGGTGCAAACTCGCATTCACAGCGCTGCAGCGCAATTATAAAGTTTACAGTTGAATAGACTCCAGGGACAAAGCACCTGATGGCGTGCAACCACGAACGCGGTTTTGCTAGGAACGCGGACAGGCTTCCGCCAATTTGCGATGTCCGCATCTACGGAAATCCGCGTGTCTTCGCCAACAAGGATATGGGGGGAATTGAATAGGCTCGGTGGTGCATCGAACCTATCATTGGCCAGAGGCGAAAGTGCCTTGGCTTGGGCTTGCGGTTGATTCCAAATCCTTTTCATGCACTAGGTGCAATGGATTGAAAATCGTCGCAATCGGCTATTATCGTGCGTTGCGTGACTGAGCTTGGGCCATTTCTATTCCGAGTTCGAAATACTGGTGTTCGTCGACGACGAATTCTCGAAGATCCAGGTATGGGCCAGGTCAGCGACTTTGGCTAGCAGTGGAAGATCATCGCGACCAAAGCTGGTCGAGTCTTTCCAAATGTTTTCGTCCTTGTAAATACGAGTCAACGAAATGTTATGCCGATTCCCCTCGCGGGTCTCGTTCTCCCAAATGGCGGCCTTAATGCGGCCTAAGCGTATTTCATGCACTGGACGTTTGGCAGTTTGTGTTGCCATGATGGTATTACTCCTAAAGCGGAAAGTACGTGTCTTTGCGAACAATAGCGCAGACAAAAAAGGTGATCCTGCGATCAAGCTGGTCAAGGGACGATCTGGGATCATCTGTTTGACCTAGATCTGGCAGAACTTTGGGGGCGAACCCATCTCGGTTAAGCCAGTTGTACAACGAGTCAGCATATTCCGACGCTAGCTCGTCATCGCCATCGACGAGAGCTTGCAGCATCGCCAGCCAAGCGATTTGCGGATCCATGTAAAGGTCTCCTTTTGCAAAAGGGGTAAAAGAAACTAAAAAGCCAAAGACAATAGTCGGCCGATTTTGACATCTTGCTCGGCCCGATCACCGGCGTTCTCTAGTCGGCCGGTAAGCCGGGTAAGCGCGTCAACTGCCTGAAACAAGGTGAACTGGCTTGATTGGTTCGCCATCATTTCAACAGCCGCCTTGATGTAGCTCATGCCAATGCCCTGAGCGGCGAGTGTCTTGCTGACTTCTTCAGCGGTTGAGCCCAACCTCGTATCCATCGCATTGCCCATCGCCTTAGCGAAGGCGTCTTTGCGTTGGTCACGAATTTGAACGAGGCGTCTAAGCAGCATGCGAATGTCGTCAATCGCCTCACCTACGTTGGCCGTATGCTTGCGACTGTAGGATGCTACCTCGGTTGCGTCCCAAACAATGTGGTTCGCACAGACTCTTTGATACCAAAACGTTTCGATACCAACGGTCCGTCGACCAACCTCGCTATTCCAAATGAAGAAACCGGGCGCGAACTGCTCTCCGCCAATTTCGACCCAGGAATCTTCATCGATCAAGAATGCGAACATGTCTTGTTCGCCGGCGTACAGTCCAGTTCCGCCGTTGAGTCCAACCGGCGGAGGATTGAAATCCATCGCTTCGTCGACTACCAGTTCCAGAATGTCCGCATCGAATAGTCGTGTATACGACACGCCGTGAATGGAGCGAATCGCATCGCCGCGCGTCATCACTTGGAACGGACGGGAGCCACCGGGCATCGTTTCGGTGAGAACCTGAGTTGCGGTATCGATTCGCAATCGGTTCACAGTTTCTTTTTTGACCTCCGCGACAGCACAGAATTGACCAAAGCTCCAGTCATTGAATGCGAAGGCTTGATCCGCAGGAAGCTTGAGTCCTAAGTTCCCTTGCCGGTTCACGGGAAAGACATCTGAGGGATGTTTCCAATGAACCGTTGATTCATCCTTAACTCTCAGACAATTCGAATAGAGATCGTCAAACGTTGAAAAGCGTTCGTCGACGGGTCTCGCAAAAAGTTGCTTGTAGGCTTTGTTTAGATTAGCCATGTTTAATCTCGCTTAAGAAAAACCTTGAAATTGAAAAACCTGAGGATGCACCACCAGACCTCACCGACCGCGACGTTTAATAACGAAGTCGATGAGTGCCGGAGGTTAAATTTCTTCCCAAGATCAAAGGTTCAAAGAGCATGGCGAACGAAAGTACTCTGCGAATAACATGGCGGCAATGCCGCTTGCGTTATTAGTTATCATTCAGCAGTGTTGTGGCAACGAAAAGAAATGTGTTGCAAAAGAATTTGGCGTATTCTGGTTATTAGGGCAGCGTTGGTGGCCTACCTTCCCCTGGGCTATTCCTGATAGGCCCATTTCTCAATGCCAAGACACTAGAACTAGTGAAAGAAACCAACTGCTTAGCACTTGGTGTTGGCTTTACGTCTGATAGCAGTCAGGACAGATAACGCGGCCTGAGGTTTGTCCTGATTGTCTACTTCGAAATCTTACTTTTGGCAAAAGTCATTCAGAAGTGTGCGTGCTGAATCATTCAGCCAATCGCGTTCGGTAAGTTCCATTGCTTTCTTCCGCAGTGCTTCCGAAGGTTGGCTTGAAATCCTAATCTGCAGATGGGTTTCCGCAGCCACAATGGCCAGCATGTAAACCAGTGCATAGAATTCT
>Ga0105050_10006050_pt1 | contig 15232 bp, 11 predicted proteins | sample FRY01_FD_78088 | JGI IMG/M metagenome (GOLD analysis project Ga0105050, IMG submission 78088) | Freshwater microbial communities from Lake Fryxell liftoff mats and glacier meltwater in Antarctica - FRY-01 | ecosystem: Environmental > Aquatic > Freshwater > Ice > Glacier meltwater ... | reverse complement strand
CGCGGGCGGCATTCATCACGGTGTACATGTCGGCGATCTTGCCCTGCATGAGCTGGAACTCGCCGATCGGCTGGCCGAATTGCTCGCGGTCGTGGATGTAGGGCAGCACGACATCGAGGCAGGCCTGCATGATGCCGAGCGGGCCGCCGGAAAGGACGACGCGCTCGTAGTCCAGGCCGCTCATCAGCACGCCGACGCCGCCGTCGAGCCGGCCGAGGACGTTCTCGGCGGGGACTGCAACGTTGTCGAACACCAGCTCGCCGGTGTTGGAGCCGCGCATACCGAGCTTGTCGAGCTTCTGGGCGCAGCTGAAGCCTGGCATGGCCTTCTCGATCAGGAAGGCGGTGATGCCGCGCTGATGCGCGTCTGGATTGGTTTTGGCGTAGACGACCAGCACGTCGGCGTCGGGGCCGTTGGTGATCCAGAACTTGGTGCCGTTGAGGATGTAGGTGTCGCCTTGGCGTTCGGCTTTCAGGCGCATGGAGACGACATCCGATCCGGCGCCGGATTCGCTCATGGCCAGTGCGCCGACGTGGTCGCCGGTGATCAGGCTGGGCAGGTATTTGCGCTTCTGCGCCTCGGTGCCGTTGCGGCGGATCTGGTTGACGCAGAGGTTGCTGTGCGCGCCGTAGGAGAGGCCGACGGAGGCCGACGCCCGGCTGATTTCCTCCATGGCGACGGTGTGCGCGACGTAGCCCATGCCGGCGCCGCCGTATTCCTCCTCGACGGTGAGGCCGAGCACGCCGAGCTCGCCCATCTTGCGCCAGAGGTCGGCGGGGAAGTCGTTATCGCGGTCGATGGCGGCAGCGCGGGGGGCGATTTCGGCTTCGGCGAAGCGGCGGACGCTGTCGCGGAGCATGTCGATCTCCTCGCCGAGATCGAAGTCCAGGCCGTAGGCGGTGTTGCTTGCCATGGGTTCAGTTCATCCCGAAGGAAGAAAGGAAGTATGTTCTTTTTTGAAAAAAAGAACCAAAAAACTTTCTCCCGTTGGCGCGGGGCGAACGGGCGATACCGCGCGCAAACGGATGAAGTTTTTTTGCTTCTTTTTGTTCACAAAAAGAAGAATCCTTCCTTGCTTCCATCGCTACGCCTTCAGCTCGGGAAAATCTTCCTCGCGGTATTCGCCGGGGGCGCGTTCGGTGCGGGCGTTTTCGGCTTGTCGCAGTTCCACGCGGCGGATCTTGCCGGAGATGGTTTTCGGCAGTTCAGAGAATTCCAGGCGGCGGATGCGCTGGAACGGGGCCAGGCGCTCGCGGCAATGGCGGAAGATCGACAGCGCCAGTTCGGGTGAGCCGTTGGCGCCGCCGGCGAGCACGATGTAGGCCTTGGGGACGGCCAGGCGGATCGGGTCGGGGGCGGGGATGACGGCGGCTTCGGCGATGGCGGGGTGTTCGATCAGGGCGGATTCCAGCTCGAACGGGGAGATGCGGTAGTCGCTGGCCTTGAACACGTCGTCGGCGCGGCCGACGAAGGTGAGGTAGCCGTCGGCGTCGCGGCTGGCGACGTCGCCGGTGCGGTAGACCTCTTGGCCGAGGGGCTGGAAGGTTCCGTCTTCGTTTTGGTAGCCGAGCATCAGGGCCGGGGGCTTGGGGTTGAGCGCGATGCAGACTTCGCCTTCGCTGGCGTCCTGGTCCTGGGTGTTCAGCAGGCGCATGCGGTATCCGGGCATGGGCACGCCCATGGAGCCGGGCTTCACCTTCAGGCCGGGCGGGTTGCCGATCTGGGCGGTGGTTTCGGTCTGGCCGTAGACGTCGCGGATGACGATGCCCCAGGCGGCCTCTACCCGGTCCATCACCTCGGGGTTGAGCGGCTCGCCGGCGGAGAGGAGTTCGCGCAGGCACATGCGCCAGGATTTCAGGTCTTCCTGGATGAACATGCGCCAGACGGTGGGGGGTGCGCAGAGGCTCGTGACCTTGTGCTCGGCCACCGCGTCGAGCATGGCCGGCGCGTTGAAGCGGGGCTGGTTGAGGATGAAGACGGTGGCCCCGGCGAGAAAGGGGGTGAAGAAGCAGGACCAGGCGTGCTTGGCCCAGCCGGGCGAGGAGATGTTGAGGTGCCTGTCGCCGGGCTGGAGGCCGAGGGCGAACATGGTGGACAGGCTGCCGACCGGGTAGCTCTGGTGGCTGTGCAGCACGAGCTTCGGCTTGGCCGTGGTGCCGGAGGTGAAATAGAGCAGCAGCGGGTCGGTGGCGTGGGTGGGGCCGTCGGGCGTGAAGGTTGGCGCGCCGGCGTGCAGGGTTTCGAATGCGGTCCAGCCGGCGGGGGCCTCGCCCACGGCAATGCGGGTGGCCTGGGGGTCGAGGCCGTCGAACTTGGCGCAGTCGGCGGTGGCGGCGACGATGTGGCGCACGCGGCCGCGGGCGAGGCGGTCGGCGAGGTCGGCGGGGTTCAGCAGGGTGGAGGTGGGCACGACGACGGCGCCGAGCTTGATGGCGGCCAGCATCACCTCCCACAGTGGCACGACGTTGCCGAGCATGAGCAGGATGCGGTCGCCGCGCGCCACACCCAGGGCGCGCATTCCGTTGGCGACGCGGTTGGAGCGCTCGGAGAGTTCGCGGAAGGTGAGGGTGGCGGCGCCTTCGCCGACGATCTGCAGGGCCAGATTCTCGGCGAGCGGGCCGCTTGCGAGTTCGCCGTCGAACCAGTCGAGCGCGAAGTTGAATTTTTCCATGACCGGCCAGCGGAAATCGCGGTAGGCGGTGGCGTAGTCGGTGCGGTTGTCGAGCAGGAACTGGCGGGCCTGCTTGAAGGCGTCGAGGCTCATGGGGCTGCTCCCTTCAGGCGAGGTCGTCGCGGAACTTGGCGCCGAGCCATTGGGCGATGATCGAGAAGTCGCGGTCGCCGTGGCCGTCTTCCAGCATCGCCTCGAACAGCTTGAGCGTATGGGCGCCGAGCGGGGTGGGGGCGCCGCCGGCGGTGGCAGCGTCTTGGGCGAGGCGGAGGTCTTTGACCATCAGTGCGGTGGTGAAGCCGGGGGCGTAGTCGCGGTTGGCGGGCGAGGTCGGCACCGGGCCGGGGATGGGGCAGTAGCCGGTCAGCGCGAAGCTCTGGCCGGTGGACGGCGCCACGATGTCGAACATCTTATGGCGCGACAGGCCGAGGCGTTCGGCCATGGCGAAGGCTTCGGAGACGCCGATCATGTTGATGGCGAGCATCATGTTGTTGCAGGCCTTGGCGACCTGGCCGTTGCCGGCGGGGCCGGCGTGGATGATGGCGCGGCCCATGCCTTTCAGGAGCGGTTCGGCGAGCGCGAATCCGGTTTCGGTGCCGCCGACCATGAAGGTGAGCGTGCCGGCGATAGCACCCCCGGTGCCGCCGGAGACCGGGGCGTCGAGGAATTCGATGCCTTTTTCCGCGGCGTCGGCACCGACCTGCTTGGCCGTCGCGACGTCGATGGTGGAGCTGTCGATGACCAGCTTGGTGCGGGCGGAGATGCTGGCGAGCACGCCGCCCTGGCCGGTGCACACGTCGGCCACGTGGCGGCCGGTGGGGAGCATGGTGACGACGGCGTCAACGTCCGCCACCGCCTCGGCGATGGTGGCTGCCGTCGTGCCGCCATTGGCGCGGTGGGCGGCGAGGGCTGCGGGGTTGATGTCGAAGCCCACCACCTCGTGGCCGGCCTTGAGCAGGTTGGCGGCCATCGGCAGGCCCATGTTGCCCAGGCCAATCAGGGAGATTTTCATGCAGCCTCCAGCAGCTTGCGCGCGATGATGACGCGCATGATTTCGTTGGTGCCCTCCAGGATGCGGTGCACCCGCAAGTCGCGCAGGTAGCGCTCGATGCCGTATTCCCGGATGTAGCCGTAGCCGCCATGGAGTTGCAGTGCCTCGTCGACGATGCGGAAGCAGGCATCGGTGGCGTAGCGCTTGGCCATGGCGCAGCGCATCGTGGCATCCGCGTCGCGGTTGTCCAGCGCCACGGCGGCGCGGTGGACCATGAGGCGGGCGGCCTCCAGCTCGGTTGCCATGTCGGCGAGCTTGAATTGCAGCGCCTGGAACTCGGACAGGGTTTTGCCGAAGGCGCGGCGCTGCTGGATGTAGGCGCGGGCGGCATCGAGGCAGGCGCGGGCGCCGCCCAGCGAGCAGGCGGCGATGTTGATGCGCCCGCCATCGAGCCCCATCATGGCGAAGCGGAAACCCTCGCCCTCCGCGCCGAGCCGGTTTTCGTGCGGGATGCGCACGTCGTCGAACATGACCTGCGCCGTTGGCTGGCTGTTCCAGCCCATCTTGTTCTCTGGCTGCCCGAAGGACAGGCCCGCCATGCCCTTTTCCGCGACGAGGCAGGTGATGCCGCGCGGGCTGTCCGTGCCGGTGCGGACCATGGTGACGTAGAGGTCGGAGAGGCCGCCGCCGCTGATGAAGGCCTTGGTGCCGGTCACGCGGTAGTGGCCATCGCCGGTATCCTCGGCGCGGGTTTTCAGCCCGGCGGCGTCGGAGCCGCTGCCGGGCTCGGTAAGGCAATAGGAGACGAACAGCTCGCCGGTCAGCACGCGCGGCAACCAGCGGTCGCGCTGGTCCTGGGTGCCAAAGGACGCGATCATCCAGGCGACCATGTTGTGGATGGTCAGGAACGCGGTGGTGCTGGGGCAGGCATAGGCCAGCTCCTCGAACACCAGCGCGGCATCGAGGCGCGACAGGCCGGTGCCGCCATGGGCCTCGTCCACATAGAGCCCGGCGAAGCCGAGTGCCGCGGCCTCGCGCAGTTCGGTGGCGGGGAAGTGGCGCTCGGCGTCCCAGCGCCCGGCGTTGGGGGCCAGGCGCTCGGCGGCGAAGGCGCGGGCGGTGGCCTGGAAGGCGCGCTGGTCCTCGGTCAGGTCGAAATCCATGGTGTCCCTCCGCCGTGGGAGAGCCGCGTGCCGAACACGCCGTCGATCAGGATCATCGTGCGCGCCATGTTTCCTCCCCGTCGGAGCGGGTTTAGCGTAACGGCACCACGGACAGAAGTCTTGGGCGACAGAAGGGCAGCACCATGCGCGCACGCATCCGCGACACCGAGATCTATTTCGACATCGAGGGCATGGGGCTGGTGCCCGACGGGCAGCGGATGCGCGAGAAGCCGGTGGCCTTCGTCATTCATGGCGGGCCGGGTGGGGACCATTCCGGGTTCAAGCCGGGGATGGGCCCGCTCGCGGAGCGGATGCAGCTGGTCTATTTCGACCATCGCGGCCAGGGGCGCTCGGCGCGCGGCGATGTCTCGCGCTACACGCTCGACGAGAATGTCGAGGACATGGAGGCGCTGCGGCGGCACCTGGGGCTCGGCCCGATCGTGTCGATCGGGACGAGCTATGGCGGGATGGTGGCGATGGCCCATGCCGCGCGCTACCCGGACAGCGTGAGCCACCTGGTGCTGATCGTCACCGCCGCGCATGCCGGGTTCAACGCGCGGGCGCAGGCTATCGTGCGCGAGCGCGGCACGGCGGAGCAGGTGGAGGTGTGCCGGCAGCTCTGGGCCGGAGAGCTGACGACGCTGGAGACGCTGCGCCACTACTACGACCTGATGGGGCCGATGTACTCCACCACCTTCGATGCCGCGGCGGCGGCCAAGGGGCGGGACCGCGGCATCCTGGCGCCGGATGCGATCAACATGGCGTTCAAGCCGGGCGGGTTCCTGCAGAGCTATGACCTGCGGCCGGAATTGGCGCGGATCACCGCGCCGACGCTGATTTGTGCCGGGCGGCATGACTGGATCTGCCCGCCGGAATTCTCCGAGGAGATCCACCGGCTTATGCCGGGCAGCGACCTGCGCATCTTCGAACATTCCAGCCACTCGATTCGGGCGGACGAGCCGCAGGGGCTGCTGGATGCGATCGCGGGGTTCGTCGTGTACAGGGGTCGGACGAAAGGTTAACGGCGCGGGGGCGGTGGCGGGGCTGATCACGTGTTCGTGAGGACCTGCGGCGATGGCGCGCGGACCGCCATGGGGCCAGTGCCACGGTGGCAACCCTCTGAATTTCCAGGAGAGAATGCCACAACGGAGCGGGCTATTACATTTCGCAAAGAACTGTCTCAGATGTTTAATCACGTGAGATCGTTGACGTGTTTGTACCCGAATGTAATACCGATGCTGCATGGCAACAGCCTCCTGCACGGGTAGCGGTATCGGCAGGCCGCGCAACAACCGACCAGCGTGCGTAGCGCCCCGCAACCGGGGGCAGGATCGGATGAGGGTGGCTTGGCACCGGGTGCAACCAGGCCCGACGGATTGAAACATCGGCCGCCCCGCGCGGCTGAAACATAAGGATTGAGACATGGCGGTTTATACCTTCGGCGACGACACGATCACAGATCTTCCGACCAGTGGCTCGACCACCGCCCTGACCAGCGGCACTGCGCCGTTCACGTTCAACCCGTTCGCCACCGTCACCTCGGTCGTGGACAGCGCCGGCCCCGACAGCGTGACGCTGCGCTTGTCGCTGGTCGACCTCGTCGTCCCTTTCAATCCTCCCCCCCAGACCGACGGCGCGGTGCTGTTTTCCGTCGACGGCGCTTCGACCACGACGCTCGGCCTGGGTGCGAGCACGACCTTCACGGGCACCTCGGCGCAGGCCGTGACCTGGCTGCAGAACATCTTCGTGGTCAATTTTTCGCTGCAGGATCGCTTCACGGTGCGGCTGCGCGGCATCCGCGACGACGGCACCGAGGCCAGCGTGCGCAACTACAACTATGTGATCGCCTGCTTCCTGCGGGGCACGATGATCGCCACCCCCGCCGGCGAGCGTGAAGTCGAGGCGCTGCAGGCCGGTGACCTGGTCATCACGCTGGACGGCACCGCGAAGCCGGTGAAGTGGATCGGCCACCGCAGCTACGAGGCCGAGTTCGGCGCCACCGAGGCGTTCGTGCGCCCCGTGGTGTTCAAGGCCGGCTCGCTCGGCGCCGGCTTGCCGGTGCGCGACCTGAAGGTGTCGCCGCAGCACGCCATGCTGATCGACGGCGTGATGGTGCCGGCCGCCGCCCTGGTGAACGGCGTGAGCATCGTGCGCGACGAAAGCCGCAGCGACGTGACCTACTTCCACATCGAGATGGACGGGCATGAGGCGGTGTTCGCCGAGGGTGCCGCGAGCGAGACCTTCGTCGACCACGACAGCCGCGCGATGTTCGACAACGCCGACGAGTACAACCTGGTGTACGGCACCGCCGCCGCCCGCCCGACCGAGCAGCCGCGCCTGGAGGAGGGCGTTCAGCTCGCCGGCATCCGTCGCCGCCTGGCCGAAATCGCCGGCATCGCGGCCTCGGTCGTCGCCGGCCCGATCACCGGCAACCTGGAAGGCATCCAGGACGGCGTGCTGAGCGGCTGGGTGATCGACACCGTCAGCGGCGAGGCGGTGGAGGCCGAGGTGCTGGTGGACGGCGAAGTGGTGGGCAGCATCGTCGCCAACCGCTACCGCGCCGACCTGGACCAGGCCGGCCTGGCCGGTGGCCGCGGCGGCTTCACCACGGCGCTGTCCGCCGCGGTCGAGAGCCTGTCGCAAATCAGCCTGCGCCGCATCGTGGACGGCCAAGTGCTGGCCGCCCGGGCGGTCGAGACCGTCAGCGCCTGATCCAGGCATCCTGACGCACGAAAAAGGGGGCGGAACCTTCGGGTTCCGCCCCTTTGCTTTTGTGTCGTTTGCTGGATAGGCGCCCGGCGGACGGCGTATGCCGGGGTCAGTGCGCCATCAGCACCGGGATGGTCGAGGCGGCCAGGATGCTGCGGGTGAAGCCGCCGAAAAACACCTCGCGCAGGCGGGAATGGCTGTAGCCGCCCATCACCACCAGATCGGCCGACAGTGCCGCCGCCTCGCGGTGCAGCACCTCCACCGCGCTGCCACGGTCGAGCGGCACGGTGCGCGCCTCCACCGCCGTGTTGTGCCAGCGCAGCGCGCGCAGCAGCCGCAGCAGCAGCACGGAGGCGTCAGGCGTGGTGGCATCGTCGGCGACGGTGACGATCGTCACCTGCTCGGCGCGCGCGATGAACGGCAGCGCGCAGGAGACCGCGCGAGCGGCCTCCACCGTGTCTTTCCAGGCGATGACCACGCGGGTGCCCAGGCTGGCGGGTGCTGCGGCGGGGGCGATCAGCAGCGGCTTGCCGGTATCCATCAGCGCGGCTTCCAGCGATTCGGCCGCACCACTCTCCGGCCCGCCGCGGCTCATCACGATCAGGTCGGCGAAGCGGCCGAGCTGCGCCACCCAGGCGCTCTGGCTGCCCTGCTGGAGGTTGAACTCGCCGCTGGGGCCGTCGCCGTCGGGCGCGTCGCGCAGCGTGATGCCGGCGCCTTCCAGCAACGACTCCACCGCCGCACGTGCGGCCGCGGCATTTCGCGTGCCATCGGCCTCCATGCGGTCGATCATCGCCTGCACCGCGTCGCCCCCGCCGACGCCGCCCGCGGTCATGCCCATCATCACCTCGTTGGTGTCGACCCGGACGTGGAGGAATTCGAGATGGGCTGCGAAGGCGCGGGCGACCAGCAGGGCGGTGGCGAACGCCCCGGCGTCGTCCGGCTGCCCTGTCGCCGGCACCAGCAGGTTCTTGAACATAACGTGACTCCTCGTTCTTGCGCGTCGTGCCTCATCCTGAGCGCGCGGGCGTCGGGCGCGCGTGACCTGGACCAATGCGCCGCGACGGGACGTGGTGCGATCTGCTCGCAGGCTACGGCGCATTTCGCGCATGGAGGGTAGCATGAACGCAGGCGACGTGATGACGGCGAATGTGGTGACCGTCGGGCCGACAACACCCGTCGCCGAGATCGTGAACACCCTGCTGCGCCTCGGCATCAGCGCGGTGCTGGTGGTCGGCGAGCAGGGCGCCGTGCTGGGCCTGGTCAGCGAGGGCGACCTGTTGCGCCGGGCGGAGTTGGGCACCGAGAAGCACCGCTCCTCCTGGCGCGCCTTCTTCACCGGCACAGCGAGGCTGGCCGGCGAGTATGTGCGCAGCCACGGCAAGGTCGCGTCCGACGTGATGACGCGCGACGTGGTGTGCGTCGGCCCCGGCACCGAGCTGGATGCAATCGCCGACCTGATGGAGCAGCACCGCATCAAGCGCGTGCCGGTGGTGCAGGAGCACCGGCTGGTCGGCATCGTCAGCCGCGCCAACCTGCTCCGGGCATTCGCCGGCCTGCCGCCGGCGGATATCGGCGCGCAGGCCAGCGACAGCGAGGTTCGCTCCGCCCTGTTGAAGGAGCTGGCGGCCCAGCCCTGGAGCCGGCGGGCCGACAATTCCGTGGTGGTGACCAACGGCACGGTGCACCTGTGGGGCCTGGTGACCTCGCAGGAGGAAAGCCGGGCGCTGGAGATTGTGGCGCAGTCGGTGGCCGGGGTGCGCGAGGTGCAGAACCACACGGTGGTGCTGAGCGACAGCCCCTATCCCATCTATCCCGGCAGCTTCGTCGGTTGAAACGGCCCCGCGGGAGGGTCTAGCCTGCCGCGATGCTGCCCACGCTGACCACGCCCCGACTGGTGCTGCGGCCCGCCGCCGAGGGAGACCTTGATGCGGTTTGGCGGCTGCTGACCCTGCCCGATGTGAAGCGCTATTTGTGCGACGACAAGCTGCTGCCGCGCGAGGTGGTGGCCAGCATCCTGGCCGACCATATCGCGGCGGCCGAGCAGGGGATGGGCATGTGGATCGTCAACCATGACGGCACCTTCGCGGGGATCGCGGCGCTGAAGCCGGTCGCGGCAGTGCTGGCGGAGCTGATCCCGTCGCTGGGCGGGGAGGTGGAGCCGACCATCGCGCTCGATCCGGCGCTGTGGGGGCGGGGGCTGGCGGGCGAGGCGCTCGGCGCGGTGCTGGCGCATGGGTTCGGCGCAATCTGCCTGCCGCGCATCGCGGGTGTCTGCGACGCGCCCAATGAAGCTTCCGCGCGGATGCTGGCCCGCGCCGGGTTCCGCGAGACCGGGGAGCATCCCGGGGTGTACTACCGGGTGAAGACGTGGGTGAAGGAAGCGGTTCTTTTTTGAAAAAAAGAACCAAAAAACTTTCTCCCCTGAGGGCCTGGCATTTCGATCAGGCGCCGGGCGCAAATGGACAAAAGTCTTTTTGCTTCTTTTTCTTCAGAAAAAGAAGACCTTGCCTTCCTCCCCCGCTGCCCGACAATCGCGAGCCCCCGACCCAGGAGACCCGCAATGGCGCCGCGCATGGACACCGTGCAGACCGACACCGACCTGCCGCACCGCACCAGTGTGGTGGTGATCGGCGGCGGCATCGCGGGCATCTCGACGGCGCTGTTCCTGGCGCAGAAGGGCATCCCGGTGGTGGTGTGCGAGAAGGGCCGCGTCGGCGCCGAGCAGTCCGGCCGCAACTGGGGCTGGACGCGGGTGATGGGGCGCGACGAGCGGGAGATTCCGCTCGGGATGGAGAGCATGCGCATCTGGCGGCAGATGGACCGGATGATCGAGGCGCCGACCGGCTTCACCCAATGCGGCATCGCCTATCTGTGCGAGACCGACAAGGCCGTGGCGGCGCATGAAGGGTGGCTGGAGAAGGCGCGGCCGTATCAGGTGGAGTCGCGCATGATCGACGCGGATGCGGTGCGCGCGCTGTATCCGGGCCTGGCGGTGCCGACCAAGGGCGCGCTGTACACGCCGGGCGACGGGCGGGCGGAGCCGCAGAAGGCGGCACCGGCGATCGCGGCGGCGGTGCGGCGGCTGGGCGGGGTGGTGCTTGAGCAGTGCGCGGTGCGGGGCGTGGAGACGAAGGGCGGGCGGGTTTCGGGCGTGGTGACGGAGAAGGGGCCGATCGCCTGCGACAGCGTGGTGCTGGCCGGCGGCGCCTGGAGCCGGCTGTTCGCGGGCAACCTGGACATCGACCTGCCGCAGCTGAAGGTGCTGGCCAGCGTGTTCCGCACCGAGCCGGTGCCGGGCGGACCCGAAACCAGCGTGGGCGGGCTGCCATTCTCGATCCGCCGGCGGGCGGATGGCGGCTACAACATCGCGCGGCGCAACAATTCCCTGTCGGAGATCACGCCGGACAGCTTCCGCCTGTTCTCCCAGTTCCTGCCGAGCTACCGCAAAAGCTGGCGCGAGGTGAAGCTGCGGCTGCGCCTGGGCGGGCGGTTCAGGGAGGAGTGGCGCACCAAGCGACGTTGGAAGCTGGACGAAACGACGGCGTTCGAGCAGGTGCGCATCCTGGACCCGGTGCCCGACGACCGCGGCATCGCGAGCGCCGAAGCGGAACTGGCGGCGTTGTTCCCGGCCTTCAAGGGGATGAAGGTGGCGCAGACCTGGGGCGGGCTGATGGATGTAACGCCGGATGCGGTGCCGGTGATCGGGCCGGTGGACAGCCTGCCGGGCTTCTTCATCGCCACCGGGTTCAGCGGGCATGGCTTCGGGTTGGGGCCCGGGGCGGGGCGGCTGATGGCGGAGCTGGTGGCCGGCGACACCCCGGTGGTGGACCCGACGCCGTTCCGCTTCGGGCGCTTCGCGGATGGGTCGTTCCGGCACTACGTCTAGCGGTCAGGACGGGTGGCGCTCAGGCGGCGACCCGGTCGGCCGGGGCGGCGCCGCGGGCGCCCATCGGGCGTTCCGGCCCGGTCGTGGTGTCGCGCGCGGTCTGCAACTCCAGCTCCGCGTTCAGCTGCCCGCCCACCAGCATCACGGTCGCCGACAGCCAGATCCAGGTCAAGAAGGCGACTGCGGCGCCGAGCGTGCCATAGGTCTCGTCGTAGTTGCCGAAATTGGCGACGTACCACGAGAACAGCAGCGACATCACCACCCAGGCAATGGCCGCGGCGCCGCTGCCCCACGATACCCAGCACCAGCTTGCCTCCTCCCGCGAGGGCAGGTAGCGGTAGATCAGGGCGAGCAGCAGCCCCACGGCCGCCAGCAACAGCGGCCAGCGCAGCCAGGTCAGGAGAAACTCCGTCGCCCCGCCCAGGCCGAGGAGGTTGAGCATCACCGGCACCGCCACCACGCCCACCAGCGCCAGCACGGCGAACAGGATCACGCCCAGGGTGAACGCCAAGGTGACCGCGGTGCGCAGGATGAAGCCGCGCGTCTCGGTCTCCTCGTTCGCCACGTTCAGCGCGTCGGCCAGCGCCTTCATCGCCCGGTTGGCGGTCCAGATCGATGTTACCAGGCCGAAGAACAGGCCGAAGCCCAGCCCAGTGCTGCCGTGCGAGACCAGGGTGCGCAGTTGGGTTGTGATGATATCCATCCCGCCCGCGGGCACGATGCCGCCGAGCATCGCAAGTTGGTCGGAGATCGTTGCGGGGTCGGCAACAAGGCCATAGAGGGACACCATGGCGGCCAAGCCCGGAAAGATGGACAGCAGAATGTAGAAGGTGATCCCGGCGGCCTCGGTGAGCAGTCGGTTCTCCGACACCCGCGTGGGGACGCGCTTCAGCACGCTCCACCAGCCGCGCGCGGGGATCTCGGACGGGCTGTGGGCGCCGCGGCCCTGGCCGTCGTCCGGCACGGCATCGCCGTGGCGGCCGCGCGGATGCCGGCGCGTCGGCTCCCGGGCAGCCACGCTCAGCGGCGTGCGGCCCGCAGCGGCGAGTGCGAGGCCGGCAATGGCGAGGGCGGCAACAACGGCGGGATGGTCGGGCTTGATCTGCATGCGCGGCGCTCCTGGCCGATGGCCAAAGTGCGGCGCCGCGCCTTGGGTTCCTGGCCCCCTGCCCTGGCCCCCTGCCCTATTCCGCCGGCATCAGGCCCAGGCGCTTCCACAGACCCATGCGCTCGGACAGCAGGCGGTTGACGGTGCCGGCCATCTCGGTGCGGGCGGTGGCGGCATCGGTTACCGGCTTGCCGTCCTTGACCACGCTGCGGCCGGTGGCGGTCAGGCGGGCGAGAATATGCTCCACGATCCCGCCGGGGTCGGTGCGCCCGGCCATCAGCTCCGGCAGGATCATCGTCTCGGCGAAATCCACGCTGACGCCCGAGCCGGTGACGGGCGAGGCCAGCACCGACAGCGAGCCGCCCAGCGCGTTCAGCGCGCCAATCGCCGTGTTCAGCGCGCGGGTGGAGGCAACCGCGGCGGGGTCTGGCGTGGTGCGCGTCACCGGGTGGGCGAGGCCGCCGGTCATCATGAAGGCGGCGGCCTGCAGCGTCTCGGACAGCGGCTGCTGCACCAGTGCGGGGGTTTGGCGCAGTTCGCGCATGCTCATCGGCCCCTCGGCGAGGCGGGCCAGGATCGGGGTGTAGATGTCCATGCGCAGGCCGAGCTGGCCGATGCCGGTGGCGATCTGGATGTTCTGTTCCGTCTCGCGGCCGGTGCCGACGAAGTGGATCTCGTCCAGCATCTCCCGCTGCTCGCCCGACAACGGCTGCTTGGTGCCGCGGCGGTAGAGGTCGCGGCGGAAGGAGCGGTTGGCGCCGAAATCGCGGATCGTCTCACGCAGGCGGATGTCGGTGACGCCCTGGAGCATCTTGAGCGTGTTGGCCGGCACGGCGACGGCATCGATGTTCTCGATCAGCGAGGCGCTGCCGATGAAGCCCACCTTGGCCTCGTCCAGCGAGTCGGCCACCTGGGTGAAGCTGGTCGGGTCCCAGTTGGCGTTGAGGTATTCGTGGGCGAGGTATTTCGCGTCCATGCCGGTGGTGCCGTCCAGCCGGGCGGCGACGGCGGGGTTGGCGTTGAAGAACATTGCCTCGGACTTGATCAGCTCGCGCACGTAGCCGATCGCCGCCTGGGTCACCTCGGCAGAGTTGCCGGGATGGACGCGGGCGTATTCGCGCATCAGCTTCTGCACCGGCAGCAGCGAGGCCCAGCCGGCGAGCGCGTTATAGCTAAGGTACAGCAACCCGCCGGGGGCGAGGAAGCGGCGGACCGTCTCGGCCATTTTCTGGCGCGTGGCCGGCGACACCCAGCTCCAGATGCCGTGCGCGACGATGTGGTCGAATTGCGGAAAGCGGCCCTGAGGCGCCTGGGCCAGGTCCTCGAACGACATTTCGTGGAAATGCGCGTTGGCCAGGCCGGCGCGCGCGGCAAGGCGACGGGCGTAGTCGACATGGGCGGGGTTGAAGTCGAAGCCGTGGAATTCCGCGTGCGGGTTGGCGGCGGCAAATACCAGCACCGACAGGCCGTGGCCGCAGCCGAGTTCCGCCCAGCGATACGGGCCGACCGGGTCGGGCGGGCGGTGGCCCAGCAGCATGGAGGCGGTGGCCAGCCAGCCCGGCGATATCTCGCGGTAGAAGCCGGTCGTGTAGGGCACGTCGAAAACGTATCCGTCGTTCCAGGCGGCCATGAGCCGGTCTCTCCGCAATGTCTGGGCCACGCGGACAGCCCACGCGCAATGGTATGACGGACCCTAGGCCACACCCCCGCGCCGCGCCAGCCGGCATTGCGAACCGTGCCATTCGGCCAGCGCGGCCCCCACCCGGTCTACCAAGCCGGGCCAGTCGCGCGGGGCGGGGGCGCGGAACAGGCGCAGGCTGGGATACCAGGGCGAGTCCGCGCGCCCGCGCAGCCAGCGCCAGTCGGGCGCGAAGGGCAGCATCGCCCAACACGCCACGCCCATGGCGCCGGCGATGTGGACGAGCGCGGTATCGACGCTGACCATCAGGTAGAGCCCGGCCAGGATCGCCGCGGTATCGTCGAAGCTGGCGATGCCGGCGTCGAGGTCGAGCAGCGTCGCGGGCCCGGGCCAGGATGCCGCCTGGGCTGCCGCCGGGCCTTTCTGCAACGCGACGAAGGCCAGGCCCGGCACGGCGGCGAGCCCGGCCAGCGACGCGAGCGTGGTGCTGCGGTTGGCGTCGTTGGGGTGCGTCGGCCGCCCGGCCCAGGCCAGGCCAACGCGAAGCAGGCCCGACGGCAGCGCCGCATCGAGCCGCGCGCGCCAGGCCGCCGCGCGCGCGGGGTCGGCGGACAGGTAGGGCAGGAAGGCGGGGATCGTCTCCAGCCGGGTGGCGTGCAGCAGCGGCAGGCTGGACAGCGGGCACCAGGCATCGAAGCCCGGCACGTCCTCCCACCGTCCGTGCAGCGCGAGGCCCGGGCGGATGGTGGCGAGCAGCGGATGCAACTCCGGGCACGCGGCCAGCACGGCGCCGGGCGCGCGGGCGAGCGCCCAGGGCAGGTAGCGCGCGAACATCACCGCGTCGCCATAGCCCTGATCGGCGACCAGCAGCAGCGTGCCCGCCATCGGCGCGCCATCCCATTGCGGGCGGTCGGTTTCCGGCAGCGGCGCCGGCGCGTCGGGGATCCGCCAGCGCCATTCGTATTCCGGCCAGCCGCCGGCGAAATCGCCTTCCTGCAGCAGCGCCTGGGCCAGTTTCATCCGCGCCTCCGGCATCGCCGGGCGCAGTTCCAGCGCGGCGCG
>Ga0105050_10006046_pt1 | contig 15239 bp, 11 predicted proteins | sample FRY01_FD_78088 | JGI IMG/M metagenome (GOLD analysis project Ga0105050, IMG submission 78088) | Freshwater microbial communities from Lake Fryxell liftoff mats and glacier meltwater in Antarctica - FRY-01 | ecosystem: Environmental > Aquatic > Freshwater > Ice > Glacier meltwater ... | reverse complement strand
GTCGGATTTCAGCAGGTTGCGCCATGTTCGTTCGCCTGCATGCGGCTCGCCACTCACCAGCAACACCCGCAGCCGGTCGCGGACGCCGTTGATCTGCAGTACCGCCATATTGTTGCGGCCGGTCAGTTCACCCGGCTGCTCGGGCGTGTCGAACTGCAGAACGTTCATCCCGCCATGTGGCAAGGTCAGCGGCAGATCGACATCCGTGCCAACCGGCACCTCGAATTGCATGGGTGGTCCGCCGTCGATGGCGATGCTGAGTTGGGCCAGCCCGATATCAACCGGTACCTTGCCCTGATCCTCGATTCGCAGAGTCAGGTTGAAACTCTCGCCCAGAATGCCGAACGCAGGCGCATTGCGCACGATCAGGCGGCGGTCCCAGTCGTCGGGCTGGCCGGTCAGGAGGCTATGTAGCGGTGCCCCCAGCGCGGGAGCGCGTTCAATGTCATGCAGGCGTCCGTCCGTAATCAGCACGATGGCCGCAATCCGACCTTGCGGTTCGTCGGCCAGCGCCTCTGAAAGGGCCGTCATCAGCAGCGATCCACCGTCACCCTCGGCGTCGCCCATCCGCACGACGCGCAATTCGGCATTGTTCCGCCGATCAACCTGCGCCTGCAACCCGGCAAGCGCGATGGCGGACTGATCGGCCCGGTCGCTGATCCGCTGACTGGCACTTTCGTCGATCACTGCGACGATGATGTCGCTCAGCGGTTCGCGCTCTTCCATTTGCAGCGACGGGTTGGCGATGGCGAGGAGGAGCGCGACAGCGGCAAGCCCGCGCAACACCCAGCCCGACAAGCGGCGCCATATGGCAAAGCTGATCCCGGCAATGACCAGCGCAACGGCGGCCCAGACGAAAAACCAGGGCACCAGCGGATCGAGAATGATCTCAGAGGTCAAAACCGTTCCCCAATGCGCGTCGTTCTGTTCTTGCAGCCTGCCTCATTGCCCCAGCCTGTCCAGTAGCGCCGGCACATGGACCTGATCGGATTTATAGTTGCCGGTCAGCACATGCATGATCAGGTTGACACCAAAGCGCAGGGCAATCTCGCGTTGCCGTTCGCCTGCCGTGCCGCGCCCAACCGGAAACATCCGATTCCCATTCCCGTCCAGCGCCCAGGCAGCAGCCCAGTCATTGCCGCCGATCACGACCGGCGTCACCCCGTCATTCAGATTTCGGAATGGCATCCCGTCGACTTGCTCGGCATTGGGCAAGGATGCCTCGACCCAGAGTTCACGGCTCGCAAATCGTCCCGGAAATTCCTGCAACAGATAGAAGGTGCGGGTCAGCACGTGATCCATCGGGATTGGTTCGATCTGTGGAATGTCCAGCAGTCTGGCAATCGCCTGCAGTTTGCGCCCTTCGGGCGAGCCAGAGCCGAACCCCGCCGTATCCGCATCACGCGTGTCGAACAGAATCATCCCGCCAGAGCGCAGGTAGCGGTTCAGCTTGGCATAGGCTTGGGACGAGGGCATCGCCTGATCCGCGGTGATCGGCCAGTAAATGAAGGGAAAGAACGCAAGTTCATCCGTCTCGATATTCACGCCCATCGGCATGCCGGGTTCGATCGAGGTCCGCTGAAACAACGTTTCTGATAGCCCGTAAAGCCCGGCCTGCGCCGTCTCGTCGATCTGAGCATTGCCGGTCAGGACATGCGCCAGAACCACCTCAGACGTGGCCGCAATGGCAAAGAGGTCCAGAGCCGGATCCGGCGCAGGGGCTGCCTCAGTGATGGGATCAGCAGCGACATCCTGTGCTTTCGCTTCGGGTGCCACAAGCAGCAACAGCGCCAGTACCACTGCCACATCGGCGCGCGGTCCGCGCAGCCGGCCAGAGACGAGCAATGATCCAATGATATCGAGCAACAAAAGCACGAGTGCCGCCCCCAGAAGCCAACCCTTCAACGCGGTTTCCAGCAAGGTGCCCAGCCCTTCGACGGTGATCCGGGCTGGCCATGAAGCAGGTGCCAAGGTCATCTCAGGACCGATAACATTGACCGCAATCCGCTGATCCTCACCCGCATATAACCCCGGTGGCAAGTCGGGCCCGGGCCGCCCTTCGGCCAGCCTCTCGCCCGTCACCCCGGCAACAGTATCGGTCTCGGTCAGTGTCCCGAACGCATCAAGGATTTCCTCTCCTACCCAGGTTGTGCCCGCCAGATCCTCCAGCGTCGGGCTGGTCGGTCTGGTCGATATGGCAAGCCGTTCCAACATAGAAACAAAGAGGCCAGAGAGCGGCAGGCTCGACCATTCCGCATTTGCAGTCACGTGGAACAGCACGACTTGCCCGTCGCCCAGTTCCTTGCGCGTGACCATCGGTGTGCCATCGGTTAGTTGCGCAATAACCCGCTCTGCGAGCGTCGGATCAGGCTGCGCCATCACCTGAGCGCTGACGGTCACATCTTCTGGCACGACCAACCCAAAGAAAGGTGATGCTTCGGCAAAATCCGACAGTGATTTTGGCTCGCCCCAGCTCATCGCACCGCCCACATCGCGGCCACCGGCGCGCAGCCGCACCGTCATCAGCGGGTCCTCCTGTGTGCGGCTCAGGTCGCTGGCGGCAAGACGCGGGCCCGCAAAGCGTAACAGCAAGCCACCTTTTTCCACCCATTCCTGCACCGCCGCCGCCTCGCCTGCGGCCAGTTGCGCCACATCGGCCAGCACGATCACATCAGGGTTGGCAAGGACGATATCGCCGATCGCACCGTCAATCAGATCGGCATTCGGTTCCAGCGCTTCACGCAGATAGTGTAGCGGTGACAGAAGTTGCAGGCCTTCACGCTCGCCCCCCCCCGCAATCAACGCAATCTCGCGACGTTTCAGCGCATCATCGGTCAGCGTAACCGACCCGGCTGAACGACTGCCGGTCAGTTCAAAGCGGGTGACACGGTTGCGCAATTCCGGTGGGAGGACCAGCGCCACTTCGGCAAGTTCCTCGCCCGGAATGAAATCCAGTGTTGCGATGGCCAATTGCCTCTCGACCCCGGCCGGGTCGAGTCCAATGGCTGCGACCTGAGCCGACACTTCGCCCCCCGTTGGTGTGCGGATAGCTGAAATTACCACTTCGCCCGAGTCGAACCGTGCCGGACGCAGTGCGATGATCTGGCGCGGACTTTGGAACACTGTGACCACGCCGTGCGTCTCAAGTGCCGAGAGCAGCGGGTCACGCGAGTCTCTTGCCAGCCCGTCTGAAAACCAGAAGGTATCGAATGGGCCGGTCATGGCCGACGACCACGCGGTCAAGGCTGTGGCATCAGGCGCCCATGGTTGCGGTTGCAACCCCGGCAATCGCAGCGCGAGCGCGTCGGCCGCAATGAATTGCGGCCCTTCGGCGGGCAATTCGGTCAGCGAGACGAGCGCCACGGGCCTGCCATTGCGCCCCGCTTCGGCAAGCAGGGCCTCGATCCGCTCCACCCGGCCTGGCCAATCGCGCGCCTCGGCCCATGTGCCGTCAATCAGGATCAGCAGCGGGCCCGTCCCGTCACGCTCCGATTGCGGATTCAGAACCGGGCCGGAAAATCCAATGATGACTGCGGCGACGGCCAACATCCGCAGCAGTAACAGCCACCATGGAGTGCGGTCAGATTGTACCTCGTCATCGGTCAGGCCCAACAGCAGCGCCACACCCGGAAACCGGCGACGGATCGGTGCGGGGGGAACCGCGCGCAGGATCAGCCACAGGATCGGCAAAGCGATGAGCGCGAGGAGCAGGCCGGGTGCAGCAAAGCCGATTGAACCAAGCGACCACATCAGCGTGCCCCTGTTTCAGATGTAGAGCAGACTGCGAAACCGGCAGGTCGGTTCATGTCCGCCGCTCCAGCGCGCCGTAAATCCACAACAGCGCCGCTGTCGCAGGACTGCCTGTGTGATGCGTGTGAAACTGCCATCCGGTCATCCGCGCCAGTTGGGTCAACCGGTCCTTTCGTGCCGCCAGTCGTTCAAGATAGCGGTCTCGCAGATCGCCGGCCTTCAACGTCTCGTGACGCAGGCTGCCAGACATGCTTTCAAAGATTGTTCTCCCGTCAAACGGAAATGCTTCTTCTTGCGGATCAAGCACTTGCAGCAGTGCGCCGCGCACTCCACGGTCGGCGGCACGCGTCAGGGCAGCCTCTACCGACGCAATATCACCCAGAAAGTCCGAGACGAAAAGCGCGCGGGAGTGGGGGAGCATGCCCTGCGCATCCGGGCTTCCGTAATCGACACCGTCGTCCTGCGACAAGAGTTCGGCCAGCCGCGCCAATTGCACGTTGCCTCGACGTGGTGGCAGGCGCAGCCCGGTCAGCCCGACACGCTCGCCGCCCCGGATGAGCAGGATGGCAGTGGCCAGTCCCAAGGCCCGCGCGCGCGCCGATTTGGCCGGGAGGTTTTTGTCTGAGGTAAATCCCATCGAGGCGCCTTGATCGACCCAGAGGATCACGCTCTGCGCAATCTGCCATTCCTTGTCCTGAATAAATGTAGCATCGGCGCGTCCGGACCGGCGCCAGTCGATATTGCGCGTTTCATCGCCCGGCATTGCGGGCCTGTACTGCCAAAACGTATCACCCTGACCCGCGCGTCTGCGACCGTGATCTCCAAGCAGAACCGTGCTTGCCAGATGCTCGGCCTGAGCCAAAAGCGCTGGTAGCGGGGCGGCAAGCCCCTCTGCCTCTGCACGCAGACTGCTTGGTTGGCCGTCGGTGGCAACGGATTGATTCACGCGGCGGCCTCTACCTTTGTCATCTGCGTGGCGATCCGGCTGATAACATTCGCCAATGTCTCACCCCGCGCACGTGCCGCAAAGCTGAGCGCCATGCGGTGAGTCAGAACTGGCGCTGCAAGGTTGCGCACGTCTTCTGGCGAAGGGGCCAACCGCCCGTCGATCAAGGCTTCGGCGCGGACAGCCAGCATCAGGGCCTGCGCGGCGCGCGGTCCCGGCCCCCAACTCACACTATCACGCACGAACTGCGGCGCAGAACTGTCATCCGGACGACAGGCCCGGACCATGTCGAGAATCATTTCGACAATGGTGTCGCCGACCGGCATCCGCCGCAGCAGCGACTGCGCAGCGAGCAACTCGCCGGGGCTGAACACTGCGGTGGCCTGATCTTCCTCAACCCCGGTGGTGGCAATCAGGATATTCCGTTCTGTCGCGCGGTCAGGATAGGGGACATCGATCTGGACGAGGAACCGGTCAAGTTGCGCTTCGGGCAGTGGATAGGTGCCTTCCTGTTCTATCGGGTTCTGGGTCGCGAGAACGTGAAACGGCAGGCCGAGTGGACGGTGCTGTCCGGCAATCGTAACTTCCTTTTCCTGCATGGCCTGTAGTAATGCTGATTGTGTCCGCGGACTGGCGCGGTTGATCTCGTCCGCCATCAGCAACTGACAGAACACCGGCCCCTCGATGAAGCGGAATGACCGGGTGCCATCGGCCGCGGTTTCCAACACTTCCGAGCCAAGAATATCGGCCGGCATCAGGTCCGGCGTGAACTGAATTCTGTTGCCTTTCAGTCCCATGACCGTCGAAAGCGTATCGACCAGCCGCGTCTTGCCCAGCCCGGGCAACCCGATCAGAAGTCCATGACCGCCACAGACCAGTGCGGTCAGGGTCAGATCAACGACGCGTTCTTGTCCGATGAAACGCCGGGCGATGGAGTTGCGCGCCATCGCAAGTTTCTGGCCGAGTGATTCGATCTCGGCCACCAGATCCGCGCTTGATGCCATGCTTTTGCTCCTGCCGCCGCATTTGTGCTAATGACACAGATATACCCGCGGACCTCAATGGCAAAACCCCCATGACCAAAACAACCCGTGATCAGCCGATATCAGCAGAAAACCTTGCCTCTGCGGCGCGAAATGCGTCGGTTTCGGGGGCTCCGGTGCATTTGTGGAATCCGCCGTTTTGCGGCGACATCGACATGCGAATCGGCCGCGACGGGACTTGGTATTATTTGGGCACGCCGATCGGCCGAATGCCGATGGTTAAACTTTTCAGCACAATCATCCGTCGCGAGGGGGATGCCTATTTTCTGGTAACCCCGGTGGAGAAGGTGGGCATCACCGTCGATGATGCGCCATTTGTGGCAATCGATTTTGACCTGAAGGATGGTGTTGTCGAATTTGTCACCAATGTGGGCGACCGTGTGCCTGCGGGGCCGGAGCATCCGGTGCGGGTGTCGCGTGACCCGGTCACGGGCGAACCGGCCCCCTATGTGCTGGTGCGCGCCAATCTGGAAGCGCTGATCGACCGCAAATCGTTTTACCGCCTTGTAGAATTGGGCGAGGTGGCTGCGCATGACGGACAGGATTGGTTTGGCATCCGCTCTGCTGCTGTGTTTTTCCCAATGATTCCAGCGTCTGAACTACCCTAACGCTGGGCCAGAATGACGCCCAGTGCTACGATGACCGCACCAATGGCCTGTGGCCAGCTCCAGATGCCGCCCAGCGCCAGCAGGATCAGCATGACGTAGAAGGGTGCGATATTGGTGTGGAACGAGGCGATGGCGACGCCGAGCCGTTCGACTGAGGCAATCCAGAGCAGTTGTGACAGGGCCATGCCGCCGATGCCGTAAATCATCAACAAACCAATGGTTTGTTGGTCTGGCGGTGCCGGCAGGGACGCATAGCCAAAGCTGGCGGCGACGCCAAACAGCAACGCTGCGGCGATGAGGCCGCCGGTCAGGGTGATCGTGGTGCGCCCAAAGACCGAAAGGGTCGGAAAGTCGCGCACGGTCATGTAGCTGCCCCATGCGAAGAGGATGCAGGAGCCGACTGCCGCCAGCGCACCAAGTCCGAGATTGGCGGGCGCGCCACCTCCGGTGGCCACGATACCGCCGATGACCGAGGCGAGCAGACCCAGCCCGAAGGCAGTGGTCAGTGGCCGTCGGTCATAGGCCCATTCGATGAGCGTGGCGCAAATCGGGCTGGATGCGGCGATGATGGCGACCGTGACAGGATCGGTAAGCCATTGCGCCACAAGTATAAGCCACGCTCCGCCGCCAAAAGCCAGCGCCCCGACAAGCAGGCCGCGCGACCAGTTGGCCTGTTGCAGCGCGCCCAGACCGTCGCGCAAGATCCAGAGCGGCAACAGCACCGAAATCGCCAGAGCAAAGCGCGTGGCGACGAGGGCTGCGATGTCCCAATCGCGCAAAAGGATGTCTGCGGCGGGGAATCCGGCGGCCCATACGGCCATGGAGGCCATACAGAGCAGGTTGCCCGATACTATCCGTGGGCTCACTGAAATATGAGCCGGATCAATGATTTGGGCCACTGTAACGCTGCTTTCGGATGGGCTGCCGTCATGGGAGACGGGCGCGGTTGAGACACAAAGCCTGTGCTGCGGCCGACGGTCTTGTGCGTTTTCGACAATATGTCGGAAATGAACCTTTGGATGCCATATCCTGCGCGGTAAACTGGTTGCAAAAGGACCGCGCCATGCCCCGATTTGCCGCCAATCTGACCAGACTCTTTGCCGATCTGCCGCTGCTCGAACGGTTTGGTGCGGCGCGGGCGGCGGGGTTTGACGCCGTTGAGGTGTTGTTTCCCTATGAGGGATCAGCGGCAGATATTGTGGCACAACTGGCGCGGCACACATTGACTATGGTGTTGATAAATTGTCCGCCGCCGAATTATGCCGAGGGTCCGCGTGGGTTTGCCGCAGTGCCGGGGGGTGAGGAGCGGTTTCGTCATGACCTGAAACGGTCGCTGCGCTATGCCCGTGCGCTCGGCGCGAAACATCTGCATCTGATGGCGGGCGTCGCGGAGGGGCCGGCGCCGCGGGCGACGTTCGTGGCCAATCTGCGGCATGCGGTGGAGGCGGCGCGCGGCCTGCCCCTGACCATAGAGCCGTTGAACCAAACCGATATGCCGGGGTATTTCCTCAATGATTTCAATCTGGCAGCGGATATTCTGGCGGAGGTAGCGGCACCGAACTTGTACCTGCAATTTGATGCATATCATGCGCAGATCATTACCGGCGACGTGATGGCGGCATGGGAGACTTACCGGCATCTGGTGGGGCATGTGCAGGTCGCGGGATACCCCGGACGCCACGAGCCTGTCGCGGGAGTCATTGATTATCCAGCATATTTTGATCTTCTGGATGCGCAGGGCTATGCCGGTTGGGTGAGTGGCGAATATGATCCGGCGGGTCGCACCGAGGCCGGGTTGGACTGGTGCCGGGCGGGCCTGCACCCGGTTGGTGCCAAAGGTTAATTTGGCAAAGTTAACAGAAGATTCGACGTCGGCATTGCGTCGGTATCCGGGCGGTATTCCAGCGGTGGGGTTTGCGGGTTTTGGTGGGTTAAGGCTGCGGGCGCAGGGAAAGCGGATGCGGCAACGGGTTTTCCTGCTTCTTGGCCGGAATCAAGGCGCGTCAGCGCCGCCGGGCCGCGCCCGACCTCCCCCCGGGAGGGCGCGTTTTGGTCGTCACGCGCAGAACTTCTGGGGAAGAGCTGGCACCATAATTTGCCTATCCCGACTGCTGCTGCGCCCACCCGAGGTCGGGGGCGGCCCTCCGTTTCGCGCGATCAGGTAAGAGAAGGAATGAAACGGGGGCGGCGCCTGTTGCCACCCCCGTTTGCCGGGCCGGTCCCACAGGGGAAAACTGCTGGGGAAAACTGCGGGGGACAGTCTGCTCGATCAGGACCGACCCGGATCTCTTGCGCCGCGTGCCGGGGAGGGCGGCGCGGCGCGAGGAACCGGATCAGTCGGTGAGGCTTTGCGCCAGCCGCATCAGTTGCACCGCTTCGTTGCGATAGCCGAAGGCATCTTCGCCCCGGTTGGCATTGGCGAGTGCGATGGCCTCGGCATAGCTCCAGTCGCCGAGGTAGAGGTCCTGACCGCGAAGCAACTGTCCGAAACCGGCGATGGCGGCGGCGAATTGTGCCTCTGTCCCTGCGACGGTGGTGTTGACCGTGATCGGCGTGGTCAGGAGTTGGCTTTCGTCAGCGCCCGGCTCTTTCCAGCGCAGTTTGAGGAAACCAAGCTCGTCCGTGGTTTCAGAAGCTGTCATCGCATCGGCATAGCGCAGCGGGTCGGAGAGTTGCGCGGGGCTGCCGACGGGGGTAATTTCGTAGATCGCGGTGACGGAATGCCCTGCGCCCAGTTCGCCCGCATCGACCGCGTCATTGTTGAAATCTTCATGGTTGAGCGCGCGGGTTTCGTAGCCGACGAGCCGGTATTCGGCGACGGTAGCGGGGTTGAACTCGATCTGCACCTTCACATCGCCGGCAATGGGAAAGAGCGCGCCGGTCAGTTGATCGACCAGCACCTTTTGCGCCTCGTTCAGCGTGTCGATGTAGGCAGCGGTGCCGTTGCCGTTTTGCGCCAGTGCCTGCATCGTGGCGTCGCCAAGGTTGCCGCGCCCAAAGCCCAAGACCGAGAGATAGACACCAGAGTCGCGTTTGGCGGCGATATAATCGGTCAGCGTGTCGGTGCCGATAGCGCCCACGTTGAAATCGCCGTCAGTGGCGAGGATGACCCGGCCAACTTCGCCGTCAGCGGCCATGGATGCGGCTACGGCATAGGCTTGCTCCAGCCCGCCTTGTCCATTGGTCGAGCCACCTGCGCCCAGCGATTGCAGCGCGTTGAGAATGGTTTGACGTTCGGAGGCCGCCGTCGCCTGCAGCACCAGACCGGCGGAACCGGCGTATTCGACGATGGCCACCTGATCTTCGGGGCGAAGCTGGTCGAGCATCAGCCGGATGGACTGTTTCAAGAGCGGCAGTTTGTTGGCATCGGCCATCGAGCCGGAGGTGTCGATCAGGAATACGAGGTTGAGCGGGGGCCGGTCAGCAAGTGCGGGCATTTCGCCTTGCAGCGCGATGTGCAGCAGTTGCGTGTCGGGGTTCCACGGCGTCTCGAACAGGGAGACGGTGGGCAGGAAGGGCGCGCCGTCGGCCTCGGGGGCGGGGTAGGCGTAGGGGAAATAGTTGATCATCTCCTCGACCCGGACCGCCTCGGGGTTGGGCAGGAAGCCCGCGTTCAGCGATTGCCGCACCACGGCGTAGGAGGCGGTGTCGACGTCGATGGAAAAGGTCGAAACCGGCGCCTCGGCGGTGATTTTGAGCGGGTTGTCTGCGGCATTGGCAAAGGCCTCGGTATCGGGGAGCGGCTGGATAAAGCCGCCATCGACCATCGGCGCGGGTGCGACGATGCCGCCCATGACCATCCCGTCAAGATTCAGCCCGTTGGTTGCCGGGGAGAGCCTGCGGGTGAGGGCCTGTTCGGTGGGGGCGACGGTTGCGGGCATCGGGGGTGCTCCGCCCTCGCTTGCAGTCATTTCGGCAGCGGCTTCTGCCAGCGGGGCCTCCTCCTGCGGGGTTTCGCTCCGGTTATCGGTGAGCGCCTGGCCATCGGTCCCCGGGAGGGCCACGACCGGAGATTCCTGTTGTGCCGTCTGGTTTGCCAGCGCCGCATCGTCAGCCTCGGGTGTCTGGTCGATGACCGGGTCTGCCTCAGGCTCGGGGTTGTTGATGACCGGCGCATTGGCGCGCCACAGCTCTTGGCCTTGCGGGCTGAGAAACAGGAAACCGCAGGCGACGAGCGCGGTGGTGACGGTCAGCCCGCCTTTGGTGGTGATGGTGTTCAGCATCTCTTTCACTCCTTGCCAGACGCCCCCCCTGGGGCGCTCTGACATGAGACGTGAAGGATTTGCCGATCCTTGGGAGGGCATGTGAATTTTTTCGAAATTGGCCTGTGCCAGACGCAGGTTTGCCGCGCGCGCCTCTGGATCGGGCCGCGGTGTGGCAGTGCCAAGAGCGGATTTCAGATCCGCCAGATCGTCGAAACCGTCGTTATCGGAGGTCATATCGCCTCCTCCTCTGTTCTGATCGCGCGCAGGCGTTTCTTGGCCTCAGAGATGCGCCAGCTGATCGTGCCTTCGGACACGCCAAGGATCTCTGCCGCCTCGGCATGGGTCACATCGTCCAGAACCAGCGCCAAAGTATCGCGCAGGTCGTCATTGAGCCGCGTCATGGCGGCGGTGAGCCAGTCCAGTTGATCGCGGTCGCGGGCCGCGATGTCCTGACGGGCCAGTTCCCAGTCGCCCCAGCCATCGGTGGCCTTCATATAGGTCGCGCGCCGCCGTCGCCTATCGTGGGCGGCGTTGACCGCGACCCGGTAGAGCCATGTCGTCACCCGCGACTGCCGTTTGTAGCTGGCGAGTTTGGCGGGGAGGGCGGCGCAGATGTCTTGGGTCAGATCCTCGGCCTCGGCCCGCTGCCCAGTGAGCCGGTAGCAGAGCGCGAAGAGCCGGTCATAATGCCGCGCAAGCAGGCTGCCAAAGGCCTGCCCGTCTCCGTTTGCGGCCGCGAGGGCCAGATCCTCGTCACTGACTGTCATGCGCATAGTGGTGATAGGACGCAGGCGCGGCGTCAATCCTTGGCGGGGCGGCGGAAATTATTCGGGTAAGGTGGGTTTTAACCCACCCCCCTCAACTCGCGGGCGGTTGCAGCCGGAACGAGGCCCAGATGGCCAGCGCCCCTGCGGCGGCAAAGGCGGCGGAGGCGAAATAGGCCTGTGCGCCGTAGCGGTCGGCGAGCCAGCCGAAGCCCGCCAGCGTCACCACGGCCATTGCCTGTTGCAGCACCACAAAGAAGCTTTGCGCCTCTGCTGCGATATCTTCGGAGGTCCAGTTGGTGATGAAGCTGATGCAGGCGAGGAACCCCAGCCCATAGGTGACGCCGTGCAGCAGTTGCAGCCCGATCAGGGGCACGAGGCCGGGCTCGAACCCCATTGCGATCCAGCGCAGGGTGCTGATTACCGCCGAGGCGAGGATCAGGGTGCGAGCCCGGAACCGCGTGGAAAAGAACCGCCGGTAGGCAAAGAACATCGCGGTTTCGGAAGCGGCACCCAGCGCGATCAGGATGCCGATCACTTCGATCCCGATGCCTTGGCGTTGCAGCAACAGCCCCTGAAACGCGTTCAGGATCAGGTGGGTGGCAAAGATCGCGGACCAGCCGACGAGGGGGAGCAGGAACCAGGGCTTCATCACCTGCAAGAGTTGCGTGGCACCGTGCGGTGGTGGCGCCTGATCGGCGGGCGCGCGGAAATTGGGCAGGCTGAGGGCTGTGGCCCCGCGCAGCAGGCAAAGCCCGACGACGAGCGGCAAGAATACCGCGGGGCCGAACCAGAGGGTGAGATAGCCGGTGACAAGGATGATCCCGAGATAGCCGATGGTGCCCCAGGCCCGCATCGCGCCGAAATTGCTGCCCCGTCTGGCGCAAAGCCGCATGGCGGCTGCGTCGATCACCGGCACGATGGCGGCTTGCGAGATCGCGGCGAGGGTCCAGAACAGCAGGATCCCCCAGAACCCGCTGGTAAAGAACAGACCGATGGGAAAGATCGCGGCGGCCAGCGCGCCTGCGACGATGACCTGCCGCCAGTCGCGCGCCCGGTCGGCGATCCGCCCGACCACGAGGTTGAGCACCAGCATCAGCAACACCGGCAGCGCGTTGATCACGCCGATCTGCTGCGAGCTCAGCCCCTGCTGGTCAAACCAGATCCCCGCATAGACGGTGATCGCCCCCATGTTCATGAAGATCGTGGAATAGAACAGCGTCGTGCGCAGTTCGGGCGAGAACCCCGGCAGCGGTTGGGCGGGTGTCAAGATCGGGTGCTCCGCCAAAGGTCTGGGGGTCAGGTGAGGTGGGTTTCAAGATCTGAATGGTGGGCCACCCCACCGGTCAGATCGAGGTACAGATGTATTTCATTTCCAGATAATCCTCGATTCCGTGCCGCGAGCCTTCGCGTCCCAGCCCCGATTGCTTGACCCCGCCAAAGGGCGCCACTTCGGTCGAGATGATCCCGGTGTTGATCCCGACGATCCCGTATTCCAGCGCCTCGGCCACCCGCGTGACCCGGCTGATGTCACGGGCGTAGAAATATGAGGCGAGCCCGAAGATCGTGTCATTGGCTTGGGCGATCACGTCATCCTCGTCTTCGAACATGAAGAGCGGCGCGAAGGGGCCGAAGGTTTCGTCCTTGGCGACCTGCATGTCGCGGGTGACGCCGGTGACGATGGTGGGCTGGAAGAAGAGCCCGCCGAGCGGATGCGGTTTGCCGCCGGTGAGCAATGTCCCGCCTTTGGCCAAGGCGTCGGCCAGATGCTCCTGCACCTTGGTCACGGCTGATGGCTCGATCAGCGGCCCGAGATCGGTGCCGCTGGTGAGCCCGTCGCCGACTTTGAGCGCTTCTACCGCGACTTTCAGCTTGGCGGCGAAGGCGTCATAGACGCCGCGCTGCACGTAGATCCGGTTGGCGCAGACGCAGGTTTGCCCGTTGTTGCGGAATTTGCAGGCGATGGCCCCGATCACCGCCTGATCCAGATCGGCATCGTCGAACACGATGAAGGGCGCGTTGCCGCCCAGTTCCATTGAGCATTTCATCACCTGATCCGCCGCCTGCCGCAGCAGGATGCGCCCGACTTCGGTCGAGCCGGTGAAGGTGAGTTTGCGCACCTTGGGGTTTTCGCAGAACTCCTTGCCCACCGCCGAGGAGGAGGTGGAGGTCACGACCGAGAGCACACCTTTGGGGACGCCTGCCATTTCGGCCAGTTTGCCCATCGCCAGTGCCGAAAGTGGCGTCAGTGAGGCGGGCCGGATCACGAAGGAACAGCCTGCGGCGAGCGCCGGGGCCACTTTGCGTGCGATCATCGCGTTGGGAAAGTTCCATGGCGTGATCCCGGCGGCGACCCCGATGGCCTGTTTGATCACGGTGATCCGTTTGTCGGGCATGTGGCCGGGGATGGTTTCGCCGTAGATCCGCTTGGCCTCTTCGCCGAACCATTCGACGAAGGAGGCACCGTAGGCGACCTCGCCCCGGCTTTCGCCGAGCGGTTTGCCCTGTTCGGCGGTCATGATGATCGCCAGATCCTCCTGATGCTCCATCATCAGGTCGTACCATTTGCGCAGCACCTTGGACCGGTCCTTGCCGGTGCGGGCCGCCCAAGGCTTTTGCGCCGTATAGGCTGCGTCGATGGCGGCGCTGATCTCGCTACGGGAAAGGTCGGGCACGCGGGCGATCACGTCGCCGCGCGCCGGGTTGCGCACGTCGAAGGTGGCGCCGCTGGCCGCCTGCACCCAGTCGCCGCCGAGCAGGGCGCTGTCGCAGAGCAGGTCTGGATTTTTCAGGAGCGATCTGAGATCGGTGGTGTCGTCAAGCATGGCTGCCTCCGTTAGTATCGGGTTCAGAAACCATGCGGGCGGGGCCGCGTCCAGAGGAAAGCCTGTGATCGAGATGAGCGGATTGCCTGATCTGAGTGATGACTATGTCAACGCCGACTATATTCCGGGTGGGGCGGATTATCCGGCGCGCTGGGCAGCGGAGGCTGCGGCGTTTCGCGAGGGCTTGGGCGCGCGGTTTACCCGGCACGCCTATGGACCCGGCGCGCGGGAGTGGTTTGATCTGGCTTTGCCGGAGGGCGCAGCCGAGGGTGTGCTGATCTTTGTGCATGGCGGGTATTGGAAGGCGTTCGATCCGACGCTGTGGTCACATCTGGCGGCGGGGCCGCTGGCGCGGGGCTGGGCTGTGGCGCTGCCTTGCTATGATCTGTGCCCGGATGTGCGGATATCGCAAATCACCGCGCAGGTCGCCCGTGCGGTGACGGAGATTGCCGGGGCGGTGCCCGGGCCGGTGGTCTTGGCCGGGCATTCGGCGGGTGGGCATCTGGTGGCGCGGATGCTGTGTCCGGATGTGGTGCTGCCGGTGCGGGGCCGGGTGGTGAGGGTGGTGTCGATATCCCCGCTGGCCGATCTGCGCCCGTTGTTGCAGACCGGCATGAATGCCACGTTGCGGCTGGATGCGCCCGAGGCGCGGGCTGAGAGCCCGGTGTTTTGCCCGCAACCGCAAGTGCCGGTGACGGTCTGGGTCGGCGCTGCGGAGCGCCCGGTCTTTGTCGCGCAGGCCCGCGCGTTGGCCGCAGCGTGGAATGCCGGACTGGTTGTGGCCGCCGAAAGGCATCATTTCGATGTCATTGCCGAGATGGCGTCGCCGCAAAGCAAACTGGTGACGGTGATGCTGGCGGATTAAGGCGTGCATGGTGCGGTGGGATAATGCGCGCTTTCTCGGCAGAATGATGCCGCCGGGCAGGCGCAATAGGCCGAAAATCCGTTCCGATTTGCGTTGACGGCTCAAAGTGTTACCTGATTACGCATGAACCTCAGCCAGCTTGAGAAGACGATAAGGCATGGGCGGGGTTCGGACGCTGGCCCAGGTGAGGCGGGGGATCATGGCCGCGAGATCGTAGCGCCTGTTGAAGCGGT
>Ga0105050_10006044_pt1 | contig 15243 bp, 20 predicted proteins | sample FRY01_FD_78088 | JGI IMG/M metagenome (GOLD analysis project Ga0105050, IMG submission 78088) | Freshwater microbial communities from Lake Fryxell liftoff mats and glacier meltwater in Antarctica - FRY-01 | ecosystem: Environmental > Aquatic > Freshwater > Ice > Glacier meltwater ... | reverse complement strand
TATGCCTGCGCAGACAGGGACAAGTTCCAAGCGGAGCTGGCCAAGGCGTTCGAGGTTCCCTTCATTCCGCAGGAATTAGGGAAGATTAAAAAGAGGAAAGCAAAGGTATGCCCGATAAACGCAGGAACCTATTCAACGTGATCAGGTGGTGCCTAGCCGGAGAGACGCCGCAGCAATCGAAGAACTCAGGACCAACGGCAGCAAGGCCGAACCTGTGTATCTAAAGCCAGAAGGCATTGTGGCCTATCACGTTGCAGCAAACACAGGGTTTAAGCAGACCCCGGAGAAGGACAACATCCCAAAAATTCTTCAATAAAACAGCTATGGGCCTTCTGGGCCAATTACCAGGACGGCCCATTCCGTAAAAAACCGCAGAAGGTTAAGGGGCCTGGGGCCGGGGGCCGTTACTGGCATTCGGACGGCAACCACGAGGTTCTGGATACGGGGTTCTGCCGTAGAATGAACGGGCTTATAGTCTTTTCCCACGAGGATAAGAAGGAAGTGCAGAAGTTCATTGATGGATTCATGGCTTGCAGGCAACTGTGGTCGGGGTTCTTCACGGAAAGTAACAAATGACAAAAATCGAAGAAGCGGTAATCAACTGCCGCAGCGCGATAGCAGTAGTCCAAGCAGCCATACAAAACCTAGGGGTATTGGAGCGGGTGCTTGGAGACGACTACAGTGGGCAAACAGCCGAAGAGACCCGACAACCACTGCAGGCTCTGCGGACACTACTCCACAAAAAGCTTACACATAAATGGGATAAGCTGAGTATGCTTACCCCTATCAGTGTGGAGGCAGCGGCGCTAGTTCGGGAACGGGCAGAGGCCTGGTTCTCAGGAGCCAACCATGCCGTGATGGCTTGGCTGGGGGAGTACCGGTCATATGCCTGCGCAGACAGGGACAAGTTCCAAGCGGAGCTGGCCAAGGCGTTCGAGGTTCCCTTCATTCCGCAGGAATTAGGGAAGATTAAAAAGAGGAAAGCAAAAGTATGACCGAAGAGACGTTTGTAGGGTTTCCCAAGATGGCCCGACTACGCAGGGAGTGCATAATCACCGAAAAAATTGACGGCACCCAGGGGCAGGTCTACATCACAGAAGAGGGTAAGATGCTGGTCGGCACCAAGAACCGCTGGATCAGCCCGGAGGACGACAATTACGGGTTTGCCAAGTGGGCACGCGAGCACGAAGAAGAACTGATGCAACTAGGCCCAGGCCACCACACAGGTGAGTGGTGGGGCCAGGGGATCCAGCGCAAGTACGGGATGACCGAGAAACGCTGGAGCCTTTTCAACACCATCAGGTGGTGCCTGCACGGAGGCACCCCAGCCCGTATCCCCAAGGAGGACCCCCGTATTGAAAAATACCAAGACGTCCTCCCCGCTTGCTGCCATTTAGTCCCGGTATTATATCGCGGAGTGTTTTCTACAGAGGCCTGCAATATCGCGCTTTTTAATTTAAAGCATGAGGGCAGCAAGGCTGCACCTGGGTATCTAAAGCCAGAAGGCCTTGTGGTGTATCATCTTGCCGCAAACATATGTTTTAAGCAGACTTTGGAGGCGGACGACGTCCCAAAAAACTTTAATAAAACAGCTTGCCAGAGCGCCCCCGAGCTCTAGGCTGAAGACGCGCAATTATCGCAGATGCGAGTTACCGCGCAAAAACAACAAACCAAAAAATCAGATTATATGAGCACAAACACAACGCGAGATTTCACTCTCGACCAAAACGCCGCCGACCTAGATGTTAAAGACCTCCAGGGCGGTGGAAATAGCAAATTCCTGTTGTTCAACGAAGGCGTGAACTACAAGTTACCAAGCGAGAAGAAAGTCTCTCCAGGGCGTATCATGCCGGCCTTCAAGGCTGGTATGTCCCCTGCAGACTCCGCCTTTGCGGCGAGCGTCAACCCCTACCGTATTGCCGGGGTGATCGATGACAAGACCGAGAAGAACATGGGCAACCCTGTGTTCTCCAACTTCTATGTTGCCGTCTTCGGCTACCGGTTCCTGGGTAACGGAGGGCTTTCCTTCCTTAGCCCCAAGACCCTGGCCAAGTTCGCCAGTAACTACGCACCGGAAGAAACAGCTGACCCTGTCTCTGACATGTGGAATGCAGCGCACAAGGACGATCGGTTCAAGGCTCTCACAGAGAAGCCCACGGACGGTAAAGATCGCTACCCCAAGCCGGCGATTCCACGCCACGCCAAGACATTTGTCTTGTTCAACTGGTACGGCACCGACGAGTTCACAGGTAAAACCATGAACCAAATCCTGGTGTCCTCCGGTGTTGCTCTCGAGCATCTCCAAGGGGAACTCTGCCAGTATCGAAACCCAAAGATGGTGGCCCGGGACAAAGTCTGGGACAGCTTCCTGTTCGGAGATGTGACGCACCCAGAAACGGGTTTGCTGGCCAAGCTCACCCCGCTGCCAATGCCTACGGGTGGTGGTAATTTCATCGGGTTTAAGTGGGCCCCAGGGGCGAACAGCTCTGCTGGGTGTCAGGTATTCCCTGTCGACGAGGCCATCCTCAGCCAGCGCTACGATCTTCGTAGCGGTAAGGTGCTGCGTATCGACAGCTATCAAGGCATCGTCGATATGCTCCGAGGAGACGGCGCATTCCCGCTTGAGTTGATCAAGCTGGCCTGCGGGCACAACGCCAACGTGGGAGGTTCTCCTGCCTTGGGTACTCCGAGCACTCTATCATCGGTAGAGGATCCGGATGATCAGCTTCCAGGCTTGGAAGTTGAGAAACCAGCCACCTACCCAATGCCTGCGCCCGCAGCGGCCTCCGTCGCTCCTGTGCTTCCTTTGGGTAAGTTCTGGGTAGCGCCAGCTGGGCAGTCTACCCTCTCCACCCTACACACCGCAGAGCAAGTACTCGCGTTGGTGGTCGATGGGAAGGCCCCACGGGTCTGTGCCGAGGGTACTACAGATTGGCGGAAAGCAGTTGACTACGGGATTGTGGCTCCGGCTCCAGTCGCTCCTACGGCTCCACCGGAACCTCCAGTTGCTCCTACGGCTCCACCGGAACCTCCAGTAGCTCCACCGGAACCTCCAGTTGCTCCTACGGCTCCACCGGAACCTCCAGTAGCGCCAGTTGAGGTGCAACCCACTGCTAGCGCGGACTGGACCACTGGGGACGAAGCGCGTTACAGCGGTCTGCTGGCGCGCTCCAGCAAGCCCAAGGAGCAAGGCGGATTGACGCAGGAAGAATTGACGGAACTGATGACCCTGAACGGTCGTCGGGCGCAGGCACAGAAGCCAGCCTAACCGCAGGCTTAACCAAGACCCACCCCGGTCCAAATCCTGGGTGGGCTACATATTTTATGAAAGAATTTTCACTTAAAAGATGCCTTATAGAAGTATTAGAACAGTATAAGGAGGATCAAGGCATCGAAGATGAGGCAGCGATGCGTGATCTTCTAACCGATGCGCGGCACATCTGTGACAGTCTAGGGCTGGATTACGGAGAGTGCTATAAAAACGCATACGAAGTGTATATTGAAGAGTTGGAGCAAAAGCAAGAAACTCAGAAGGAGATGCAACGGATCGACGAGAAACATGGACTTTATGCGGACCGTACAGACATCGCTAATTAAAAATTATTATGCCAGTAAAGAAGAAGACTAAAACTAAGGAGGCTCCTGCGAAGGCGCCACCAGAGAAGAATAAAGCCGCCGCTGGTTGGAGTTTGTTTGATCATGGTAAAGCTATCATCGACAATGCCAACAGCGTGGCCACAGATCTAAAACATCGGAAGAAGAACCGCCACGGGGCGTTCTCGTCCATGAGTATGGTCCGACGGTCAATGACCCCGGTGCCGCATTTCATGGAGCAGTTTATGCTGAGCGCCTTTGGGTATCGGCATCGCTGTATCCTGGAGCTAATCGGCGAGGAAGCGTTGGGTAAGACCACGAAGGTCATGCAGTACTTGGCGCAAGCCATGTTGTATGACAACGCGCCGTGCTTGTACTCCACTGCAGACGATAAACTAATGTTGCCGTCTAGGGTGGAACGTATCATGCATCGTGATCCTGTAATTGCCAAACAGATGGTGGACATGATCACGGTTCACGAACCGCATGCGCTTCATGAAATGGTGGAGAACATGGAGTGGTGGGTGAAGACCATGCGTGGAAAGGTCCCCGGGTTCGACAAGAGAGGTCTCGACGCGATCCCTATGGATATCCCTTTGGTGGTCGCCCTGGAGCATCCTGGTAAGCTGTTGTCCAAGGCAGAAGCCGCGGGCTACTACGACTATGCGGATTACATGAACGCAGCCAATGCGAAGAAGCTCAAGCAGATCAACGAAGGGTCCAATCTGGATCACTCACGATTCGCCGCAGGATTCATGAGGCATATGCAAGCCTTCCAATCATCCTACAACGTGTTTCTGATCTGGACTTCTCACCAAAACGAGAAGATCGATATGAGTGGTGGGTTCAGCCCATCCTATATTCCCGAGATCACTAAGAAGCTGCACAACAAGACTAAGAACATGGGGCGGGCAGTTAACCAGAACGCGGCATACCAGATCATCATGGCCAAGAACGGGGTCACGAAGGATGCCAACGACGAGATTAACGGCATCAAGGTTAAGATGCGGGTGGAGAAAAACTCCTACGGCCCTCCCGGCAGAATCATTGAATACGAGCTCCGCAACACACACACCACGGATACAGCCACCTACCAAGAGCCAGTGTTTTATTACCATAACGGGTTTTGTAAATTGTTGGCCGACAAAGGGTACATGGGAGTCACCGTCAGCGCAGAGAAGTACTCGTGCAAAGACCTGGGGCTGATAGGGCTTAGCGCGGAAGACTTCGAAGCTGCATTTCTAGCAGATCAAGAAGCTGTTAATCGTTTGGGCGCTATCCTGAAGATCGATGGTTATGATGCCATCGTGGACAAGATCCAAGAAGAGATGCAGGTCCCTCAACCCCCACCAGAGCCCCCACAACCACCGGAGACAGAAGACGATGAAACAGCTGAAAGTAGCGAATGAGCACCAGATCCAGCAGGCCTTAGAAGGGCTGACTGGATTCAAGTGTAGGAGCAAGGATCTCCGAGATTACCAGGTCAAGCTAGGGGAAGAAGACCTCCCGTGGAGAATACCATTTCTCTGGCGTGAACCGCGCGCGCTTGCGGTGAGGCCGGCAGTCATCCCCACCATCCTCAACCCAGGACCTCGCTCAGAGCTGGTGAAGGCTCTTGAAGAGGTCGAGGACTGCCCTGCGTTCGTGATGGACGGTGTGGGCGTGGGCAAGATGGCCCTGTGGCTTGTCTACAGTCTTCCCGGGCACATGTCTGCAGGAACCGAGGCCCAGCGGTGGATATCCCGGCAGGTATCCCCTATGCTGATCGTAGGCACTTACCGTAACGAGGCTACCTACATCGGAGCCCCCGTAGGGAGTTTCACCCAGTGACTGAAGACCCGCGCGGGTGGTTCGAACTTCTTTACCGCGAATCGGACGCCCCTTTTCTGTCTTCTATGGAAGACGTCAAGCAGGAGTATTATCGGATGCACGGTGGGCAGGTAGCCACAGCAGAGTTCCCGACAGTGTTCGAAATCTACGAACATTTTGGGGAAGAGAGGAAAGGATGGACTCCGCCCGACACGCTACCCAGGGCCATGCGCCATGGAGACGCTCTCAACATCTGCCTCAAATATCCCGGTAGGATAGGTATTGTCACTTTCGTGGTCCTGAAGAAGGAGACGCTGGTGCAGTTCATGCGGGCGGACGAAGAGTTTCAGAAACTAAACAACAGGGTTAATCTGGATCCTAATTTCAACCAAGTGCTGGCGCCGGTGAGATATCCGTTTGACAGCATGCTAAATCAAAACTTATATGAGTGAACCAGTTTATGACCCGGAGAATAGGGTAGAAATATTTGCTGGGTTTGTAGGGGATAACTTTTCGTTTCCGTCCGATCTTCCTGCGGCTAACCACGCGCACTTTGTCGTTTGTAATCTTAAAAACCCAGACCAGCATTACCATAAAATCGTCAACGAAATGAAATTTACAGATATACCTGTGTTGGTTGACCAATGGCTGATCAAAAATAGACTGTTAGAGTCTGTAATTATCGTGGCTCCTTCAGAGGCTACAACATGGCGAAGGCTGGAACATTTATCACAGACCGTGACGTCGTATAAACCCCAAGTGTATCCGAAGGGCTACATAGATTTATTTGATGCATTCTACGGGCCCGGGCTAGCGGCACGCACCACGGAACGTGAGGGGGCAACCCTTACTTTCATGTGTGACGCTGTCGGGCTCAGAGCACCTAAATCTTTTGAATCGGTGCCTCCGGCGTTGCATAATTTGTGGGGGGTACTACGACCATGAGAGAAAACATAACAGACACAGATATGCTCCTGCGGGGGACCGCCAACCTCCCACGGGTGCTTGACATCATGGGGTTCCCATCTTTGCGTAAAGGCCAGGATACAGTGATTGCGCAAATCATGGGTGGGCGGGATGTCTTGTGCATCCTCCCAACATCTACAGGAAAGACTGGGTGTTTTGTTATCCCCACTTTGGCGCTGGGCTGGAAGACCCTAGTGTTTTCCCCGCTCATCGCCCTCATGCGAGATCAGGTGCAAAGCCTGCAACGCAAGGGGATCCGAGCGGGTCAGATGGTCTCCGTGCAAAGCGAGGCCGAGAACATTCAGGCTATGCGCCTCTGGATGGCTGGAGAGCTAGACCTATTCTACGTGGCCCCTGAGAGGCTCGGTAACGAGCATTTCCGGCAGGCCATGCAGGCGGTGTGCCCAGACTTCGTGGTCGCTGATGAGGCCCACGTTGTTTCCGAGTGGTCAGATAACTTCCGCTCTGCCTACGCCCATGTCGGAGATTTCATCGAAGAGTTCAACCCGAGGGTCGTGGGCACCTTCACCGCAACCATGCCACCGGAAGTGGAGAGGGATGTGCGGAGGGTGTTTCGGCAGGAAAACGCAGAAAAGATTCTGTGGTACCCGCGTCGCGCGAACCTTAACTTATCTGCGGACCTCCTTGTAGGCATCCACCAACTGGTACAAGACGTGAAAAGCGTCCAAGGTGCTTGCATCATTTACTGCTCGACCATCGAGAGGGTGCAGCAACGCGCTGCTATCCTTTCCGACATGCTGGGAGAGGAGGTCGGTATCTACCACGGCACCGGTATGACGCCAACACAGAAGAAGTCCAATATGGACAATTTCATGGAGGGGCGGGTACGTATCATTGTGGCGACTAATGCCTTCGGTATGGGGATCGACAAAAGTGATATCAGAGGAGTTTTCTCAGCTGATATGCCCCGCTCTTGTGAAGAGGTAGCTCAGCTAAATGGCCGTGCCGGCCGTGACGGTAAGCCCAGCTTCTGTAAAACCTACTGGGACTCTGCTTCACGCAGGACTCAAGAGTTCTTCATTAGCAACGGCCACCCCGGGAAAGCCGATATCACCGCTCTGTATCAGGCGATTCAGCGGATGGCTGATCGGGATGGTACGCTGCATAAGGGGAGCGCGGACCTGTCCAGAGCTTCAGGAGTCAAAGGATTTCTGGTAGGAGCCGCCAAGCAGGTGCTCATGGCCTCCAAGGTCCTTGAGGCGGTTAGCGTGGATGCGGAAGAAAAGGCATGCCTGATCAATTACAAGGGCAGTTCCGAGGAGGAGTTGTTCCGCGAGTGGCGTGGGTATGTGGAATCCACAGGGCGAGAAGAGAATGGTTACCGGGTGATCTCGCAAGGGGACCTGGAGCAGTTGTGCGAGGCTAAGATGCCGGTCATCAGGAAGAAGTTCAAGCAATGGGAAGATGAAGGACTTGTGGCTTTCTTGCCCCCTAGCAAGGCACGCCCCGTGAAGTTGATAGGGGATATCTCTATGGTCGACTTCCCACGGTTGAAGCAAAAGGCCGTAGAGGCTTACGAAAAGCTAGACAAGGTAGCGGAGTACATCGAGACTCCAGACGGAGAGAAACACAAGTTCCTAGAGGACTATTTCGGAGTAACAAACAATGGAGGGTAACGGATGAACGAAGCGGGTCTACGAGAACAGGTACAAACCCTTGCACGGTACTGCGAGGAGCATAACAGACCCTTGCGTCCGCCCCCTGCTGTACCCATCTACGAGGATTCCACCAAGCTACGCTGCGGCTGTGGTAAGTATCGCCCTGTCAAGGAGATGCCTATACGGAGCACCGGGGTAGTCAAGTTCGTAGACAACATGTGCCCCGACTGCGCGGAGCAGGATAAGGGCATGGCACGGATCGTCTGTGCTGGGTGTCGAACCGTGGTGGCACGGATGGCTCCACACGTGGATCAGTATGGGTTCAAGTGCACGGCAGGGCACTACTACCACGTAGACAAGTGCCCTGGTTGTGCCCCAGGCCAAGAGGAATCTATGATCCTGGAGAAGGTCATTTTCATGAGGAAAAAGTTTGGCCCGCAGTGGAAACCTTAAAAATAGTTCTTGTCAAGTGTGTGGTTCCGGATAAAAGGAATGCATATGGCAACAAAAAAAGCTAAAACCAAGGCGTCGGCAGCACTTCCATCTTTTGCGGATGTCAAGTTTGTCTTCGCGGAAACCCTCAAGAAACCTTATATCTGGGAGGATGTAGAAACCGGAGAGACCAAGACGGAGATCATTATTGTTTCTGACGGGAGAGCTCAGATCCATCCCTGCACCGAAGCGGCCTTTAAACGGGTCAACGGCCGGCGCTATAAAGGGAAACCTCACTCCGGGCTATGGCGTCAGACGAAAACCTCGTTCTTGATCGCCATTGAGAAGAGCGGCGAGAAGCGCGTCATTGCAGTCGACATGTTTCCAGACCAACTTTTCGGCACAGGAGCCTCTGGGGCTCCCACCTACCGGATCAATCAGGAGAGCATCAAGCTCGCCATCGACGCCAAGAACGGAGACATTACTATCTTGGAATTACCTCCTAAGGCAATCCCAACTAAGGCAATCCTCACGCAGCTCCTACGGGCGTTGCATCTGGCCGACAAGCTGGAAGCTGGTGACGTGCTCCGTGGATATGAGATCATGAGTAAAGAAGGTAATCGTCTCGAGCTTGAGGCGGTCACCGACCCCGACGAAGGGGAAGAGTAGAACTTTAACAATTACACAGGCCCCGGCGGAGCAATCTGCCGGGGCCTTTTGCGTTTATTATGAATCAAGGATTAGACTATGGGTTGGGTAAAACCAACATTGATACAGACACAGGAATTAGGTATGGGGTTATTTCCCAACGCAGCGTTAACAGCGACGCCTTGGATGACTTTTACTTCGGTTCTAGCTCCACGGACATGGCGCGGGAAAACTTCAATGAGCAGCTGGAGGCAGACTTGCGCAGAGCCTTGGAACCTTACCTGAGCTCCAATAGTATTGACGAGGCTGTAGAAGCCGTTATGGATCTGCATTGCATTGGCGACGAATACGAAGGCGAAATGGATCCACTGTATGAGGATGATGGGTACTCCATTCAGAAGTGCCTGGACTCAGACCTCCTAGTGGGGAAGAGCCCGTACTTTACTTACGCGCAGTACTGTAGTCCGTGTGTACCAGGAGCCTGCAACTTAGACAGCCCACTGGATCCCAACGATTGCGATCATGTACGCTGCTACTGCCTGGGCCATGACTGGTTCGACGGCGGCAAGGCACCTTACACGGTGTACGACGTGGCGACAGGAGAGAAGGTTTCGCCGATGAGCATGACTGTAACGCAATACCCCTAGGTCCTGCGTTATATATATTTGATGAGTACATCTATTAACTCAATGGCCGAAGAGATGGGCGCAGTGCTGGTTTACAGCACCGCCGAGCTCGACGGGAAACCTGTCACGAAACGTCAATTGGTAATGAGCAAGGGGAAGGTAGTCGCCTCCCCTGTCATCTACTCAGCTATCGGGATTCAGAACTCCGCTGGCGAGTGGATGGCTAAGGACAAAGATGGCTTCATAGAGTTGTCCGCCATCGACATGCACAACCTCCGTATGCAGGCCGACCCTGCCGCGGAGCTGCTAGCCCGGCGGGAAGGCTGGGGGATCTCAGGGCACTACGTCCATGAGACCATCAAGCACGGTGTGGGACCCGTGCCCGTCAGTTGGGGAACCGTCCAGGGGGAACACATGTTCCGCCGGGCCTCAAAGTTGCCCTTGGAGGACCTCGACTACTTCGAGGGGCCAGAGGAGATCACGATGAGGACCACTGGCTGGGTCCTCACCAACGTATTGGGGGAACCCCTAATCGCGCTGCCCTACGAGTACCCAAAGGCGGAAGATGCCATGGAGAAGGTAGCCTCATACAAGGCGGCCCTCACCGGGGTAGACGAGGTCTACCTCGATAGGATCGCCCCAGGGCGATCAGATGCCTTCGGAGAGTTCGTGGCTCGGATCGTCATCTACGGCGATCAGACGCCCAGCGAGGCCTTGAACGCCTTCACGGGCATCTTCAAGACCCCGCGGCGGGTCAGCCACACCCCAGCGGAATCCGGGGCCCTGGGAGACTCCCAGGCGGTCTTCGACGCCTCCCTGTAGACCAGGGGAGGAAACAGGGGCGGCTAACGTCGTCCTTGTTTTTCGCTCACGGGTCTTATATTCTCCTGCCATGCCGTTCGACGACACACCAGAAGCTACAGGCCACCTCAGAGATTGGGATGACTTCGATAGTAAACGCCGGGACATCTACGATGACGTCAAGGACGAAATGATCCGGGCGTTTCCCATCTCCCATAGCGGCGTCCGTATGGAGCTTGCCGATGTGGATTACGACGACCCCGAGTATCTGGACATGGCTACTCAGAAGAAGGCTATCATGGAGGATAAGAACCTCTCTAGGCGATTGCGGGGCACGGTGAACCTCTTCGACGAGGCAACTAACGAGACACTGGACAGCAAGAGGATATCTCTCCTGCGGGTACCATTTCTAACCGATCGCGGCACGTTTATCCGCGGGGGTAATGAGCTATCTAGTATCAGCCAATTCAGGTTGCTGCCAGGAGCATATACACGGCGCCAGGAAAATGGTGAGGTAGAGACGATGATGAACACGAAGTCCGGTACTGGTCCGAGCTTCCGGGTGGGGCTAGAACCTGACACTGCGCAGTACAGGCTGAAGGTGCGAGCAGCCAATCTCCACCTATATTCTTTGTTCAAGGATCTAGGTATCCCAGACGAACAACTGGCCAAGAGCTGGGGCCCCGATATCCTCAAGACTAACGCGGCGAAGTATGATTCCCGGGTGTTTGATAAAGCCTACGGTTACCTGGTCCCCAAGAGGGATCAAGTGCCAGAGGCCGACAAAGAAACAAAGGCCCAGCAGATTAAGGATGCGCTAGACAAGTCGTTGATCCACGGGCGGGTAGCTAGGAAGAACCTACCCAACATGTTCACCGACAAGGCGTCCGAATGGCGCAAGGAGGCAGCGGACCTCGCCTCCGCGCCATTCAAGCCTGATTTAACCCCTCTGGAGGTTTACGCCGAACGCGTAGACCTGACTAAATCAGCAATGGAGTTCGAGCCGGACCTGACGCCTGATGAATTGGGTAATGAGTACTTCAATCTATACCATAAGGTAGGCCCCAGGCTGGCCGGGATGAAGAGGTGGCCGGACCAGTGGTTCTCTGATAACCCGGATGAACGCGGTTGGTTGGATTGGTATGTCAACTATACGCAGGGGCGTAGAGGAGACGAAGATACCTGGCAGATGAATCGATGGAAACGTTTCAAAGGTAAGCATACATCGGCGTTCCTCAAGAACCCCACTCCACGGAGAGCGATCTCTTTGCGGCAGTGGGGTATTGACGGGATCAAGTTACTGCCAGAGGCAGACCAGAAACGACTTCAGGGGGAAGTGGAGGAGTACAAAGCTGAGAGGTTCCAAAGCGGGGAAGAGAAGACAGCTGCGGATCTATCTGGAGCCTATGAGCTGAAGGAGGCCGCCAGCAAAGGGTGCCTGATGGCCTATCTGTCGGACCCACAAGCGCACGCTGTGATAGATTGGTGCACCACAAACATTCCAGATAGCGACGTAGTGGAGCCTGAAAATTCACCCCACGTAACCGTGGCCTACGGCTTTGGACCCAAGGTCACGGCAGAACAGGTTTTTAAAGTGATCAAGGACGCGGACATCCAGCCGATGAAGGTGTCTCTGGGTAACCTAGATAGGTTCCCGGCCAGTGATCATCGTCCGGAGAGCGATTGCCTATGGGTCAGCTTCAAGGAGGATCAGGATTTGAGAGATCTCCGTGATGTGGTGTTGGCGAAGATAGATTGCCCGCAGACGTTTCCAGACTACAAACCCCACGTATGCTTGTCATATGTTAAGCCGGGGGGTTTGAAGGAGCTAGACGAACATGGGTATTTTTACGAGGACAAACTGAGGTTGGTCAAGCTGGTATTCAGCGAGGCTGGCTCAAAAAAGAAAACAACAATGATTTTAGGAGACTAACTAGGTTATGCGTGATTTATCGACAACGGGCCGAAACCATAAGGGGCATCTGTATAATACAGCGAATATTGACATGGTCGGGATCACAGCATTGCTGGAGGCAGGTCATCTACCCCTAGAGACGTGGGATTACCTCGACGAAAAGTTTACGACACCAGTCCAGAAGATGGATGCCAATTACGAGTCCCTCCTGATGGCGTCCACGTTCGACTCACTATGGGATGAAGTGCCCAGGCCCTACAAGCCCCACGATCTTTCGGTATGGAACATAAAGGATCGGCAGCGGAGTAAGGAAAACAATTGCCGACGATAATGTACAGCATGTTTGGGGGGGGGACGCGGTAGATGAGTCCGAGTGCTATTTAAGCCAGGCGCATTACAGCAACTATGGTGTTCCTACTGATGATGCATATAACGTGATGAAATACCTACGCACAGAGATCCGGCAATGAGCGTCAGCGATAAATTTTTGGGCCTTGCGGCATCAACAACCGGACGGGTATACATGGCAGAAAAACCAACATTAAAAACTACATGAAGCTAACAACAACAACAGACGCAGTGCAATTAGTAAAAGAATTAGCAGAACAACGTATCGCGGAGGAGGCAGCCGAGGTCTTAGCTGCTAAACTTCGACGCCAAGCGGCGGTTGACGCAGTGGACGCATTGTGGAAACCTCTCACCGATGTGATTCAGGCTATTCAGGAGTCGTACCCCGAAGTGCGTCTTTGTATATACCAACAATGTCACTACTGGCCCCCGAACACGTACTTTGGCAAGATGACTGATGACCGCCGAAACCGTGTTATTTTTACATTAGTGTCTACCAAAGGCGAATTTCGGATTCTGAAGAGCGAACTTGGAGGCTGCGCAGGCCAGGGGAATCCAACAGCCACCAGCGCCACAGTAGAAGGCTTGCTACCTGCACTGGTGGCTATCCTCGCGGCCATTGTCGCCGACAAATCAAATCAATGAAAACACCAGAATTGAAACCAATACTAGAATCACCAATGACCCCAGGGGACGACTTCACCGCGCCACTGACGGCGGTGCTCCGACAGAACCACAAGGGGGAGTATGTTACCCATCTGAGGAACCACCAAGCTGGGGGATACTTCGAGGGCCATTACTTTGACAGCTGCGAGCTGTGGCGGGCGGTGAAAGACTGGGCTACCCGGTGCGAAAGCATCGGCGCCCCGCCCACCGGAGTGAACCCACACATGAAGGAGCAAATCCAAGAGGACATCAGGTCCTATCTCAGCACTACACATGTACACTCATACTGCCCAGACTACGATCTAGTGGTTGATGAGCTGTGCCAGATTATTGCGAGAAGCTTATGAAGAAATCTGAAACGCTAACGTTGATAAAATCTGAGATACTGTGCGGAGCAGGGACTGTCGAATTCACCTGCCGATGCGATCTGTGCGGGGAAGAAGATGAAGTAGAGATTTTGTTATACGAATCAGCCAATGGTGATAAAACGCTGAAAGAGACGGTTGATGACGCCGTCGAGCTGTTTTACGATGCTGGGTGGAGGCAAGGCAGTTCCAAGAAGTTTGAGATGTGTGGACTATTATGCCCCGCATGCAAGAGCACACCGGACTATAAACGTGAGGGGTAAGTACCGCTTCTTCTACCACTGGCGGAAACAAACAGATGCGTGGACCGTGCATTTCCGTGGTAAGTGTATTCCGGTGGACAGCATCAAGTGCCTGGTACCCTGCGAGACGAAAAAGAACAAGCGGCAACCTGTGCGAGTCATGCAGGGGTTCGCGTGTAATGTGGAGGTAGACAATGGCATCGCCACGATCACTTAAAGTATATTATTGCCGCTGTTGCTGTGTGCGCGGCATGCCTGCGGAGCACAGGGCGAATAATGGGATCTCGCAGACGGGGGTGCTGATAAAGTGCGCTACTAAAAATGAGTTCTCTGAGATATGTGGGGAGTCGGCTGCCTATTTACGTAAGTACGCCCCACTGCAGGAACTAGAAACTCCACGGCCAGGAATGCCGGCGTTTGAGGACTTGGAGCTTGGTGTCTTGTATTACACCCCCTGCAACTTCCCCCCGACGGAAGGCTGGTTTTCATTGAAGAAACCCCCAGGGTAGCCTAGCATCCCGCTATGCCCGTCTCTGAAGCCGCCAGGCGCCGAATCCTTAACACCCTTAAAAAGGCCACAGTTGCTCCTCCTACCCTGGACGAGCAAGAGGATGTCTTTGGCGATAGAGATTATGTCCCTATCGGTGTTGGGGGCCTGCTGGCCGCCAGCGAGAAGCTGCTGCACGTCAACCAAGGCGTAGCGGATCCAGATGACCGGGACGACCAGCAGTTCAAACGGCTGCATTCCACGCCCCACCTCCTCCGGGAGCGTATCAGGCTGGATGCCGACCATGTGAAGCGCAAGTTGATCAGGTTTGCGGCGAAGAAGAGAAACCTCCAACCAGTGGGAGCGTTTATGTTCGACCCCTATATGGACGGTCACCTTCAAGGCAACCCCCTGACGCTACCGCTGGAGGAGATCAACCCCATGCATATCCTGGAGCAGGCACGCCGGATCACCCAGATGGGACCAGGAGGTATCGGTAGCCCCGACTCCGTGACCCCGGGGATGACATCGGTTAAGGGTTCGGAGTTTGGGTTCATTAGCCCGATCGAAGGTCCGGAGTGTTTTGACGATAAATCCGAGGTTTACACAATGCGGGGGTGGACGCCTTGGCCTGAGGTGCGTGATGACGATGTTTTTGCTTGTCGCGTGGAAGGTAGGTTGGAATGGCACTGCGCTAGTCGTGTCGTCCGCGAGCCTTATAGCGG
>Ga0105050_10006042_pt1 | contig 15246 bp, 12 predicted proteins | sample FRY01_FD_78088 | JGI IMG/M metagenome (GOLD analysis project Ga0105050, IMG submission 78088) | Freshwater microbial communities from Lake Fryxell liftoff mats and glacier meltwater in Antarctica - FRY-01 | ecosystem: Environmental > Aquatic > Freshwater > Ice > Glacier meltwater ... | reverse complement strand
TTCATGGTTCGGATTCCCCATCACTTTGGATCCTGCACTGGATGTGGATCGCGAAGCGCTCATGCGGTTCCTCGATGCTCGCAAAATCGGTACTCGGCTCATGTTTGCGGGAAATATCTTGCGTCAACCGGCCTACAAAAATGTCGAAGCGCGAGTGGTCGGTGACTTGACGAACACTGACATTGTGATGCGACGGACTTTCTGGGTCGGGGTTTACCCTGGGTTGACCGAACCAATGTTGGCTTACATTGCCCACAGTATTCAAGAATTTGTGGAGAACCCTTCCGTCAAGGCTTAGGGCGCCCCATTCACTCCCCCTAGACTTACCGGCATGCACTTCCTCGTAACCGGCCACACCGGCTTTAAGGGATCGTGGTTAACCTTGATGCTGACCGCTGGTGGACACACGGTTTCTGGCTATTCGCTGGATCCCGAACCCGGATCCCTTTTTGAGCGGGTCGGAGTACCTGCATTCTTGAACTCTGATATTCGCGGGGATATCCGAGATTTTGATTTCCTGGCCTCAGCATTTGCTGGAATCCGACCCGATGCGGTTTTTCATTTGGCTGCTCAGCCACTGGTTCGTGAGTCTTATGCTTCTCCGCGTTTAACGGTGGAAACCAATGTAATCGGGACCATGAACGTCATTGATGCAGCTCGCGGGGTCGACTCTGTTGCTGGAATGGTGGTGGTGACCACCGACAAGGTGTATCGGAATGTGAATCAAGTCGCCGGGTACGTGGAAGGTGATTCACTTGGCGGTCACGACCCTTACAGCGCTTCAAAGGCCATGGCTGACATTTTGACCCAGTCGTGGATTTCAAGCTTCCCAGGATTTCCCATCAGCATTGCCCGAGCCGGAAACGTGATTGGTGGGGGGGATTTTTGTAAAGACCGCCTCGTGCCTGATCTGATGGCTGGGTTTGCCTCGGGCTCGGTTGTTCCACTTCGCTACCCTGCCGCGGTTCGGCCGTGGCAGCACGTTTTAGATTGTTTGAACGGTTACACGCTCCTCATGGACCGTACCCTTGCCGGATCATTACCGTTTGTTGACTGGAACTTCGGGCCTGGTCCTGAGAGTTTCAAGACCGTTGAACAAATCGCTGATCTAGCCGCCTCCCTGTGGGGTGCAGACGCACAGTGGAAAGACGTAAGTGGCGGGCACCCGCACGAGGCCGGGCTACTCGCTCTCGATGCTACGCGGGCTCGAACCGAATTAGGGTGGGGCGACAAGCTGGATTTCTCAACCGCGGTGAAGTGGACGGTTGATTGGTACCAGAAAGCCACTGCGGGAGAAAATCCATTGACTCTCACCCAGAAGCAGATTTCTGACTTTCAAGATTTAGAAACCACATGAGCGAGGAACGTGAGCTCGACCCGGTGACGGGCACTCCTGTTGGTGAACCAGTTCGTGACCGCACAGTAATTGAATCCATTCGAGCATCACTCTCACTCCTCACTAAAAGGGATCGACGACTGTTCAGGTTAGCCTGTGGTGCCCAAATGGTGCTGAGTTTGCTGGACCTTGTCGGGATCGCCCTGATTGGTGCAATTGGCGCCGTGGCAGTCTCTGGGATTGACCCCAACGCGCTGCCGGATTCATTAGATGTGTGGAAAGAGCGATTTGGACTCGGTGGGCTGTCAGTTTCCCAACTTATTGGCCTTCTAGCAGCGAGTGCTGTGTTCTTCCTGTTACTCAAAACTCTCCTGTCAGCACTCATCACTCGTCGCATGTTGCACTTCCTGGCCAACCGTCAAGCAGATGTTTCTGCACGCATGGCCCGCACAATTCTGAGTCGGCAACTTTTAGAGGTGCAACGCTGGAGCACCGCCGAAGTGCTATACGCGCTAACAGGTGGTGTCGCTGCCGCGATAACTAGTTTGTTGGGCGCGACTCTGATTATTGTCACCGAACTATTCCTCTTTGCCATTATTGGAATCGGTTTGTTAATCATTGATCCGATTCTGACCATAGTGTCAGCTCTGTTCTTCGCGGTAATCGTTTATTTTCTGCAAATTTGGCTTGGTCGCGCTTCTGCACGGAATTCATCCGTTCAGGCCAACCGAGGAATGTCTACAATCACAACGGTCTCTGAAGCACTTACGACCTACCGTGAAACAACTGTCCTTCACCGACGAGACTTTTACGTCGACCGATTCGACCGACTGGCTCGAGAATCCGCTAGTGCGGGGGCGACAAATGCATTTCTCGCTGAAATTCCAAAATACGTTTTGGAATCAGCTTTGGTGGTGGGTGGTTTCGCCCTTGCAATTATTCAATTTCTCACAAAAGATTTAGCAGCGGCCGCAGCAATCGTGGGGCTTTTCCTTGCTGCTGGTTTTCGAATCATTCCCGCACTCCTTCGCCTCCAAGGTGCCGGTATCACCATTCGCACAGCAGCTGCAGCTGCCCGCAAAACTTACGAATTGGCCTTCTGGTTCAACCTCCGCGAAGGCAGCGACGAGGGCAGCAACCGAATCACTGACGAACAAGCCCGCGCTATCCGTGATCGAATCGCGGCTGGACACGGTGATTTTCAGGCCAGAGTGGAGGTAAACGGTGTCAATGTGACCTACCCCGGAGCCGAGCATGCGGCCGTGGCAAATGCAAGCGTTAGCGTCCCCCCCGGAAATTCACTGGCCCTTGTAGGGAGCACCGGTGCAGGCAAGTCGACCTTGGCAGACGTGATCCTTGGTGTGGTTGATCCTGATACCGGCTCCGTCACAATTAGCGGAGTAGACCCACGAACAGCAGTGTCAACTTGGCCCGGTGCCGTCGCGTACGTCCCGCAAACCGTCGGTTTGACCGAAGGAACAATCAGAGAGAACGTCGCACTGGGTCTTCCCGTTCTGGCAATAGATGACTCCATGGTGTGGGAAGCACTTGAGCGCGCTCACCTTGCTGAGTTCCTGCGTGATACCCGTGAAGGGCTTGACACAATTGTTGGTGAGCGTGGGGTTCGACTTAGCGGTGGCCAACGCCAAAGACTCGGGATTGCCCGTGCTCTCTACACCAGACCCCGACTTCTCGTACTCGACGAAGCCACCAGCGCGCTGGACGCGGAAACCGAGCAAGCGATCACCGAGACTCTACGAGAATTAGAGGGTGATGTGACCACAATTACAATCGCCCACCGTCTTGCCACTATTCGATTCGCCGACGAAGTTGTCTTCATGCGCCACGGCGTGATCGAAGCGCGCGGAACATTCGCGCAGGTTCGCGCCAGCACCCCAGACTTCGAACGGCAAGCTCAACTCTTGGGTCTTTAGGTCTCATTAATGTCTCTGTTGCTCGCAAGCATGGTGGTACTTCTCCAAATTATCACGGGCTCAGTTTTAGTTTTGCTCCTTACCGGAATCCGTAAACGTAGCGGGTACGAAGTTGTCGGCCTTGGATTAGCAATTGGAATATTTCTCTCAATGCTGAGTGCTGTGCTCGTGGTCACTACCCCACTCAAAAGCGTGGGTTGGCTGGTCCCAACGGTGATTGTTGCCCTTATTGCTTTACTCAAAACAAGATTAATTTTTTCACATTTAAGAAAGCTCAATCTGCCCCGAAATCAAAGTGTTGCAGTTTTCGTAGGTCTATTCATTGGACTGATTCTTCTCGTTATTAATTGGGTTCGAACTCCGCTGAGCGCTATTCGAGCTGGCGGTTCAGTAGACATGTATTTTTTCGAGGCACTGTCAAAAGGCATCAGTGAATTTGGCCCTGCTCAAAGCATCCTGATGACTGGCGGGCAACTCCGGTACCACTGGTTTTCCTATGGCTGGGCTGGGGATCTGACTTCGATCGCCAACCTTGAATCATTCGTTTCGCTCAATAGAATTCTGCCGGTTGTTGCACTTATTGGTGTTGTTTTCCTCGCCGCGTCTTGGGCTGGAAAGATTCAGATTGGGAAAGCTACTTCTTCTTGGTGGGTCCCAAGCCTTGCCGTGATTTTGATTGTTTTTGGAGGCTACTCTGGAGCGCTCTACGGCGTGATCCTGAATTTTGATTCACCCTCCCAAGCCCTCACCACTGTTTGGTTACTTGCTCTTGTGGTCCTATTCCTAGAAGGGCTGCGTTCACGTTCCAGGAAGTCTTTAATCGCAACTGGGATTCTTGTCGCGTTCATGACGGTAACAACTACCGGTGGTAAAGCAAGTCACGCGATAGTCGCCTTGGGTGGCTTTGGCTTTGTGTGGTTGATCGGAATTGTTCTTCGATTGAAGTGGTGGCGTAAAGCCACGCTCCTATTGGTTTTTTCTGTTTTCGGTTTTGTTGTTACGTACCTGTGGGTGCTTGCCGGCGTCGGAATTGGGGAGAACTTGGCGGAGTCGATCCTTGTCCGGGCTTCCACTTGGCAAGGCCTTGATCCAGTTACCGGTCGGTGGGGTCCACTACTGGGAACAGTGGCCTTGCTACTTGCGGTGGTAACCCGACTCAGTGGAATTGCTTGGCTGGCACGAACGACAAGGGAGCGAACCTCGCCAGAGTTTCTTTTTGGAGTTGGGGCGCTGGCAGCAGGTACCCTCGCACTTCTCGCTTTGCGCGGCGGTATTAACGACCTGTGGTTTCTTCTGGCGGCTTCAGCCCCACTTGCAGTCCTATCGGCTTATGGGGTCGGGCAAGCCCAAAACTGGTTGCAACCATTGGTGAAAAGGGGCTTTGTTTATTCGATCTTGATTGCAATTATCGCTTCAATGGTTTCACTTCTACTGAGTAGAAACTGGAATTTTTCCACTTCACCCTCTGACTTCTTCTTGCTGCCAGGAATTGTTTACTGGTTTTCCATTGTGGGTCTGTGGGGGATTGTGGCGGTATCTGCCTGGCTGTTTGTGCGTCAATTCCAGGGTCTGGCACGAAGTAGGAAACTCGGGGCCTTTACCGCAATTACGTTGAGTGCACTTGTTTTTACATCAGTTTTCACTCGTCCGGCAGTACTGTGGACTCAGACCCGAGAACTAACAACTGAAATGGGGATTGTCACCCCCGAGGTGGGATCCAATGATGCAGAAAGTGTTGTCAATTCAGATCCGGAAATTTCTTCACTTCTTGACTCTCAACTAGCTGCGGCGACATGGTTACGGAACAACGCGCAACGTGATCGCATTGTCGCGACCAGTAATCCTGGCAGTTCGTTTATTCCAGCCCTCACTGGCAATCAGATGTTTCTCGCCGGAGAGCGCTACCAACTGGGTCTCGGCGCCAGTGGCGAAGGTCAGGAGATCGAGGGTCGCTCGGCCCTGTCGCGTTCACTGATTTCAGAGTCTTCAGCAATAGCAACGCAGGAATTGTGCCAAGCCGGAGTTTCATATTTGTGGCTAGAAGCTGAAGACCCACCCGCAATACTTACCCAAAGTAAATTACATGACTTTGGATTTGTGACAATTATTGAGCTACCTGACGAATGCTCCGTGAACTGATTGCCACTCGGGTTAGGCGAAGCGCTTGCGGGCGAGGTTCATTATCGGGTTTTCAAAAATTTTCCACGAAAGCAGTGCAACAGACCATGAAATTAGTGTGGACAAAATAAACATCGCCATGAGAACCATTAAGTTTTGATTCATTGATTCGTTGTCCCCGATCAGACCTGAATCAAGAAAGATTGGCTCGAGCTGTTTCAAGACCAGAAAGTGAAAAAAGTACATAAAGTAGGAGTAGCGTCCGAGACTCCACGAAAATCTGTTGACTATTGGGATTTTGTTCAGCGCGAGACCGGTGAGCACGGCGAACACCACGTAACCCAAAACAAAGTACCCGGGAGTTTCCTGAGCGTAAACACTCTGAGATCCAAGAACCAGGACCACGAGAAGCAAAATTGCGCCTTTTGCGCTCAGCACCTGTCGGACAGGGGATCCTGTTGCCCCTTGCGAACTCTTCAGTGCTTCGACTGCCAAGTAGGCCAGGCCACCGAGGACAAAGAACGGCCACGAGTTGTACAGACTTAGTTGCAGCCACGCGTCTGCAATCTGAGGAACGTACCCAGCCGACACGAAGGCGTGCGCAACGTAGAATGATAAGTACCCGAAAATCACGGAAGCGAGAAATGCTTCTATCCCGCGTTTTCGCAGTAGCCAGAAGAGCGAATAATGACCCATTTCTTGGATGATCGTAAGCCCACCGAGAGGTACGGCCGCAAGTGAACCAACCGTCCACCCGAGGAACGTAAGAGCGAGGAGGATCGCCACCCACACGGGTAATCCCTCGGTGTCAATGTTGTAAATCACGAAGTACACGATCACGAAAACTGCCCAGAGTGGCCAGATCCGTGAGATTCTCCTTGACCAGTAATGCCGGGCTGAAATCTCTTTTTCGCGTTTGTAGTACAGGCTAAAAATCAACCAGCCTGAGAGTGCAAAGAAGACCTGAACGCCGAATTGGCCGTAGTCGAAGACCGCAAAAATAGTTGTAGGGATCGCAAAACTTTGTGTCACGGCAACAGTTGCGCTTAGCGAGTGGGTTGCGATCACTGTAAGAATTGCCACGGCGCGCACAGAATCCAGGGCGCTCACTCGCCCCTTTTCTGCGGCTAACCCTGGGCTCAATGCGCAACCTTCCCGTAAACAGTCATACCCTTGACCTGTTAGTGATTAAAGAGCCTAGTGAATCAGGAGTCACCATGTCACTCATCAGTGAGTTAGCCGATCGCGCCACCGGTGGACGAATCACCAAGAAGGAATTCCATAAGCGCCTTGAACGGTATTTGACAACTGGTGAGTCCGTTTCAGGTGATGGTGAAATTTTGACCGATGCATTTCTTAAATCTGCCGGAAAGTGGCTCACAGACGGTTCGAGCACAGTTGCTGCCGCAACAGGTAAATCCGACTTCTCCGACGCTGCAGACTTCCTGGGTCTTTGGTCAGGGCCAGGATCCATGAACCGCGTACTAGCTCAATTGAATATTGATGGTTACGCCATTCTTGACACCAAACTCGCACCTGAAATTGTTAGTGAACTTGCCACCTACTTCGCTACTGCACCCTGCACACTGACTTCGGACCAGAAGCTTGATTTGGCCCCTGAAGACCGAGTGGTCGTGAATATGGAGAACCCGCTCGCCGAGAAGTACGCGGTGGATACCAACGCGATTGTTGCGCACGAGATCGTCCGCAAGATGCTGACTGACCGAGGGTTGCTTCAGGTTGCTCAAGAGTATTTAGGTTCTACGCCAATAGTGGACATCGTGACCGCTTGGTATTCGTTCCCCTCAGCTTCACCGAGCCACGAAGCCGCACAGCTCTTCCACTTCGATTTGGATCGGGTTCGTTGGGTCAAGGCGTTCTTCCTACTCACAGATCAAACAATTGAAACCGGGGCGCATCTATACATTCCTGGAACGCAACGCGACGGTGGTATTTCTTCGGACCTGCTGGCAAAGGGTTACGCCCGACTTGAGGACCATGAAGTGGCCACTTACTACCCCGAAGATGAATGGAAATCCATGGTCGCGCCAGCAGGATCAATTTTGTTGGAAGACACCCGTGGTCTACATAAAGGAATTTCACTCCAGCGTGACCACCGACTCATGTTGCAATTCGAGTACGCCCAAACCCTTTTCGGACACAAACCATTCCTTGCCACCGTCCCGCTAGACGACTATCAGGATGCGCACTGGGACACAATGCAAGCGGCTCACCCAGAGGTTTTTGCAGCACTCAAACGGTAAGCACGTTTATTGAGTCTGGCCGCGGCAACTTTGGTTGCTCGGCGCACTGGCTGTTCCCAGATCCACTTGAATTTGTTTTGTGTTGGTGAGAGGTACCGACGCTTGATCGATTCGCTTTCATTGAGTGACTTCTGGCGGTCACTTACTGTTAGCGAGTCAGGGTGCCAACGAAAGCAAGAAACAACCCGGTCCACTGAAGTGAATTCACCCACCCGGCGAAGTTTCAAGAGCAGATCCAGGTCAAACGCATGGCTCAAGGTGTCGTCCACCCCACCCACTTGATTCCAGCTTTCTTTGCGCATCAACATTCCCGGTTGTGGAATCAGATCTGGACCCCAGCCAAGGATTCGATCCGCCCACCGTCCCGCTTTACTGATCCATAACTCTGCTCCGATGTCGTCGATATACCTACAGGCTCCGTACGCCAACACACTATTCGGACGGTTCCGGAGTGCAAAAATGCAATTTTCAATCGATTCCGGGGTCAGAAGGTCGTCGTCACCTAACCAGTTCACGTACGCGTGATGCGCTTTTGCCGCCTCAACTCCAAGGTTGATCGCTTTCGGCAGTGAACCGGGGTCGTCGAGCACCTTGGCGCCAAAACTGGTTGCCAACTCCCTGGCCTGGGTTGCTTTTGCTGGCGTGACAAGAATGATGTCAGCGGGGACCGATTGACTGTGAATTGATTCCAGTGTCTGGGTCAAAAACCCGATTCGTTGCCCAAGGGTAGGAATAACAATTAAGACCTCATTGGACACACAGGAACTGTATCGGAAGTCTGGTAGCGGGTACGCTTTCACGCGTTACCGTTTTCCTCTGGCGATAGAAAGGCATGGACCGTGAGTAACGTGCTTTTCAGTGTTGGTTTCATTGCCCTGATTACTCTCTCCCTTATTTCTAGCCGCTCGATCGCACGATTTTCCATTTTGACCCTGTTCGTGGTCACTACTTCAGGGGCACTCCTTCAGTTTTCGAGCGAAAACTTTTTATCCGTCACAGGAACTCTGATGCAGTGGTGGCTGCTCGGTTCAGCGATCGCATTAGTTGTACTCGCGAACTACTTTGGTCGCAGGCGTGGGGCGAAAGCACTGTGGCTTGGTTCGAGTAATTGGATTCTTCTTGGTAGTTCTGCCGTCGTCACATGCGCTTTTTTTATCTCTCGGCTTCTCGCTCCCGGAGAGTTGGCGCCGCTGAGTTCAGTTGGATTTTTCGTTTCCAAGGTTGCCGGGGAAGACAATGCGAAATGGCTCAATGCCACTTCCCAGATAGCAGACGGAACAACGATCGACACGTGGGCGAACGTGGGCGGGCCACTCTTGCTCTTCATGACTTTTGCCGCAACCATGATCGCCGCTCTCTCCTACCTGCTTTACGGTTCAGTAAATGAGGTAGCGGTCTCGGCTGGATCTGTGATTTTTGTTCAAGTGTTCTTTGTGATTATTGCGCCTATCGCGCTCTCTCCGATTGTGGAAAAGACCTACCGCAAACTCACGGGTGGGACCCAACTCCCCAAAATTTATTCTTTCGTCAGCATTGTGATTCTCACGTCGAGCACATTGGTTCTTATCGAATACGGTCACATCACACTGCAATTCACACTCATTGCATTGACCATTTGGCTCGGCGCATTTATTGCTCCCATTGCTCGATTCCCGGGCCGGCTTCTCACGAGCATTTCGGTGATTGCTCTCTCAATGGTGTGGTTCCCGCTGGCTGGGCTGTCTTTGGTGCTGGCTCTGGGTTCACTCGCCTACTTCACTCGGAGCGCGCTAATTCGCTCCGGGGATTTACACAGACAAGCCGTTCTTGGACTCGTCGCAAGTATTGGAATATTCGTCATCACTATTCAGTTCCTCATCAGTGCTTTGGGTTACTCCCTGGGGGTCGACGGGTCTGACACCGCGGCCGGTAAAACTTATGGATCCAGTTTTGCCGGTGGAATTTCAGCAGCCGTTAGAGCGATCTCCGCTCCGACTCTTCCCCTTTTTGACGACGGCGGTGGAACCGAGCAGGTGACCACGTTATTGCTAGTTTTGGCTTTAGTAGCCGTCCTTGGGCTGGTGTGGACAAAATTTGGGAGTTCTGCGTTTAATCGTTCGGGACTTGTGAGTGTTCTCCCCATGATTCTTGTGGGTGGCTACGCGCTCGCAATTGCATTTGCTGACTTTTGGGCTGTCGGTACCGGACCCAACTACGGCTCACTTAAAGTGAGTTTCGCCGTTTTTATTCCGATCCTTGTAGTCGCACTTCCCTTCGCCCTGATGTCCCTAAACCGAGGCACGAACAAGGTCAGCGCGGTTGGTTTTACAGCAGTCGGTGCGATCGTGATTCTTCTTACCCTCGACACTTTGCTCCCCCGCGCAGTTTTACAACTCAAACCAACCAGCTGGCCCAGTGTTGCCGGAAACCCCTACTGGTATCCCGCTGAAGTGCGGGACACCGGCGATCAGGCACTTGCCTCAAATCCCATTGGGTGCGCTTTCTTGCCCCGAGGAGCCATCGCTCCAAGCGCCCTACCCGCTGGCCAAACCATCTACACCTGCACACGCCTGCTCGCTGGTGTTGCCGGTGTTGAGACGCTGGCAGCTCCGGTCGTGAAGTGGCAGTTGGACGAGTGGTTACAAAACCGCGGAATGTGGAGTGAGATGCATGGCTATTTCAGCGGCATGAGCCCTGAAATTCTGAGTCGACAACTGATCCTGCTCGATACAGCCCAAAACGTGATTGGCTTAGAAAGCTTGGGCGGACTTCTCACTCGATTCCCACCCGTGGATTTCTAGTGTCTTGGCGTTCTTGGGTAATTCCCCCAGCCATTAGTCACTGGGCTGCCTCACGTAATGCCGGGTTAACGAGATTCGACGACTCCGTGGGTTCTTGGTCACAGGCACTGGTTCGTGGTTCTGGCTACGACAGCGTCGAGATTCTTGCGCAAGTTCAGTCCGCCACCGAACAAGTTTTGCGCGGCGAAGCGGTGTTCGAACGAGACTCCATTCTTTTCCACCGCGCGGAGTACCGGTGGCCCATCTTGGCTGGACTACTTTCGGTGGCAGCACGTGATGGTGCACTTCGAGTTCTCGATTTCGGTGGTTCCCTTGGTTCAGTCTTTTGGCAACACCGGGAGTTCCTTCACGCGTTAGACATAACGTGGGGAGTGGTTGAGCAATCGGACTTCGTTAGTGCCGGAAAGAGTTTAGATCAAACAAATGTTGAGTTCTTTGCAACGATTGTGGAATGCTTAGAGTCTTTTGCCCCCAACGTTATTTTGTTGTCGAGCGTCTTGCAGTATCTACCGCAGCCTGGCCAAATTCTTCAAGAATTGCTGGACACCCCAGCCAGTACATTGATCTTGGATCGAACCCCCATGTGCAACATTGACAAAAATATTGTGAGTCTTCAGGTTGTTCCCGAACACATTTACTCAGCAAGTTACCCGGCCTGGATTTTCTCGCACAACTGGTTGATTGAGCAACTTGCAGGTTGGGATGTTGTCGCTGAATTCGAAGGAATCGAACCAGATGGAACAACAACCGGAGGCACACCTTTCGCGTGGAATGGTCTGGTAGCTAAGAGGCTGACACATGGCTGAGTTGGCTTTGCTGGTGAAAAGTTACGCACCCGATTTTGAGTACGCGAAACGGTTGGGAGAGTCGATCAACACGCACAATGTCGAATCCTTACCTGTCTACTTTGTGGTTCCCAAATCTGACATTTCACTATTCGAGTGCTTGCAGAGTGAGCGTGTTCGAATTCTAAGTGAAAACCTCTTTGCTGAACACTTGGTGCATGAAGAAACTGCTGGGTTTGGACCCGGTTACATCAACCAGGAAATTATCAAACTTGCATTCTGGGAACTTGGGCTTTGTGAAAACTATTTGTGCGTGGACTCCGACGCGGTATTTATTCGAGACTTCACCCGCTCAGACTTTATGGCCGCAGCTGGTGTCCCCTTCACTTTTTTGACCGAGGACCGCGAACTACAGGTCGAGCCCGGGTACTACAGCGACACTTGGGTGAACCGCATGAAGTCCTTGGAGAAAATCCGTGCCGAGATTGGTTATAAAGGACACTGGTTGCTCACCGTCCACGGCCACGCAGTTTTTTCTGCCACCGTCCTGAAGTCTTTCGTGAACGACTTTCTCACACCTCGGGGTTGGGATTACAAGGACGCTCTGGCTATTTCGCCCTATGAACCCACCTGGTACAACACTTGGCTACTGCACGCACAACCGATTCAAATTATTCCTCGCGAACCGAATGTGAAGACGTTCCACAACTCAACTCAACATTTGAACTACCTCATGCGCGAAGTTAGTACCGAAGACCTTGCCCGCGGCTATGTTGCAGTTGTGGTGAATTCCAACTATTCGCGGGGTGACGGGGTGCTGTCTGTCACCACTTCACCGACCGCGCTCCTCGCTTCCTACGTCAGTTTTCCGGACCTGTACGGTGCTTTGTGGTGCCGCTTCAAGCGACGGGTACTGGTGGAAAAACTCCCGCTGAGATCCTTGCGAGTGTGGGTTGGGGCGCAGTTACTCAAAGTGCCAGGCTTGCGGAATTTTGTCCGCAATTAGTCACTAATTTGACATAACGGCGAGCACATCACGCCAAAAAATCCCCTGCTCCACATATCCCTTCACCGTGGAGTGCCCGGTGCTAGAAATCCGGTTTCGTTCACCTTCATCTAACGCAAGCGTTGTCAGCGCATTTACACAATCCTCAACACTCTCGAATTCGAAGAAATCCCACCTGTCGTGAAAGTAACTGAAACCACCGTCAACAGGACCCGCTACAAGTGCGGTACCGGCGGCCAAGGTCTCTGAGTAACGAAAAACAGCTTGTCTGACCCACACCCAGTCGAGGATTTTTTTAGGTGGGCCTTGCAGAGTTGTGGTCAAAATAATGTCTGAGTTGACCAAAGTATTCCAATATTGGTCATTGCTGGTCCCAGCCTTGTCACCATTTATTCCCAGATTAATTCCATTCTCACTAAGCCGGGATGCTACAAGTTCAAGGAACTCCTCACGGGGGGAATACATCGAACCGATGAAAGAGATTTTTACCGTGGCATCTGCTGGCTTTTGCTTTTCGTACTCTTCCTTTTTTTGTTCAAGCCACATTAATCGGCTCTCACTGATTGGCATGAAGAGCGCTCCGGCCAAGCGATCATGTGGGAATATTTTCCGAACAATTTCTTTTGCGGAAAACGCGACCACACTGCCCCGATACGCGGTGAGCACTGCCGCCTGCCACCTGTGACGGCGATAGTAAGCATCGGTCAATACAACAAGGGGAACAGTTCCGTTCTTGAGAAGTAGGTGACTCATGCGGAAGGTTTCTAAAAGTGATGATCGCCAGTTTTGCGTCGGCGTTCGCACATCAATGATCAACAGACTCGGGTTCAGATTCCTGTGATTTGCCTCAAATTGAGGGAAATAGTCTGCATCACGGTCAATTACGGCTCTGCATACATGTTCTGCACCAAAATAGTCTCCGGCGGAACCTTCAAGTTCTTCGAAATACACGTGGGTCCAGCCGACAATCCCTGACTCAATCGCGACAGTCTCAATTGAGCGCGGTTTCTTCCCCAGAAGGAACGAGGGGAACAGCGCTGCTTTGTAGAGCCAGTACAGCGGGATAACGCTCCGAGGTAGAACAACGTCTCGCCAAATACGGTGCCGCTCAGGTGGGTTAAAGCCGCGGGCTAATTGAGCTTCATCCTGCACCCGCTCAGGTTAGCGCGCGCGTAGGCTACAGCCATGCTTGAGCCAATAGTGGTGATCCCTGCCAGAGGTGGCTCGAAAAGAATCCCTGGTAAAAACACGCGGAAACTCGCCGGGGTACCTGTTCTCGCCCGCACAATCAGCGTTGCGCGTCACAGCGGGGTCGGGGACAGTATTTATGTCAGTACGGACTCCACCGAGATCGCCGATTTAGCCCACTCGCTAGGAGCTTTTGTCATAGAACGTCCAGCTGAGCTGGCCGACGACCATACGCCTTTGCTACCAGTCATGAATCATGCAATTGCTCACTTGTCTCAGGCTGGGCTAATAGCCCCCGAAACACCGATCGCCTGCCTATACGCGACAGCGGTCACCCTTGACCCGACAGACTTTTTTCAAGCCTTGCAACAGCTCCTTAATTCCAAACTTGGACTACCTGCCTCCATGGTGACAGGAGTCGTTGAATACCCCCACCCAATCGAACGAGCACTGCGGCTAGGTACGAACTCAGAACTTGAGGCGGTCTCACCCCGATTCGCGTCAACAAGGACTCAGGACCTCCTCGCGCACTACTTTGACGCGGGGGCATTTATTTGGGGCTTTGAGTCTGGTTGGGCGGACCCAACTCCAGTCTTAACCCGAGCAACGGGCTACATCCTTCCGCCTTGGCGCAGTGTGGACTTAGACACAGAAAGTGACTGGTCACGCGCAGAACTAGTCATTAGCGAACTTGATCGAGTGAAACGGTAGCCTTGAGCAATGTCAATTCTTGAGAATTCGTCGATTCTGGTCACCGGCGGCACGGGGTCCTTCGGTAAGTCTTTTATTAAAGAGATCCTCGCCAATCACAATCCGCGTCGGGTGGCAATTCTCTCGCGCGACGAACTCAAGCAGTCAGAGATGCGGGCCGAGTTCCAGGAAGCATTCGGTGGAGTTGACGGGAGACTCCGCTGGTTCCTTGGTGATGTTCGCGACAAAGATCGTTTGATGCGGGCATTTCACGGGGTCGACTACGTTGTCCATGCCGCAGCTCTCAAGCAAGTAGACACTGCCGAATACAACCCATTCGAATTTGTTAAAACAAATATTTTGGGCAGTCAAAACGTAATTGACGCGGCCATTGAGACCGGTGTCAAAAAAGTCGTCGCGCTTTCCACCGATAAGGCCTCCTCCCCGATCAACCTTTACGGCGCCACCAAATTGACCGCTGACAAACTCTTCGTGACCGCAAATAACTACAGCTACAGTTTTGGCACGACCATGTCAGTTGTCCGTTACGGCAACGTGATGGGTAGTCGCGGCTCAGTAATCCCTTTCTTCCGCCGACTGGTCTCAGAAGGAAAACCACTTCCCATTACTGACCCCGGCATGACTCGGTTCTGGATCACCCTGCCCCAAGCAATCCAATTCGTTATTGATTCTTTCGAAACCATGCAAGGCGGCGAGCTCTTCGTCCCCCGAATTCCCAGCATGCGAATCATGGACTTGGTCGAGGCAGTTGCCCCAGGCGCACCCACCTATGAAGTTGGTATTCGACCCGGCGAAAAACTCCATGAAGAGATGATCGCTGCTGACGACAGTTACCGCACTATCCGGCAAGACGAACGCTATGTAGTCCAACCCACTATCAAAGAATGGTGGTTCACAGAGCCCGCTGGGGAAGCCGTTCCCGCTGGTTTCTCCTACAGCTCCAACACCAACGACCAGTGGCTCAGCGTACAAGAGCTTCGTGACTTGAATGATCGTAACTGATTCACATGATCCCCTACGGCCGTCAAAGTATTGATGCAAGTGATATTGCAGCAGTTGAGAAAGTTCTTGGGAGTGATTTTCACACTTCAGGGCCGGCCGTCACCGATTTTGAAGACGCTGTT
>Ga0105050_10006039_pt1 | contig 15256 bp, 18 predicted proteins | sample FRY01_FD_78088 | JGI IMG/M metagenome (GOLD analysis project Ga0105050, IMG submission 78088) | Freshwater microbial communities from Lake Fryxell liftoff mats and glacier meltwater in Antarctica - FRY-01 | ecosystem: Environmental > Aquatic > Freshwater > Ice > Glacier meltwater ... | reverse complement strand
GGTCAAAGATGATGCTCGTAGTCATTACGCTATCTTTTGTTTTGGGATATGCCGTGGCTTTTTTATGGGTCGTAGATAACGTGGGGTTCTACCGATGACAGACAAGCTATCAACAGGAAACGCATTTACCATGTTCCAAGGCAAGGGGTTCCTGAGCAACGACAAGCAAATCTTGCGCTCAGAGAGAAACAAAGCTGGAGGTATCGCCAGAGCCAAGCAAGAGCTACCCGCTAACCAAAAGAAATTTAAAATTCATCAAGAACGAAAGGCACTAAATAAATGAGCTTAGACACAACACAACTATGGCATGCCCGTGCTAAACCTTGGCCAATCGAGGAAGACTTCAACGTGCAGCTAGGATGTCACATCGAGGAGTTCGTAGAGATGCTAGACACCCTCGCGGTACTTGGGCACAACACTAACTCTGGCTTTGATTTACTGCACGCAGTAGACGCACTAGACCACCTATCCGCTGGCCTCAAGAGCGGAGAGACTAAGATGCACATCACCAACCGCAAAGAGTTCTTAGACAGCCTAGCCGACCAAGTAGTAACCGCTGTTGGCGCGGGCTACCGTGCTGGCATGGATGTACCACAAGCCGTAGACCGCGTAAACACAAGCAACTGGTCTAAGTTCGATGAGCACGGTCAACCCATATTTGATGAGAATGGCAAGATTGCCAAAGGCCCTAATTACAAACCTGTCGACTTAACTGGACTTTACTAATGGCATACATGACATACAAACCCCAAGGCACAGCGCACTACATACTAGCCACGCTGAACGACTTAGGCACGACCCAAATTAACACACTGCAAAAGATGGCCGCGTCCACTCGCTGTAGCCATAAGGTGTTCAAGGTGGACTTCGTTGAACCCATGGTAACCAAAGGCGACATCAAGGCATTTCACGACTCAAGCACGTACTCCATTACCAATCAAGGCATACAGAAACTGAACAGCCTGCAGGACTTGAAGCCCGTCAGTATATTCAGTGGTAAGGCCGAGCAGCGAAACATCAAGCAGAACAGCATGAGAGATAGGCCAGACTACACTGGCGATGAGCTAGACCAAACGTGTATGCGCCCCGGCGCGTATGACTTCCTAAAATGCCCGAGCCTTGTCCTCGGCGTACGCTACTACCGTAAGGATGCACCAGTATGAATGAGATAGAACGCGAATTAGATTTTCTTGTGGGCGACCTACAAGAAGAAGTTGCCGCCCTACAAGAAGAAGTTGCCGACCTCAAAGAAGGCTTGGCGTTTGTAAGCGATGAGGCACTGCGCATGCGCAAGCACTTACTGCGAATTCAAGCCATATCGACCATAGCGCTAGACACGCCCACAGTAGAGAAAGCGCGGGGACTACACGACTTAGAACCCGGACAGGAGGTTCAATGACCGCAGCGCTAGACAAGCAGGTGGGTGGCGACCACTACAAAGACCTCAAGATTCAACCAGTGCAGTACATACACGCTAACAATATGCCGTACTTAGAAGGCAACGTCGTCAAGTACATCACACGCTGGCGCAACAAGAATGGCCTCGCAGACTTGGAGAAGGCCAAGCACTACATAGAGTTAATCATTCAGCTGGAATCGCCAAAATAAATAGGAGCCGACCATGACACCCGTATACATAGACTTCGAGACGTTTTGGGACGTTGGACACACACTAACTAAGATGCCGCCCACCGAGTACGTCATGCACCCAGATACAGAAATCATATCGGTGGCTATCAAGATCGGTGATGGAGAAACTTACGTCTTGTTTGGGGAACAAGAAATCATAGATCACTTACAGGGCATAGACTGGTCTGACAAGATGGCAGTGGGCCACAACATGTCTGGGTTTGACTCAATGATTCTGAAGTGGCGCTGCGGCGTAGACCCCAAGATGTATGGCTGTACAGCAGCCATGGCTAGGTCTAAATACTCCAAGACCAAAACTATGGTCGGCGGCAAGCCGCTCGTTGGCGTATCCCTGAAGAAGCTGTCGGCGGAACACAACGTCGGCGCTAAATTAGATTTGGTTGCCACGAACACCAAAGGCAAGCACCTCAAGGACTTCTCGCCGGAAGAGATAGAGTTGATGGAGGGCTACAACAAAGTTGACACCGACTTGTGCGCTGCCCTGTTCAAGAAGCTGGTAAAAGAAATACCTAAGAGCGAGCTGTGGCACATAGACACTACTACCCGAATGCTTGTAGACCCCAAATTTGTTTTGGACTATGAAACTGTCCGCAAGGCGCTGGCTCAGGTTAAGGAAGAGAAGCACGAATCCCTAGTGAAGTTGGCTGAGTTGCTAGGCGTAGAAGACTTGGTATTCGAGTCCTTGCAGGAAGACACGGCAATCACTGAGCTGGTCAGGCAAAACTTGGCTAGCTCCGTCAAGTTTTGCGAACTACTTAGCAAGCTCGGGGTTGAGACACCGAAGAAAATATCTAAGACGACTGGCAAAGAGACTTCCGCACTTGCCAAAACAGACCAAGGCTTTTTAGACCTGCTAGAGAACGACAACCCGCTAGTAGCTGCAGCAGCGCAGGCTAGGCTGGAAGTCAAGTCCACCATTCTGGAGACCCGGCTAGAGGCGTTCATTAGAGCAGCGGACGCATGCGGCGGCAAGCTACCGGTGCCGCTACGCTACGCTGGAGCAGACACCACTGGGCGTTGGTCTGGAGAGCAGTACAACATGCAGAACCTCCCACGTATCTCCGGGGGGAAAGCGTCTAACGCACTACGTAATTCAGTGCTGGCACCCAAGGGCCATAAGATTGTTGTTGCTGACTTGTCCGGCATCGAGCTGCGGGTTAACCACTACTTGTGGAAAGTGCAGCAGTCTATGGACTTGTACTCCGCTGACGCGGAAGCAGACTTGTACAAAGCGTTTGCGGCGGCACGTTACGGGATTGATGTCGATGAGGTAACAAAGCCACAGCGCCAGCTGGCCAAGGTAGCGCAGTTAGGTCTGGGCTTTGGGTCTGGGCACGTCACATTTCGTACCGTAGCCAAGCTAATGGGCGGCTTGGAACTATCCACCGAAGAATCGCTTGAGGTAGTAACTGACTGGCGGGCTACATACCACGACATAGTAGCTGGGTGGAAGTCATTTCAGTCTAGCCTACTACCAATACTTCAGGGTGTAGAGACAGCCATCGACCCTTGGGGTATGTGCATTACCGAGAAGAACGCGGTTCGACTCCCGTCCGGCAGAAAGATTTATTACCCCAACCTAGTAAAAGAAAACGACAATGGCAAGTACGAATGGTGGTACGGCAACAGCAGAACCCGCGCTCGCATATATGCCGGTAAGGGCGTTGAGAATCTTGTTCAGGCGCTAGCTCGAGACATAATCGCTCAGCACTCACTATCGTTCTACAAGCAAAGCGGCCTTCGCCCATCAATGACAGTGCACGACGAACTTGTCTACGTCGTCCCAGAAGCGGATGCAGAAGATGCGCTAGGCGAATTGCAAAGCATCATGCGGGCCGGAGTTAGTTGGTGGCCTGAATTGATTACTTGGAGTGAGGGCGACATCGCCGACTCTTATGGAGCGGCTAAATAACTGTTGACTTGCGCTGGGTATTTGGTACGATAGCGCTACGAGAACAAACCCCAAACGTCGAATGACGTATTGGGGCGCAACTGCATTGGAGAATCATGACACAGCCAGCTTGGACATACAGCCAACTAGACACTTTTGAGAACTGCCCGCGCAAGTTCTACCACCTAAAAGTAGCCAGAGACATATCCGACCCGCCTACGATACACACTGAGTGGGGTACAAAAGTCCATACCGCATTAGAAGAATTTATCGAGCATGGGGTGATACTGCCGGAAGGTATGACCCAGTGGCAAGCCCTAGCCAACAAGCTGGCTAAGCTGCCGGGTAAGAAGCTGGTAGAAGAGAAGTACGCACTAGACAAGAACTTTCAGCCATGTGATTGGAAGGGCGCTTGGACTAGAGGAATCGCTGACTTGGTAGTAATCAACGGCGACAAGGCTTTGGTCATGGACTACAAAACCGGTAAGCGCAAGCCTACGGAGCAGTTAGATTTGTACGTCAACTATGTATTCGCGCATCACCCTGAAGTGAATTTTGTGTCTACAGGATTCATATGGCTCAAGGAACGCAAGGTCGATTGGAACATCACCAAGACAGACCGCAGGCCGTTCACCCGGGATGAAGCCCCGATCATATGGCAGCAGTTCGTACCTCGCGTAGCTAAGCTGGAGTCTGCATACGCCAGAGATAAGTGGCCTGCCAAGACGTCAGGGCTGTGTAAGGCATGGTGTCCAGTATTGAGCTGTGAATTTAACGGGAAGAGAAACAATGGCTAGTACCCCAGAAGGCAAGGTCAAGGACGCAGTTAAGAAGTACCTCAAGGAGCGCGGCGCATGGTACTTTATGCCAGTCAGCAACGGCATGGGCCAGTCGGGCATACCTGATCTAATATGCTGCTACAAGGGCTATTTCATTGGTATAGAGACTAAGGCCCCGGGTAAGAAAAGCCAGACGACCGCTAACCAAGATCGAGTCATCCGGCAGATAAACGAAGCCTCTGGCAAAGCATGGGTAGTAGACGACCCGGCCCAGCTAGACGAACTGTTCACCACTGTAGACGTACTACGAAAACTAGGAGTTGAGAATTGACTAAATCTACACCACGCAAATTGGAATACCAAAAAGCTTACAACGCTAAGCCGGAGGAAGTTGCCAAGCGAGTTAAGAACAACGCCGCTAGGCGTGAAGCTATTAAGGTCGGAACCGCAGCCAAGGGTGATGGCAAAGACGTAGCCCACAAGAAGTCACTGGAAAACGGTGGCAGCAACGGCAAGGGCAACACCACAGTACAAGAACGCGCAAAGAACCGCGCATGGAGGAAAGGCTCTGGAAGTTACAACCCAGACAAGTAACATGCTAATCCACAAAGAGAAGAAAGCAGTCTTACTCAGGCTTAAAAACCCATCACGAGTAACGTCTGTCATACCAACAGCGATAGTAATCAACCACAAAGGGAGCCCCATAGTTGCAGTACCCCACCGTCCTGACGAGACAAAAGTACTTCGCAACTTAGGGTTCGACGTAGATGCACCCATGCCAGTTCATTACGACTGGCCTAAAGTGGGTGGGCGCTACGACCCGTTTGAAGCACAGCGAGAAACAGCTAGTTTCCTGTCTATGCAGCGCCGAGCCTTCTGTCTTAACGGCATGGGGACAGGCAAAACAAACAGCGCTTTGTGGGCGTTTGACTATCTAAAACGAACCAAGGGTGTCAACAAGATGCTTGTTGTGTGCCCGCTGTCAACCATGGAAAGGACTTGGGCCGACTCTATATTTCAGACGTTTCCAAACATGGACGCGGTTGTTCTCCACGGAACTCGGGAGCGGCGCAACAAGCTACTGAAGCAGGACGTTGACATCTACATAATCAACATAGATGGTATAGCAACTATCTCGGAGTCTCTGGCCAAGCGCCCCGACATAGACCTAATCGTTGTAGACGAGCTAGCACTAGCGCGTAACCAGAGCACTGACCGCTGGAAGATACTGAACACCATATGTAACAAACAGGGTACTAGGCGCGTGTGGGGCATGACTGGGTCGCCAACACCTAACGCACCGACTGATGCGTGGGCGCAGTGCAAACTGGTTACCCCAGACAACCCAATGGTTCCCAAGTACTTCGGCGCGTTCCGAGACTCTGTTATGTGGCAGCTGACTCCGTTTAAGTGGGCGGTACGTGATAAGGCCAATGATGTCGTCTACAACATGATGCAGCCCGCCATACGCTACTCACTAGACGACTGCGTTGACTTACCCGAGCAAACGTTTTTGTATAGGGATGTGCCCTTAACACCGGAGCAGGCCAAAGCGTACAAAGACATGCTAAGTAAGCTGGCAGCAGAGTACCAAGGTGGGCAAATCATGGCGGTCAATGAGGCGGTTAAGGCCAATAAGCTCATTCAGATTGCTTGCGGTGTCGCCTACGGGACTAACGGGGAGGAGATAGAAATACCGTCCAAGCCCCGCATGGATTTACTGAAGGAAGTGATAGAAGAATCAGAGGGCAAGGTAATAGTATTTGTCCCCCTGACTGGCGCGCTTGAAAGCGTGGCGTCAGAACTGAGTAAGGTTTGCACGGTAGAAACGGTGCATGGCAGGACTAGCAAGTCAGACAGGGACAGAATCTTCGGGGAATTCCAGAAGCAAGCTGACCCCAGAGTCTTGGTAGCTAACGCCTCAACAATGAGCCATGGGCTGACACTGACTGCAGCTACCACGATCGTGTGGTACGCACCAGTTCACAGCAACGAGGTTTACGAGCAAGCGTGCGCAAGGGTAAGGCGCCCGGGTCAGACGAGGACTACGGTAATCGTCCACATATCGGGCACTGAGATTGAGCGCCGCGTGTACAAAAGGCTGCAAGAAAAGCAGTCAATGCAGGGTCTACTTTTAGAAATGATGAAAGAGAGAATTGAACCATGACAATATCAGAAGCCGTAGAAATTTACATCAAGTTGCGCAACAAAAAGGCCCAGCTAAAAGCTGAGTTCGATGAGAAGTGCGAGCCGATCAACACCAAGCTAGGGCAGTTGGAAGCCAAGCTGATGGACACATTTAACAAGACTGGCGTTGACTCAGTCAAGACAGAATTCGGAACCGCGTACAGCACGACCCGCACCACCACCAGCATCGCAGACAAGGAAGTGTTTATGAGCCACGTCCGCAAAAACGATGACTGGGGGCTGCTTGAAGTGCGCGTGGCAAAAGCTGGCGTAGAGCAGTTCCGAGAAAACAATAACGACGAGCTGCCACCGGGTGTAAACCTGCGAGTAGAACGTGTTGTAAACGTGCGCAAAAGCACATAACTCACCAAACCATCAACCAACTAAGAGAAAATTATGAACATCATTCCATTCGACCAAACCGGCAGCTTACCTGCGTACCTCAAGAACATTGACCGCTCAGCGCTAAACTCAGACCTAGCGTCCGGCGCAAATGGCGGCTTCCCGGTACTGTCCATCAAGGGCAAGGTATTCGCCGTAGTTCGTGACAACGAGCGCAAGGTTCTACCCAACCCCAAAGACCCAGAGAGCGCGGCTACTAGCGTAGACGTAGTTTTGGTAAAAGCCGGTAAGGGCAAAAGCAAAGTCTTCTACATGAAGGGCTACGACAAAGACGCAGAGAACACTAAGCCTGACTGCTACTCAAACGACGGTATTGCCCCAGCAGCTGATGCCCAGAACCCACAGTCAACCAAGTGCGCCACCTGCAAGCACGACCAGTGGGGTTCACGCGTCTCCGACAGCGGCAATTCCAAGGGTAAAGCCTGTTCCGATACCAAGCGACTGGCTGTATCAGCCTCTGGTCTGCTGAACGACCCAATGTTGCTGCGTGTACCACCAGCCTCACTGAAGTCACTACAGGAGTACGGCAATATGCTGTCAAAGCGCGGTGTCAGCCACGACATGGTTGTAACTAAAGTTGGCTTTGACATAGAGGCAGAATCGCCTAAACTAACGTTCCGCGCAATTGGTTTCTTAGACGACGCCGCATATGCCGAGGTCAAGGAAGTAGCCAGCACTGACGTAGTTGCTAACATCTTAGGCTCAGTAGTTGCGGGTGATGCACTGGCACTAGCAGCCCCAGCGGAGCAGGCAAAAGAATTTGCGGAGGTGGAGGACAAGCCAGAAGCCCCCAAAGCAGTGAAAAAAGCAGCCCCCAAGGTAGCTCCAAAAGAGCCGACGCCAGTAGTCGAAGCAGACGATATTGATTTCGACTTAGATGGAATTAGTTTCGACGACTAATTGGGAATAATCCCGGGAAGCCCCACTTGGGGCTTCTTCCTTTTTGTGGAGAGATAATGAGCAGCATAAAAAATATATTTGGGGGTAAGTCATGAATACCCTAGATTTTCTCCGAGCCATCTTGCCGGAAGACGGCGTCCACTACATAGCTCTTTTTAAAGAGGGCTACAAGTTCCCCGCTCACAAGGCATACGGTGACCTAGAAGTTATGGCTCGTGCTATCGACGCCATGGCAAAGTCAGACAGCCTGTCCGTGTATCACGCATGTGCATCGTACAAGACTGCCGTAATAGAGCAGACGGTGGGCGACAAAGTCAAACGCAAGTACCGCATTCCGGAAAACTGGCACACAGCTAAATCGTTTTGGTTAGATATTGATTGCGGCAAAGAAAAAGCCGAAAAGGGCGCTGGCTACCCCACCAAGCGTGACGCCGCAGTGGCGCTCAAAGAATTCTGTACGGCGGTATCACTGCCAATGCCAATGCTGGTTAGTTCCGGCTACGGTATCCACGCATACTGGCCCCTAACAGTAGCTATAAGCCATGAGAAATGGCGCGCTGTAGCGGCCATATTGAAGGCCGTTTTGGCACAGGTAGGTACGCTCGCAGACCCGACGCGAACCGCTGACTTCAGCTCTATCTTGCGCCCAGTGGGTTCTGTTAACCGTAAGGGCGGCGGAGCCAAGTCAGTGGCCGTACTCAAGGAGTGCGCACCGATTAGCCCCAAGGCTTTTTACGAAGCACTGGCAGGCTACGCCAAGGTAAATAAGGTCAGCCCTGCTAAGGAAGCCCCTAAGCGTCAAGCCAACACGGGCCTGAATTCCGACCTTATGGACGGCCTATCTAGCTACCCTAACACCCCCGTCGACGCCAACGTAATGGCGGACAAGTGTGCTCAAGTTGCAGCCATGCGAGACACCAAGGGTGACGTTGGGTACGACAGCTGGCGCTACATCATCGGCTTACTTACGTTCTCAGAAGACGGACGTGAACTGGCTAAGGAGTGGACTGGCTCCCGCGAAGACACCGGCCACGACAGCTTGGACTGGGATGTTAAGTACGACTCTTGGAATGCAGGCCCGACCACTTGCGCTTCATTAGAGACCTGCGATGCCAGCCTGTGCGACGGGTGCCAGTTTAAGGGCAAGATAAAAACGCCGCTTGTCTTGGGTAGGGTAATCCCTATCAATGAAGAAACTACAGAAGTAGTGGTAAACGATGAAGGTGAAGAAGAGCAGGTAGCGGTACCAGCACTCATAAGGGGTTACCAGTGGGATAACAACCTACTGTCCCGCTTGCTGCCCGACCGCGAAGGTGTACTTCAGGTGCTGCCTTTTTGCAACATCCTGTTCTACCCAACTAGCCGTATTCGCACCGAAGACGGAACGTACCGCATCGGCATGCGCATGCACTTACCCAACAAGAAGGTGAGAGATTTTGAAATCCCCGCCGAGTCTATGGCATCGCAGACCGACATGCTCCGTGGCATGGCCAAGTATGAGCTGATGCAGAGCAACAACAAAGACGCAGGAGTCCACATGTCAGCGTACCTAAGAGACCAGTTAGAAGACCTCAAGCGCAAGGTAGAGGAAGTGAGCACCATGACCAACTTTGGTTGGAAAGACGACGGCTCGTTCTTACTAGGAGACCGTCTGTACTGCAAGGACGGCGCGGTCAAGAATGTATTGGTGAGTAACGGCGCAGCCAAGTACTCAACGGCGATGTCTCCCCCCCGTGGAACAATCCAAGGATACGCGGACGCCCTCAACTTTATGTACAACCGCCCGCACCGCGAGCACTGGCAGTACGCTGTATGTTCTGGGTGGGGCTCAGTCCTTACGCCGTTCTGCGAAGAGTTGTTTAAGGGCTTGCTGCTGGCGCTGTCTGGCGGAGACACCGGTAAGGGCAAAACTACTGCTTGCTACGCGTCTCTGTACGCCTTTGGCGACGCTGAGAAGATGACCCTTAAGTCTAAGGACGGTTCTACCAGTAATGCGCTGTGGGCCTTCCTAGGCGTCTACAAAAACGTACCAGTGCTACTAGACGAGTTCACTAACATGGACGCCAGCGAGTTTAGTAACGTGGCGTACGGCGTATCCCGTGGTGAAGAGAAGGTTCGCCTGACTTCCAAGGGCGGCACCGTGATGTTTGCGGACAGCGCCGAGTGGAGACTTTCCCCGTTCTTAACCGGCAACCGCGACTTTCACGGCCTGCTAGCTACGTCTCAGGCTAACTCACAAGCTGAAGCCGTGCGCCTAATACAAATTAACATCGACAGCTACCCAGTAATTCCACTGCACCCAAACCCACAAAAGGAAGCCCTTTTGGTTCAGGAAGCTGCGGACGCGCTAAAAGCTAACAACGGAAGCGCTGGCGAGGCGATGATTAAGTACGTAGTGACACACCAAGCTGAAGTGGCTGACCTTGTACGCAAGACGGCCAGTGAGCTAGCGGCTTCCCTGCCGGGCACCAAGTACCGCTTCTACCGAAGCCATGGGGCTTGCACAAACGTTATTGCGAAGATAGCCAAGGACTTAGGCATATGCGACTTCGATTTAGTTGCTCTGCGAGAGTACACAGTCACCTTACTAGCTGAGCTAGCCCAGACCGTTACGACTACCAACAGCGTGTCTAGCGCCGACGCATTCAGCCAGATGATGGCAACGCTGTCTAGCCGCATACTGGTAACGTCAGAGTTCCGTGACAAGCGCCATAAGAACGGCCCCGAGACGCCGCGTAATCGCGTATTTGGCGATATTGTTGGTCGGTACGTACTAGGTACACCCTCCAGCAAGGAGTTTGCCGGGCACATCATCCTGAACCAGAAGGAAGTCAAAGACTGGTGCATGAAGAACCGGGTAGATTACAACGCCATGATCGGTCAGTTGGAGAGTGACGGCGCGTTGATTAAGAAGTCAGACCGCATAACTATCACTCGCGGCACGGATATACCGGTAGTTCAGGCTAGGTGTATTGTGGTAGACGCCAATAAAATTGACCGTGAGGCTATTAGCCTAGTGCCCCCTACCAACGGGCTTGCGCACGACGCAAAGATTGCAGTATGATTAGCTTACTCGTTGTCATGGACGGGTTCTCCCTTGGTTGAGAAAACCTTAACCCCCACCCCTAAAAAGGTGGGGGCTTTTTTTACTTCTTATCGACGTTTGAGCGGCCTTTGTAGTGGCGAGTAGACTCATCGCGCTTAAACTCCCCCAAACTCGCCTGCTTGTCCACGCTCATCCCAGTACCTGCGGGAACACGGAATAACTTCGTAGGCCCAGACTTTAAGTCTTTGTACTCTGCGCGGCCTTTAGCGTCGGATATAGCTTTATTCCTAGATGCGGTGTATCCAGCCTGCGCACCGCCAGAGCGCGGGGCGCTAGGACTAAACGCCGCAGCAAAATCGGACACCACATCGCCCACGCGGCGTTTAGGCGTGCTCTCAGCAGCTTTTACAGCGGCGCGACGGTCCAAGTCAATGCGCTGCTTCTCCCCTCGCGGGAGCTTGTCGTAGGTTTGCACATCAGTGCGGTCATTTTTAGCCATTAGAGGCTCCTTTTACTTCTTGGATTTAGCTAGGCACTTGCCAGCAGCAGTACACTTGGCTTTTGTTTTGCAGCCAGCGCAGGTTTTAAACGCGGCCTTCTTGCCTTTAGCGGGGGCTTTGGCCATCATTACTTTCTTGCCATACATCATCTCAAACTCCTAGGTTAGTTAGCGATACTTCGCGGTTTTTGCAGCAACCTTTTTGGGCTGAGCCACAAACTGTTTACCCTTGGCAGTACCTGCGCGCTTGGCGCGTGTGGTAGCCGCGTACTCTTGGGAGCTTAGGCTCTCGCGGGCTTTCTTAGGGAGGTAGCGCTCACCTGTGGCCTTGGGGCCAACTGTGGAGTTCTTGCCGGACTTGGTTCCCCAGTCTTCAGCAGTCCACTTCTTGAGAGATTTCTGTGCGGGCTTCATGACTTATAGCCCCCGCCTTTGGCTTTGTACTCTTTAGCCAGCATCTGCGCTTTGCGGGCGCTCCACTGGCCGGACGAGCCGCCTTTACTACTAGCTTTTATAGACTCAAACAGCGCCTTGCGCATTGTTGGCTTGGTGTAAACACCCGCTGAATTAACCGTAGATTTTTTAGTCGTCATGGGCCTGCTTCGTGGCGTTATTAAGTCTATCCAGCTTACGGTCTAGGCGATCAAACCTGTCCATTAGCTGCTGCATATCCGCACGGAATTCTGAACGGGTAATGTGGTCTCTGGCTACTTCTTCGCGGGTGCGGTTAAGCAAAATACCCAAGCGGTCAATCTCATCGAATCTACTTTTAAGTAAAAACCCCATGATTGCTACTACCGCACTAAGAATTACGTTCCAGATCATTAAATCCATTTAGGGTTACCACTTTACTTTGTGCGACCAGTAGCGTGCGGACAACTTATCTGGGCTGGAGTCTTGCGCGTTATGGCGGGCGTAGTATGACTTTTTACGCGCCTTATCCTTTTCGCTGGTGGGGCTTGCACCCGCACCTTTTACACCTTGCTGCCCGAAACGAATTGTCTTCACTTCGTCCCCCAATTTTGCCACAACAACGTGGCTTTTGGTAGGGTGGCTAGGCGTTGCTTTAGGCTTGTTGTAGCCTGCAACGCCTACTTTTGCTAGGCGTGGGTCTTTAGTTGCCATCTTAGTTCCTTACAGTAGCGATTCAGCTGCGCGCTGGTTACTCTTGTTAAATTGTACGCCGCCCACAGTTCGACGCTCACGATCAACCTGCCTCAGAGGGGCGCGTAAGAGTCCGGAGATTGCTTGCCTACGGAAACCATTTGTGTCGCGCTTGTCCTGCAACTTCTTCCACTCTTCCCTAGCTTCTGCCATACCACCTTTGTCTTTTTCGCGGGCCGCTTTAGCGTAGTCAGACTTGATGCGAGACGACTCAGAGTTCAAGCTCTTCTCCATGTCGCGCAGGGCTTGCTGTTTCTGATACATAACAGACTGTTTAACTGGCGAGATACCTATGGATTTCCACAAAGTGTCCAAAGCGCTTACTTCTTCGGCAGACATGGTTATATCGCCGTTGCGCCTAGTTAGGCCTGAGAAAGCAAAGCGACCGGCTTTCAACATGTCGGCGATACCCTTGGGCATTGTCTGCTCAACACCCTTGTACCAATCACCCTGCGCCATCAAGCCGACACCGTCGGCAATCTTCACGGTCATGCCGCCAGAAGCACCCAAGAAAAACTCCCCGACCGCCTGAGCTTGGCCGGATGTAGTCGTCAGGTCAGCGCGACTATAAGGCATTAGAGACAGTACGTTACCAGCTCCCACTTTGCCGGAGATGTCTGCGCCAACAAGCGTAGGAGCGCCGTACATAATCAAGTCGGCTACGGTCTCCCCAAAGTTGCTTACGAGTGCGTTGCGCACTTTAGACTCGGTGGGGGTCTCATCGTCATCGTCCCCAAACAAAGCACCTATCGCCCAAGATATAGCGGTGAACAGCGGAACGCCTTTTACACCGGCTAACGCGGCAGTGTGGGCCAGAGAATACCCAAGGGCTTGTCTCGCAGCAATTTTATCGTCCCCGCGGAAAGAGTTGTCGAGCAGCTTCGCGTAGTAGCCCATCTGTATAAGCTGAAACTTTCGGAATTGCAGAGCTATCCGCCCAAAGTTGGTGTTGAAGACACGCGGCGCGTTAAACGAAGAGTAATCCCCGTGGCTGTCCTGCAGGATTTTTTCTGCGTACTTCAAGGACTGCGCTACGTCTCCGCTTTTTGCAAACTCCAACCTGTACGAAGCAGCAGCAGTAGACACGCGGTTTATGGCCTCAACTTTTTGCACCATCAGGCGCAAGCCCTTATCCACGGCGTTCCATTTCTCGGCTACTTTACCCTCGCCACCAACTCGGAACTCGCCCATTTCGGAGTCAATACCCAAGTCGATCATATCCCGGTTGGCCAGTTCTTTAATGGCAGCACGGACATCAGCTGGTACTTTGTCAAAGTCAAACTGCTGAGTAAACACGCTAGCGCTTTTTATCATCTCCCCAAGTTCTCCGTACGCGTCTGAAAGCGCCTTTGCAGACTTGAAGTACCCATGTCTACCCGCCAGTAGTGGCTGAGACATTAGCCATGGCTGGGTACTGTTTTGGAGGTAGTAGGCAGGGCTAGTTGCCAAGTAGTGAATTGACGACATCCTGAGCAGCTTGCTTACCCACGGATTAGATGTGTAGTCCATAGTCTGCAGGTAGCGGCGAACCAGTTCGTTGCGCAGCTCAGTTTTGCGCAGGGTGTCCCCGCCGCTAGTAGACTCAGTCTTGGCGCGTCGTAGCGCCGCTTGGACTTTAGGGCCAAACTCCGCATTAGCTATAAAGGACGCATCCGCCATTCCCTGCGAAGCAAAGGAGCGAACCATGTCTACCTCGCCGTCAACACCCTTGCGGCGCATCTCAGATTTGCGAGCGCCGCCGTCGGCCAAAGCGTTCAAGTACAAGTCCGCAATAACGCCGGATAGTTTGCCCGCCGCCTTTGCGTCTACATCGTCTAAGTCCCTAGCTGCTTCTTTCAGCTTGAGAAGCTCCTTCAGCGAACTAGTGTTGTTGTAGAGGTTGTCGACCTGCTGGTCTAGCGCACCAATGTTTATGGTGTCGAACGAACCCTGCTCATCTAGTTGACGCTGGAGTGCGCGAGCCTCGCCTTTGCTGTCGGTAAAGGTTACGTGGTAGTGGTCTCCACTAGATTCCAGTTGCGCTATCGCCTTAGCGTCTTTAACCTCTGCGTTTTCGGCGGCAATGTAAGCCTTTGACTTGGCCACTACCACGTAGTTACCTGCACGCTTTATAGGAGCGTACGGCTTGCCTTCGCTTATCTTAAACAGCGACTCGTACTTTTTGAGAGCGGCAGCTTTGTCTCTTGTAAGACTGGCCGCTTTGGTGGTGTTTCCAGCGGCTACAGCGTCGGCAATACGACCGTCATATGAAGTCTGGGTGGCGTCAAGCACAGTTTTCTTTTTTAGCGCCAGCATCTTGTCGCCATGAGCAAACACAGCCTTAACAAATGCCTGACTTTCCGGGGACAGTAGTGCGAACCTAGCTGCCATCTCTGGGTCAGCAAATTTTCCGTAGCCCCACTTGCCTTCTCTAGTAGAGTCAAACAAAAAGCGGTTAACGCTGCGCGTACCAGTGCCTCGGTCTACTTCTGGAAGGTCTGAGTACATCTCCAAAATTTTGTTAATGTTGGAGGTGAGTTCGCCCGTACGTGTCTTGGTGTCTTTGAGGTACCGGCCAATAAGCTCTGCGGAACCAACACCGGCTTTCACAGCGCGCTCGATTAGGTCGCTAGTAAAACCTAGGGTATCGAGCGTTTTGTTTCCGAAATCCATAAGCGCATCAACAGAATTCCTTACCGGGTCTTGTAGCGCTTTTGGTAGTTTGTCTATGTTGCGCTTGACGGCTCGCTCGTTTTTGC
>Ga0105050_10006038_pt1 | contig 15259 bp, 11 predicted proteins | sample FRY01_FD_78088 | JGI IMG/M metagenome (GOLD analysis project Ga0105050, IMG submission 78088) | Freshwater microbial communities from Lake Fryxell liftoff mats and glacier meltwater in Antarctica - FRY-01 | ecosystem: Environmental > Aquatic > Freshwater > Ice > Glacier meltwater ... | reverse complement strand
GTTAAATTATTTGCAAGGATTATGTTGTAAAAATAACGAATCTTGCAGATAAATAACAAACAATTTATGCACAATTAGTTGACTTATAAAGTTTTATGTGCTTTTTAAGGGACGACTAATTAGTGCATTATCAAAATTTTCACTTTTATTTCTTTGAGAGCTCATAACGCATTATTTTAAAAATGACAATGTTTTGCAACATTTAAATTACTAATTGTGAGATACACGCCAATATTCTCAAATGATAAATATTTTTCATTATCCATTTTAATTACATACTTTCCCATATTGTTGTTTTAATCAGAATGTTTTTTATTTGAAATTTAGTTTTGTTTGGATAAAGTTTTTTTATCCACGCCACAAATATAATACAAACCAAAAAAAAAACCAAACCCCACAAAAAAACCTGCCTTACAGCAGGTTTTTCAATTTCTAAAAATAAGAAGAAAGCTTATTCACCCAAAAGTTTCAATTTTCTTTTCACTTCATCCAACTCATTTTTAACATCAGATTGTTGTTTGATTAATTCTTCTGACTTCATTTTCGCTTGCTCCGCTTCTTTTCTTTTTGTATCGGCTTCTGTTGTCGATTCAGAAATATCCCCTTTTTGTTTGTCAACTTTTTTGCCTAGTTTATTACTTGCTTTGTTTAATTTTTTCAATTCTTTTTGTTTGCCTTTCAAATCAAAGTTGAAGATTGCTTGTTCTTTAACTGCCACATTAATACTATCACTTACTACGGCCGCATTGCTTTGCGCAATTTTGGCTTCGTTTTCTTTAACATCAGCCTCTAGGTCTTGAATTTTATCAATTAGTTTGTAGTTTTCTTTATTTAATTTTTTCAAAACCGGCAAATTGTTTTTCATGGCTTCCGCTTGCTCATTATTTACCTTTTTTTCAATATTAAGCAAGGTTAGTTTTTCGCTGTCTTTTTTATTTGATTTTGCCGATTTGCTTAAAGTTTTTCTGTTTTTTTTCAAAACCTTGTTTTTTTCTTTAATTTCTTTTTCTAATTGGTCAATGGGAAAAGCATTTACAGCAGCTTGCTTTTGAGCAATTTCTGAATCCAAAGTAGCCTTTTCGTTGTTGGTATTTTCCATTTTTTTAGCAGTTTTTACAGCACTCTTTTCTTCTTTGCCTGCTGTTTTCAAATCTGACTTACTGTCTTTATTTAAGTTTTTAATAGCATCCGTAATATTAGAATAACTGGCTTCCAATGTTTTTTCTTTTAATTTCAAATTTGCAACCTCTTTGGTTTTCAACTCTATTGCAATTCTAGTTTTAATATCAACACATACCGCTTGAATATTTTTAAATTCAGACAAAGAATTATTTGAGTTTATAAATCGCCCATCAACATAAAAAAACATGGCAAACAATTTGTTTTGGTCATCAAAAAGTCCATATACATCGCAAGGTTTTAATGAAATGGTTGGCAACATAACTTGGCTGAAAAATATTTCACCTAAATTCGTAAAACCAGCCGTAACAGTTGAGTTTTTTTCAACAACATATTGTGTGAGAACTTGGTATGACAATTCTTTTGTGTTGCTGTCAACACTTATTGTTAAGGCATCTATCTGGCCTTTGCTCGTTGAGTAAGATTTCTCTTGAAATTGAGCATTTGCGTTGACAAACAAAAATGCTGTCAGTGCTAATAGGGTTAGTTTTATTTGATTCATAAACCCTTAGATACAAAAATTGTGCCTAAATGATTTTTTAAAAAACTTTTGTTTTTGACAAAAAGGTTTTATTTTTGAAACATCTTATGAAAAAGTATATTTTATTCTTCACTTCATTAATTGCTCTTTGTGCTTGCGATAACAAAGACTTTTTGGAAAAAGACAGCTTTTCTAAATACAAGCCAATTTTAATTTCAAATGAAAAATTAAATATCTGCAATTGGGAAAAGACACCAAAAGATAACAAAAACATAACACAAACCATAAAAAATGGCAACACGCTGCTGCTTTTAGATTATGGTTTAGGAATTCATTTTGTAGACATCAGCAACCCACAAATACCTCAAAAAATTGGATTCTATTTTATTCCTGCATGTATTGACATGGTATTAAAAGAAAGTTTTATTTATACCAACAACATGAATGATTTGTTAAAAATTGATATTAATAACCCAACAAATCCATCGATAACAACAAGAAAAAACGATGCTTTTAAAATAACCATTGTGCCACCCGATGAATTGGAACTTAGCAACATTTTAAAAACTTTGCCTAAAAACACAACCATCATCAGCTATGAAAAAATTTAGTTTAATTTTAATTGCTTCTGTAATCAGTTTGTTTTGGACAGGGTGCAAAGATAGAGGCCGACCTTTTCCCCGAAAAACAAGCAGCACTTTTAACAAAAATGTAATTTCGGCAGACAGTAACGGTATTTACACAATAAAAAATGGAGAAATATCGCTTTGGCCAGATAATTTAAGTAGCCAAACACTCTTTTTTTATAACGGGAATATTAGCGATGCTACTTTTATTGTCCAAGAGGGTTTGTTACACATGCGCAGTAGCAGAGTAGGCGAGAGTTTTACTATCTCAAAAATTGGACAGAAATTTAACATTCAAAAACTAAATTTAAGTTTTAACAGGGCGCATTTTTTCGATACTTTAATGTGTTTTTTGCAACCTTCCAATTTCATAGACAATAATGATTTTCAATCTTTAATGTTTTCTCCAAAAAACCTAAATGTAAGGCAATATGAGCGCATCCAATCCTTTGATGCAAAAGATTTTGCAAGAACATCAGATAGCAGCCTATTTTTAATAAAAACAAATGCAGAATGTATCACCGTTCTCCCAAACAGAAGCAATTTAACTAGAATTAACCACGAGAACATTGAAAATTTGATAAAACCAATAGCCGATAACATTAAGGTCTCATTCAACGACAACTATTTATTTATCATGAAAGAAAACATGGTTTTTGTAAACAAGGTTAATGGCAAGGTAATAGAAAATCAATCTATCATAAAATAATGAAAATATTTTTTGCTGTTTTTTCAATTTTTTCTTGTTTGTTTGCTTTTTCGCAAGGCCCAAGATTAAACTATAAATTAAGCACAGGATTTGATCAAATCATTAGACAAACTGCAAATTTGAACCAACATTTTGAGATTGGCACCCAACCAATAGAGTTTGTTTTGGGCATTAATTATAAAGATGCTGCAACCAACGGAAATCAAAAACGAAACACCAACCCCATTAACAAAGCGTTGTTTACATATAAAGGAGACAAATTGCAAGGGTTTGGTTTAAATTTGGGAGTAAGAAAATGTGTAAGTTCGCCTGCAAAAATAGCTAGGTTGTTAATTGGTATGGAATATTCCCATTTTTTCTCTAATCTCACTTTTTTTGAATTTCAATATACTGAAAAGAACGGATTGTATCATTATCAAGAAAACCGTTATAAAGAAAAAATGCACCTAAGGCAATTGGATTTGGAAGCATCAGTGCAAATGGGCCAAAGGTTATTTGTGGAATTTAGCGTAGGCGCTAGCATTCATTTAACAAAAATTAGTCCTGAAATTTCAGAATTCAGAAATTATACGACCAATGAACTCGATTATATGCGCAATGGTATTTTGCCATTCCTTAAATTCAGAATCGGCTACACATTATATAAAGGCAAATAAACATTTTCTTGTTTACCTTTGTGCGCATAAAAGAATAAACGCTTATGAAAAAAATATATTGGCATTTTTTCGCAATTTCCATTCTGTTGATGCCTTTAAATGCAGAGGCTCAATTTTGGAAATGCAAAAAAAACAAAAAACAAAAATCTGAGGTCTCTAATGATGCGCCAAATTACATGAACAACCCTTTGAAATTTAAATTAATGGAAAACAATTTTGATAAACTTTTTGCAGAGGTAGATTCTTTAGTTGGATTGATGCAAAACCAATATGCACTAGAAAAAAACGAAAAAATTAAACAAAAAGCCGAAAAGGAGCAACATATTGGCTATTACATTAAAGCATTGACTTATTCTTTATCAATCAATGAAGATGAAGAAAAGCAAACAGAGGCTACAAAATGGATTTTTTTGAAAAAAGAATATGAAAAACAGTCGCTTTCTTTCAAAACCATGATTGCGCTGACTCAAGCCGATTTTTTGTCAAAACAATTTAATAATTACAGAAGAGACAATAATATTGCTACAAACGACAGTTCAGAAAACCCAGGAGAATGGAGCAAAAAACAATTGATGACAGAAATAAATCAATTGATAGATTTTGCAATAAAAAACAATACTTCTATAACAAAACCAGAGTTTTTGAACCCTTTGGTTACTAGCGAATTTGATGTTGATGCAACGATCGAACAGGTTATTGTACTCAAAGCTATTGACATCTTAAGTAACCTAAAACTAAGTAGTTCTATTCAATATAAAAGTCCTGATTTTGAACTTGCTTCTTTGCCAAATTTGGAGTTTTTGAAAGCCGATTTTACACAAACCAACGACCCTAAAAATGAATTTCGTATTTTGCAATTGTATCAAATATTGCTGAAAAAATATCATTTGTTCTATGATAATCAGAGACTTGAATATGTATTGTCTATATTTCCTCAAAAAAAGGAGATGCTTTCCGTTTATCAAACATTATACAAAAACGAAATAGAAAACCCATACAGTAATTTAATTGCTTCAAATATTGTTGACATACTAGCCAAAACAAATAAAAAAGAGGCACATGCATTTGCTCAGAATGCAGTGAAAAAACACCCTGATTTTAAAGGAAATTATAGGCTGACTAATTTTATAAATGAATGTGAAAGGCCGTTTTTCAATTCAGACATTGAAAGAACGCAAAAGCCTAATGAAAAAATATTGTGTAAACTGGAATACAATAATTTAAAAACCATTTACGCAACAGTTCTTAAAGTTAATTATATCGATTATTGTAACAAAAAAAACAATTATAGATACAACAATACTGACTTTAATTATCTTAAAAACCATTCAATTGTTTCAGTTCAAAAAATAGAATTGCCAATCCGCACAGATTTTAAAAATTACAGCATCGAAACCGCTTTTAATGAACTCGAAAAAGGGGCCTATTTAATGGTTTTTTCTTCAACTGAAAACTATATGGATTCTAATAAATTAATTGGTGTAAATGAGTTTTTTGTTTCGCCATACACGATTCTTAAAAATAACAAAAATAGTTTGACCTTAATAAATGCAATGAATAACGAAATTGCAAAAGATGTTAACTATAAAATACATGAAATAAATTATGATAAAAAAAGGACTTATAAAGAGATAAGCAAAAGTAAAACTGAAAAAGATGGTGAAATTGAAATTTCAGGTATTAAATACAACACATATTTAATTGAGATTGACAATGGCTCTTTGTTTTATGAATTTTATAACAACAATTATTACTCTGAAACCAAACCGAAAGAACAAATTCAAGTAAAAATATTAACAGATAGAAATCTTTACAGACCCGGACAAACGGTGTATTTTAAAGTAATTGCTTATCAAAGTTTAGCAAAAACAACTTTAGCGAACAAAACATTTGACATTGTATTAAAAAACACAAATTATGAAGAAAAAGGGAAGTTAACTTTAAAAACAAATGCTTATGGCAGCTTGAGTGGAAAATTTGAATTGCCTAAATCAGGTAGTAATACGGGCAGTTTCTATATTGAAGTAAAAGGTTATAGCTCGCATTACTTTTCGGTGGAAGAATATAAATTACCAAAATACAAAGCGAGTTTTGAGACACCAACAATTGCCTATAAATTAAAAGACAAGATAGAAATTACTGGAAAGGCAGAAGCTTTTGCTGGCTATGCAATTCAAGGGGCGAAAGTTGTTTATTCTGTAAAAAGAAGAGAAAAGCAAATGTATTTTTGGCGATATGGAGGCGGTTTTAATCCCAATTCTGAATCAATAACTTTGATAAATGATGAAACTCGAACAGATGAAAAAGGTCAGTTTAAAGTTTCTTTTGATGCAATACCTGACGAAAATTCTAATGAAAATGCCATTTTTACTTATGAAATAAATGCAACCATAACAGATTTGAATGGAGAAGTTAAAGTGTGCTCATATAGTATTAATCTTTCAAAAACAGACCGAGAGATATACATAAGATCTGCCAACGAAAACCTGATAACTGATGATATAAACATTGAATTTGGGTCAAATAATTTACAGGGCAAAGCTTTGCCTTTTTCTGGCACTTTAGAGATTTATAAGTTGGAAAAGACGGCATTTAGAAGAGGAAGAATGTGGGAAAATGCAGACAGCAGTTTAATTTCAGAGGCAGATTTTAAAAAAGATTTTAAAAACTATACACCATTGAAATTTGAACCCAAACGCACCCTTATTAATTCTAAAACAAATACCAATACCCAAGAAACAAAATGGGTGATTAATAAAAACACGATAACAGAAGCTGGAGAATATTTATTTATAATAAAAAGCAAAGATGGCAACGGCAACCCAATTGAAAGCACTAAATCAATTACATTGTTTGATAACAAAGCAGGTGCATTTAACCTTGCAACGCCATTAAAAATCATTTGTACAAATGGACAAACTCTTGAACCGGGACAAACCGCCAAAATATTAATTGCTGGGGCTGTAAATTCTAAAGTAAATTTTAGAATTGAAAGTTTGAGAGGCATCATTTTAGACAAAACCATTACCATCAATCAAAGTTCAGAACTAGTGGAATTTATTATAAATGAGAAAGACCGTGGCAATATAAAAATAAATGCAACAACTGTTAACGATTATCGTTTTTATGAAACAGAAGAATTCATTGTAGTGCCATATTCTAACAAAAAAATAGACATCCAATTGAGTAGTTTCAGAAGTGATGTTGAGCCAGGCGCTAAAGAAAAATGGACACTCAAAATAAAAGGGCCAGACAGTGAAAAAGCATTGACAGAAATGGCATCTGTTATGTATAACCAATCTTTAGACCAATTAAATGCGCCTTTGGATTGGGATTTTGATATTAATAAAACCTTCAATTCAGGAAGTTTTAATTACAGCCTATTGTTAAACCTTTCTTTTTTTAATGAGTTAATGAACAACAATTACGAACAAGTTTATAATTCAATAAATTACAAACAATTCATAAACATTGATTTAATAAACTCCTTTAATTGGAGTTTTAGTGAAGGAATGTATTCAAGAAGGGATCAGATTTCAAAAAGATCTTCAGCGAATTCATCTGGAAAAAAAAACAAAAACTCAAGAGAAAACAACGAAGTTGTTAAATATTTGGGTTATGAAACTTTTAACAAGTCAATTGACTTAAATGGTAAAGATGAAGAAGAAGATAACAATGGTTTTATCAATAATTCCCCAATCAATATTCGCAAAGACTTTAAAGAAACGGCTTTCTTCTATCCAAATTTATATGCAGACAAAGATGGAACACTCACTTTGGAGTTTACTATGCCCGAAGCCCTCACCCAATGGCGCATGATGTTGCTAGCACATAGCACAACAATGCAAACTGGTTATTTGGAACAAAGCATTACAACATCAAAAAAACTGATGGTTCAGCCAAATATGCCTCGTTTTTTAAGACAAGGAGATGAAATTTCTCTAAGTGCAAAAATCATTAATTCGAGCAATGCGGCTTTGGAGGTAAATGCAAATATCTTGATTAAAGATTTGCAAACAGGCAAACCCTTGAATTGGCTTTCGGATGCAATTAACGGCAACAACAAATTAATTAAAATTGAAGCCAATGGCGTTTCTAGTGTTGATTTTAAAATGAAAATCCCCGATTATGTTGGAATGGTGAGCATTGCAATTGTGGCCAACAACAAAACCGTGAGCGATGGCGAAGAACATAGTCTTTTGGTGCTTAGCAACAGAAGCTTGGTAACGGAAACATTGCCCATTACCATTAGAAAATCAGGCGAACAGAATTTGGTATTCACTCACTTGAAAAACAATATAAGCAAAACGCTGACGCATCAAAACATGGCAATAGAAATGAGCGAAAATCCTGCTTGGTATGCCATTCAGGCATTGCCATACATGATGGAATACCCTTATGAATGTGCAGAACAAACATTTACAAAGTTATATGCCAACAGTATTGCAAAACATTTGGCCAACAACAGTACAGAAATTAAAAAAGTGTATCAAACATGGGCCGAGAATGCAAAAAACGGCAATGGATTGCAAAGCAAGTTGTTGCAAAACCAAGAGTTGAAAACAACCTTAATTGAAGAAACGCCTTGGTTGCAGGATGCCAATAATGAAACAGAAAGAATGCGCAGATTAGGCAATCTTTTTGACAATAAAAAACTGAACAGCGAGCTTGAAGAAAACATTGACAAATTGGAAGATATGCAATTGCCAAATGGGGCTTGGGCATGGTTTAAGGGCATGAACCAAAGCACTTACATTACACAAACCATTGTAATTGGTTTTGGAAAAATGAAAAAAATGGGCATAGATATTTCTAATTATTCAAAGATGATTAATAAAGCCATTTTGTTTTTAGACAATGAAGCAGAAAAGGATTACAAAGAATATCTAAAAAGAAAAGACCTTAACTTTAATCCTCAAAATTTGCAGTATTTGTATTGTAAAAGCTATTTTCCTGAAATTGGATATAATAGCATTCATGAAGTTGTAGCCTTTTATTTAAAAAATGCAGAAACAAATTGGCAGAGCTCAGGATTGATGAACATGGCTCAACTTTTAATAGCTATAAAAACCCTTAACCCAGGTTCAAAAACCCCGGATTTAATACTGACCGCATTTGACCAAAATGCAACAAGAAATGAAGAAATGGGTATGTATTGGAATCGAAATATTGGTGGTTGGTATTGGTTTGAAGCAACAATAGAAACCCAAGCGGCCATTATTGAAGCCTATAAAACAATGGGCAGAACAACAGAAATAAAAGAAATGCAAATATGGTTGTTGCGCCAAAAACAAACACAAAACTGGAAAACCACAAGAAGCACAGCCGATGCTTGTTATGCACTTTTAAGCAACAATAAATTTATAAAAAACCAACAACAAGTTAAAGTTTTTGTAAATAATTCTGAAGTAAAACCAAGTCAAAAGGAAGCAGGAACGGGTTATTACAAACAAACAATTCCTAAAGAAAGCATTAATTCGCAAAGTGGCGATATTAAAATTGAAGCAAAAACTGACGACTTCGCTTATGGCGCTATTTATTGGCAATATTTTGAAGATTTGGATAAAATCAAGGCTTCAACAGCTGGCTTGTCTGTAACAAAAAGAATTTTCAAACTTAAAAATACTGCCACCGGCACCGAAAGAATAGAAATTGTAAATAATGAAAAACTGGAAGTTGGCGATTTGTTAGAGGTTGTTTTAACGGTTAATTGCGACAGGAATTTAGAATATGTTCATTTAAAAGATGGCAGAGCTTCTGGCACCGAACCAAGAGATGTTTTGAGTCATTACCATTGGCAAAACGGATTGGGTTATTATCAAAGCACGCGCGATGCGTCAAGCAATTTTTTCATTGATTATATGCAAAAAGGCAGCTATCAGTTAAGTTATATATTAAAAGTAGAACAAGTAGGCGTTTTCAACAGTGGCATAGCTACAGTTCAATGTATGTATACACCAGAATATGCGGGCAATAGCAAAGCAATAACCATAGAGGTTAAGTAAAAAACATGTTTTAAAACCCAAATTAACGACCCCTTATCTAAATATTATATTTTTATGAATTTTTAAGTTAAATTTGCCGAAACTTTAATTAAATAAATCATGAAAAAATCTTTAAAAATAGCAATTGTGGGCTACGGAAAAATGGGGAAAGTGATAGAGGAAAAAGCAATTGAAAGAGGGCATACCATTATTTGCAAAATAGACAAAGATACAACTGATGAAGATTGGAAGCTGCTAGCTAATGCTGATGTAGCCATTGAATTTACGAATCCAGAAAGCGCAGCCGAAAACATAAAAAGATGCTTAAACAGCAATTTACCAACCATTGTTGGAACAACAGGTTGGTATCAACATTTTGATGAAATAAAAGAGCTAGTAAATGAAAACAACACGGCTATTTTAACCGCCACTAACTTTAGTATTGGGGTTAATTTATGCAGCCACTTATGTAAAATTTTGGCCCAAGCCATGGAAAGCCTTCCAGAATATGATGTAGAAATTGAAGAAACCCATCATACAGAAAAACTTGATGCACCGAGTGGGACTGCTACAACAATGGCAGATTGTATTATTAAACAATTGACCCGAAAAGAATCTTGGGTTTTGAAAGAAAACCAAACCAAAATAAGTGAATTGGCAATTTCGGCCATAAGAGAAAATGATGTGCCAGGCACTCATAAATTAAAATATTCATCGGCAATTGATGATATAGAAATTATTCATACCGCTCATAACCGTGAGGGTTTTGCTATTGGAGCTGTTGTTGCCGCAGAATGGATTGATGGCAAAAAAGGCATTTTCACAATGACAGACTTAATAGGATTTTAATTTCCACTGATAAAAAATAATGCACGCTACTAACTTTTATACTTTTCTGGCATTTTATGTGCCACTTTACATTGCCTCTAGAATTGGGTTATATAAAATATTCAAAAAAGCCGAAGCAAAAAATGCTTGGATGGCTTTTGTTCCATTTTTATGCAACTGGCCTTGGATTCAGATTGTGGGCCGCCCGAAAACATGGATGATATGGACATTTATTCCGGCTGCGAATGTTATTATTTGGTTTTCGTTGGTTATAGACTTAATGGAATCTTTTGGCAAATTCAAGTTTGTTGAACAGTTTTTAGGCGTTATGTTTCCTTTCTTCTATTTCCCTAAAATGGGCTTTGATAAAAACTGCAAATTTATTGGCAAAGCAAGGGATGAGAAATTTAGATTGCAACACAATTTAAACAAAAAAACCAAACAAAGGGAATGGACAGATGCCATCTTTTTTGCATTGGTGGTGGCTTACCTTATCCGTACTTTTCAGCTAGAACCATATAAAATTCCAACTTCATCTATGGAGGATAGTATGTTGGTTGGAGATTTTCTTTTTGTGAGTAAAATGAATTATGGGCCTCGTTTTCCCATAACGCCATTTGCTTTTCCATTGGTTCACCAAGATTTGTTTGGTGTGAAATCATATTCTGATGTTTTCCATTTTCCTTACATGCGCTTGCCTGGTTTTCAATCCGTTAAACGCAACGACCCTATTGTTTTTAATGTGCCTTGGGACCAATTAGACCCAACAGTTAGAGCGCAAGACAAGATGCAAAACTATGTGAAAAGATGCGTTGGATTGCCTGGCGACTCTTTACAAATTAAAGATGGTGTTTTATACATTAATGGAAAACCTGGTTTCCGTTCAAAAGGGCAATTGCACAATTACTACATAAAATTTAAAATCAATACGCTAGCGCCCACGGATGAGCAATTGACTGAAAATTATGACATTTACGACTATTACCCAATAGATGCTCGCACAATTCTAATGGCATTGACCCTTGATGATTTAGAAAAAATAAAACAAGACTATCAGGTGGATTTTGTAAGACAGGATATTAATCCTAAATCTGGCAACTATTTTACACCAGAAAATCTAAGTTTTAATGCCATCATAAAGGTTAAAGCAGGGCAAAAACTTTCTGACAACGACATGAATAAATTAGGGATTATTTACACGCAACCTATTTCTTCTAATTTAGAAAACCTATTGGTATTAATGGATGAAAAAAACATGGCTCCAGAAAAGTATGCTTTGATTTCAAAAATAGACTCCATTAAACCAAAATACCAATTGCGCTCAAGAAGTACGAATGCTTTTCCTGACGAAATGGAAATTTATCCATGGAACAAAGACAATTATGGTGCAATTTATTTGCCCAAAAGAGGCGAAACCATTAAAATTGATGCTAAAAACTTTTACTTTTATTACAGAGCCATTTTAAAATATGAAAAAAACGAAAGCTTTGAGTTGAGAGGCAGCACACCTTATTTGAATGACGTTGCTATTTCTGAGTATCAATTTAAAATGGATTATTATTGGATGATGGGCGACAACAGAGACAATTCGTTAGACTCTAGATTTTGGGGATATGTGCCCGAAGACCATATTTTAGGCAAACCCCTATTTGTTTTCTTTAGCATTCAATATGAAAGAGACCAAACCGCTCCAGATGGCAACAAGTTTTTTAAAGTGAGATGGAACAGATTGTTTAAAAACATAAAATAACACCAATGTTTGAAATTAATCATCAATTAACAATTGCCAATGTTGAAGAGATTATTAACAAGCATTTAAAATTAAAACTAAGCGAAACATCTCGTTTTAATGTTATTAAAGCTTTTGAATTTGTTGAAAATAAAATTAAAAACACGGATGAATTATTTTATGGAATAAACACGGGTTTTGGGTCGCTTTGCAACACAAGAATTGACAATGCGCAACTGCAAGATTTGCAATACAACTTGTTGCGCTCTCATGCCTGCGGCACAGGGAGCTTTGCACCAAAAACGGTTGTTAAACTAATGCTTTTGTTAAAAATACAATCATTAAGTTACGGCTATTCAGGGGTAAATATCTCTACAATAGAGCAGCTTATAAAATTGTATAATGCAGATATTCTTCCTGTTGTGTATGAACAAGGCTCGCTAGGCGCATCGGGCGATTTGGCTCCATTGGCACATTTGAGTTTGCCTTTAATTGGAGAAGGAAAAGTTTGGCAAAACAATGAAATTATTGATGCTTCCGAAGCGCTTAAAAAATTGGGAATTACGCCCATTTCGCTAAATGCAAAAGAAGGATTGGCATTAATAAATGGCACACAATTCATGGCGGCTTATGCTGTTTTGGCAATATTAAAGACCAATCGCATAAACGCACAATTATCGAAAATATCGGCTGTATCAATCGATGCTTTTGATGCAAAACTAGACCCTTTCTATTTGCCAATTCATCAAATAAGGAAACAAAAAGGACAAGAAATAGTTGCCTCCGATTTGTTAGATTTACTGAAAGACAGTAACATTGCGCAGCAAGAAAAAAAACAGGTGCAAGACCCCTATTCATTTCGCTGCATACCGCAAGTGCATGGGGCTTCGTTTGATGCCATTGAATATTGCAACCTAGTTTTTGAAAATGAAATAAACTCTGTTACAGACAATCCGAACATATTTGTTGATGACGATAAAATTATGAGTGGAGGCAATTTTCATGGACAAGCATTGGCATTAAGTCTGGATTTTATGGCCATTGCGGTGAGCGAACTTGCCAGTATTTCGGAAAGAAGGATTTATAAATTAATTGGTGGGGAAAGAGGCTTGCCGGCTTATTTAACCCAAAATGCTGGACTAGAAAGCGGCCTAATGATTGTGCAATATACAGCAGCAAGCATAGTGAGTCAAAACAAACAGCTTTGCACGCCTGCAAGTGTGGACAGCATTGTTAGCAGCAACGGGCAAGAAGACCATGTGAGCATGGGTGCAAATGCGGCTACAAAACTTTTGAAAGTGATAGAAAACACAGAGCAGGTTTTAGGTTTGGAAATGCTAGTAGCAAGCAGAGCCTTGCGATTTAAAAGACCCTTGAAATCATCGCCAAAGATTGAAGATTTTTGCAAAAACTTTAACGAGCAATTAAATTTACCTGACACAGATTGCATCTTATCGCCTTATCTTTTGGCTTCAAAAACCATTTTATTCAACTAAAAAAATGAAATTACAGGAAATTAGTGCAAAATTCGAGAATTTAGAACTGCTAGCTTCGCAGGTGGTTGAAGGATTTATAACAGGATTGCACAAAAGTCCTTTTCATGGATTCTCTGTTGAGTTTGCCGAACACAAATTATATAATACTGGCGAATCGACCAAAAACATAGATTGGAAATTATTTGGAAGAACGGATAAACTATTTATCAAAAAATTTGATGAAGAAACCAACCTAAGGTGCCATATTTTATTGGACACATCGGCCAGTATGTTTTACCCCACAGAAAGCTTAGACAAAATAAAATTTTCTGTTTTGGGTGCAGCTATTATTTGCAATATTTTAAAAAAACAAAGAGACGCTTTTTCCTTAACCACTTTTAACGAAACGATTGAAACCCAAACAGAGGTGCGTTCATCTTTGGCGCATTACAGACACATTATCAGCAGTTTGCAAAATGTAATTGCCTCGCCAAAAAACAAAAAACAATCTAACATTGCCAAAACGCTAAACACCATAACCGAACAAATACACAGACGGAGTTTGGTGGTTATTTTTAGTGATATGTTTGAAATGGGGACAGAAAACACAGCACTGTTTGATGCTTTGCAACATTTAAAATTCAAAAAACATGAGGTAATTTTATTCCATGTGATGGACAAAAAAACAGAGCTTGATTTTGAGTTCGAAAACCGTCCTTATAAGTTTACCGACAAGGAAACGGGCGAAGAGATAAAATTATTTCCCGAGCAAATAAAGTCCACATACACCAAAGCCATCAATGATTTTGACAAAGAACTGAAGCTAAAATGCACACAGTTTAAAATTGATTATTACCCAATAGACACAGCCCAAGATTTCAACCAAATTATGATGCCTTTTTTCTCTAAAAGAAAGAGGATGGGGTAAATTAAAAAAATAGTTGGAAAATAATTAATTAAACCATTAATTTGTATCCACCATTTTAAATAATAATATGAATATCAAAACTTCAAACCAAAATGGGTTAAAATCAAAATTCAATATCAGAAATACGATATTTCCGTTTGATTCGGGTGGAACAATGTATGACATGACCGATAATGTAGAATCCTTTACAGCAATAAGAGATGAGGTGCAATCATACACAATGCAAGAAATATTTAATGCAATGCAGAGCAACATTACATCAGTGCCACAATTTAGAGATGAAGTTCTTATCCAAAATAATTTTAAAGAGCAAATGTCTATGGGTATTTTATTTGGAGATTATGGATTTTAAAATATTGTTTTTTATTTGCATAGTTTTAGTTCTTATAAATAGTGCCTGCGAAGACAGGCATTGTTCAATAGAATACAACCCGCTTTTAGAAGTAAGGGCTTCTCCAGCAAAAGACACTTTTAATGTTGGTGACACTATTTTTTTTGAAATCAAATCCTCTATTGTTTTAGAGGATATGATTAATCATTCTAGAACTAACTTTCATAATGCAAGGTTTAATTTAAGTTTAATTATGGGGAGATGTTCTGATACTGCAACTTCAATAAACTCTGTGGACGAAAAAAAAGGATTGGATTATTTTAAATATGAATG
>Ga0105050_10006033_pt1 | contig 15265 bp, 15 predicted proteins | sample FRY01_FD_78088 | JGI IMG/M metagenome (GOLD analysis project Ga0105050, IMG submission 78088) | Freshwater microbial communities from Lake Fryxell liftoff mats and glacier meltwater in Antarctica - FRY-01 | ecosystem: Environmental > Aquatic > Freshwater > Ice > Glacier meltwater ... | reverse complement strand
TGATGTATTCTACTGGCGCACTTGGAATATCTACAGAAATGACACGGATATTTTTTGTACTGTCGGTACTGCTCACAAATGCGCGACCGTCATGGACGATGATGGCGGAGATATACGTATTGGGTGTGGACGCGAGCTTGAGAGAGCCGATAACAGTAATCGCCGTTTTATTTGTAGTGTCGAGAATATACCAATCTCTTTCTGTGGTGCCATTGACTCGTGCACGACCAAGGTACGTATGCGTGCCAAGTACAAAAACACTCGTTGCATCTTCTGTGCTTGCGCCATTTCCTGTTGTTTTTATATCAAACTTCATTTTTGTTGCATCAGGGTGAGTGAGGTGTGTGGGGTCAGAGATGTCAACAATCATAAGTTCGCCGGTGTTGTCAGAGGTCGCTAGGTAGGCGAAGGATCCTGCGACGGTGATGTCATTGATATTATGGTTGATGTTAAGGCTTCCGAGCCAGAGAGGATTTGCTGGTGCGCATGAAGAATAACGTGTGTCCGATACACAGTAGATATGAAACTCGTTATTGTGCGTACTATTGGTACCAAAAGCGATATATCGCGTGCCTATGTAAATGAGCCCGTCATAGTAGAAAATACTGGTACCAGCAAGGCAGATTTTTGTTGAAGGCGTGCAGGTAGAGGTTATATTTGGGAGAGATCTTGTGGCGACAATGGTGGGATGCGTGAGTTCTGCAAAATCAATGACGGCAAGTTGTTTTGTGTTGTCTTTTGTCAGTACGTATGCGTGGCGTCCAGATACTGCCATGTCGTGTATGCCGGAACCTGTGTCCAAGGAAGCTACGAGTACTGGCGCATTTGTGTTGGTGATGTCAATAATATAAAAATCTGGTGTGGTGGGGATGTTTGAAGAGGAGGTGAGTATCGCATAGCGCTTGTCGTCGATGGTGCGTATGGCGATGGCCGTGGTCGTTGCGTCTGTCAGTGTAAGCGTACTGCGGGATTCAAGAGATGAAAAAGAGCTTGAAAGTGGAAAGGGGTCGCAGGTGTAGTCGAGCGCACGCGCTTCGTCTTCTGAGCCCACAAATGTCTCAAGGTGTGCGGTATACGCACGTCCTTTTTCTAATGTTTGCAGGGTCTCTATACGAACATTTTTCATACAGCGCGAGATATTTTTTTCTATAAAGGTTCCCTCGGGAAATCCGCTCTCTCGTACGTCATACCAGTATGCTTTAATACGTGCGGTCATTTTTTCGAGATAGCTACTATTTTGATAGATGCTTCCTGAAGAAAGTGCAGTATCGCGTGCTAGGTAGTTTCCGCTAAATGCCATCAGCGTGACTCCCGTGAGAGTGGTGACAAGAAGAGCGAGCGCGATAAGTACTTCGAGGGTAAGTGACCCACGAAGTGTACGCGCAGACACTACCTTGTTACCACTCAATGCGTCCATAGGTATTTATCACAATACGTGCAGTGTTTGATTCATGTGTGAGGGTTATGGTTTTCTCTGAGTTGGTATTTCCATGAAGGGGTAAAAAAACAACAGTGTCATCTCCTGCAAGAAGTGCTACGCTCTGTCGTGGAAAGACACGGTTGGTGGGGTCGGTGGCTACATACGTTGCACCATCAAAAAGCACAAAAGTGAGAGGTGTGATGTGGAGTCCGTGTGGAGACTCGTCAGTATTGGCGAGCGCTTCGGCGCGAGCTTTAAGGAGGAGCGAGACAATAAGGTCTCGTTCGTGGATGAGAGATGTTTTCTTCATAGTACTTAGTGTAATAAAAAAACCACTTCCGAGGAGAGTCGCCCCAAGCGCAAGAGCGACCAAGGTTTCAATAAGAGTAAAGCCACCCTTATCTACGTTGCAAGTGTTCTGTGATTTCATACATTGGAGCAATTATGGAAATGGCGATACCACCGACGGCGAGCCCCATACACAACATGAGTAAGGGTTCAACAGTGGTGCTTAAATTTTTGGTGGTTGTATCCACCGCTGTTTCGTAGAGACGTGCGAGGTATGCGCAGGTGTCTGGTAGCTTCCCTGTGTGCTCTCCGACCGCAATCATATTTACCATGGCATGGGGAAAGAGATCAGGACGTGACTTCAGTGCCAATGAGAGGGGCTTGCCTGCGTGTGTCTGCTCTTTGAGTACGGAGAGCGCACGCACGTAACTGTCATTGTGTAGGGTGTGTGCGGTGACTTCGAGCGCTTCGGGAAGTGTCATGGTGCTCGTGAGTAGTACGTGCAATGTCCGGCAAAAATGTGCCAGTGTATAGTCGCGTACCATATTTCCTATCAGTGGTAGGTGAAGTAGGAGCGTGTCGACATATCGTTTCAGGCGGGTTTTTTTATAGAGACGTACGCACCCCATGCACACAATAGGTACCAGAAAAAGGAGGTATATGCCGTATGAAATAAGAAAGGTGCTCGTAGCAAGGAGCGCGCGCGTGGTCCATGGAAGTTCTATATCCATACCGATAAAAATAGGCACTATCTTTGGAAAAATAAAAACGATAAGCGTGCCCACGAGCACCACGGTGCTCACTGCCACAATGAATGGGTACATCAGTGCCCCCAGAATCTTTTTTCGCAGAGATTGTTTTCTCTCTAGTTCTTCAGAGAGAAACAAGAGGTTCTGTGCAAGGGTTCCTGAGAGTTCACCGATTTCCACCAGTGACGGTACCGACACATCAAAAGATTCTGCGTGCATGCGAATACTTTTTGAAAAAGGTATTCCGCTCGCAGTATCGTCGCGGATGCGTTGAAAGAGGGCGCGACGACTTTTCCCACGCGTTTGTTCGATGAGTGTATCGAGACTTTCGGTGAGGGGCATACCAGCACCGAGAAGAAAAGAAAGCTGTCTGAGGTAGAACATTTGCTCGCGAAGAGTGAGGTGGGGTGAGGTTGTATTCATAGGTATTCATGGATAACACGAATAACTTCTCCTATCGTGGTGATGCCAGCCTTTGCTTTTTGGTAGCCATCTTCAAGCATCGTGGTCATGCCTCCCGCGCGTGCGCGACTGCGTATCTCGGAGGCTGATGCGCTACGGAGTATCGCTTCTTCTAGTGCGGTATCAACAATGAGTACTTCTGCAATAATGCTTCTCCCTACAAATCCAGTATGGAGACAGGCGTCGCATCCAGCTCCATAAAAATACAGTCTCTTTGTATCGGCATCAGGTAGGAGATGCGTCATTTTCTTTTTTTCAATATCAGTGAGCGCACGTTGTTGCTTGCAGTGAGTACAAATTTTGCGTACCAGTCGCTGACCTATTACCAGAGAAACGGTTGAAGCGATAAGGTACGGCTCAATACGCATTTGGAGAAGTCTGGGTAGGGTGGTTGCCGCGTCATTGGTATGGAGCGTCGAGAGCAGTAGGTGTCCAGTGAGAGCGCTATTGACCGCAAGCTCTGCAGTCTCGCGGTCTCGTATTTCTCCTACCATTATGACATTGGGATCTTGGCGCACCACTGAACGAAGACCTGAAGAAAAAGTAAGATCCGTAGCGGTATTTATTTGGATTTGTTTAATACCGGGGAGTGCATATTCTATCGGGTCCTCAAGCGTGACGATGGAGATTTCTTTTTTGGGTAATAATGTGAGAAGGGTGTAGAGGGTGGTGGTCTTACCAGAACCTGTGGGCCCTGTCGCCAAAATCATACCGGAAGATTTTAGAAGAGCGTTGAGTATGTGCGCTTCTTCTTTTTCTCCAAAACCAAGGGCGTGGAGGGATCCTGCCTGTTGTTCAGCAACCAAGAGTCTCAAGACCACACTTTCTCCGTGATAGGTGGGGATGATGGATACGCGCACATCGATATCTGATGTGTGGTGTGAAATATGAAATCGTCCATCGAGCGGTGTGTGGTGTTGGTCAGTGCGAAGGCGTGAGCACACTTTAATGCGCGTAATGCATTCTGCATGCATGTTTTTTTCTATCCTGCAGATATCTTGCAATACTCCATCAATACGGAGACGTACTACCGTATGGTCCCGCTCTGGGTGGATGTGGATGTCAGAGGCATGTTGCTCATACGCATATACTACAAGTTTCTCGACGAGCTCAATAGTCGATGTGGAAGGTGTTTGAAGAAGGGTGCCAAGTAAAAGCATACATACTGCTATAGAAACAGTATAGGATATTTTTTGCCCCACTTGCTCAAAAGTGTGGTGGGTGTGTTGATAAAAAAGGGCGCGGAAGCTGATACACTTGTAGGTATGAAGAAAATAGAATCAGAAAATAAAGCAATAGCAATTTTCGAAGATCATCCTGTGCATCATGCGTGGGACGAAAAGTTTTAAAAATGCGCGCGTCAGACGGCAAGTTTTACTTATAACGAATTTATAACAATATGGCTAATAAAAAAATCAAGGTCAAAGGCATAGAAATTGTTACTTTTCAAAAAAGTGATTCCGACTATATATCATTGACCGACATAGCAAAATACAAAAATGCCGAAGCGACAGGTTTGGTGATTTCGCATTGGATGAGTACACGATATACCGTTGAATTTATGGGTTTTTGGGAGCAAATTCATAATCCCGAGTTTAATGTTACGGAATTCAGTAACATTAGAAACAAAAGCGGGTCAAACGGTTTTGTCTTGTCTAGTAAACAATGGATTGAAAAAACAAGGGCTGTTGGAATTGTCTCTAAGCCCGGACGGTATGGTGGAGGTACATTTGCTCACAAAGACATTGCTTTTGAATTTGCTTCATGGATTAGCCCGGAATTCAAACTCTATCTCATCAAGGAATTTCAACGCCTGAAAATTGAAGAAAATGAACGGCTTGTACTTGGTTGGGATGCAAAGCGCATGCTCACAAAAATTAATTACAAAATCCATACCGATGCCATACAGTTTCATATAATCATTCCACAGCACTTATCAAAAAATGAGGTCACTACTACCTACGCAACCGAAGCAGATGTGCTCAATAAGTCTCTTTATGGCATGACCGCCAAGGAATGGAAAGATAAAAATCCAAAAATTGTTGGTAATATTCGAGATTATAGCGATGTCACCCAATTAGTTTGTTTGGCGAATTTAGAGTCGCTCAATGCAGAGTTTATTCGTCAAGGGTTGTCACAAGGTGAGCGACTATTGAAACTTAATGAAATAGCCATTATTCAAATGCGATCACTGATAGGAAATAGTTCGATAAAGAAACTGAAATAATAGGATTAAGTGGTCAGGTGCTTTTGATTTGTGTGTAGTGTGCGCATACGGCTATAGAAACAGCATAGTGATAAATGGGACAGCCACCATTTCTACAAAGCGTATATCTCCTTGTGCACAGTTATAGTCTTGGTGTGGTATTGTAATAAGTATGAAAGAATTTCTAAAGAAAAATTTCGCGATACTACTCGCTTTTATATTGCCTGTGGTACTCATAGTCATTGTTGCTCTGAGCGCCTATCTCCCGTCGCTTTTCCTCTCCACCAGCTATAACTTTATATATTCATCTTGCACCGACGGTTCAAATTACTATTCACATCGCTGTGATAATTATCTTCAAAAACGCTATTCGGTTGCAAACACCAAATTGGTTGTTAATGCGGTAGATCCAAATCAGGATTCGGATGCGGATGGCGTACTAGATATTAACGAAAACTATACTGCGCGCATTTTCTTACATGACACAAGAAAGAACGAAAGCAAAGAAATTACTTTCGAGGAAGCGCAGACACTTTCGCTCAGTGGCCTTTTAACTTCGCCAGATGGGGTTACTGTTTCAAGTCACTATGATAGGAGCGGTGGGGGCTTCTTTATTTTTGGTGGTGGTTCTTCATCCTATGGTTACTACCTTACAAAAGGAAAGAGTAGAGACAAACTCAACCTTATAAATCGCGATGATCAGTATTACTACAGGGACAATTTCCAATTTATTGGTTGGGTGTCGCCTGGGAGAAATTAATCATCACCATTTTTTATGAACAAAGAAGAATTGCTACAAGAACTTTCCACAAAAATAAGTATCGGCGAGATAAGTCGTGAGGAAGTAGCGAGTCGGCTCAGTGTGGCACCAGTAACACAACAACGAGTGGTGGAGGGTATACATGAATCCGCGCAATTTTCTGTAACAAAAATGCTATATGTCTTGGGAGCAGTCATTGTAATTATTGGCATTCTGTTTTTTGTTGCACAAATTTGGGAAGACATCGGATCTTTTGGTCGCATATCAGTTACTCTTGGCATGGGCCTTCTCTTTGCTGCCATTGGATCAGTATTGCTTAAAGAAAAACCAGAAGAAAATATAGGGACAATTTTCCATTTTATCGGCGGTATGTTGATCCCAGGAGGTGCTATGGTAACTATTTTTGAACTCAGCCTTACCGATGTTTGGACTATTACGATTACGTTCGGTGTGATATTCGCATTTTACTTATTACTGAACGCTATCCATAAAAATGCTGTTCTAACTTTTTTCGCAATCGCTAACGGAACGGCTTTTATCTATCTTATGGTCGAGGCAATTGTTGATTACGTAGATGAAGATTTATACGCCTATCTCACTATGGCCATAGGTGTAAGTTATCTTTTGCTCGCGCACTCTTTCCGCGACGGTTGGAATAAGGGACTTATCGGAGCTCTTTATTTCTTCGGTATCACTGGATTTCTCGGCGCTGCATTTTCACAAGTATTTGACTCAAAGTTGTGGCAAATGTTCTACTTCCTCATCGTGCTTGGCGGTCTTTACTTGTCAGTATATATGAAGAGCCGAGTTATTTTGGTCATGAGCACACTGTTTCTTATTGCGCATGTCTCATACATTACAAGTGGGTATTTTGCAGATTCACTCGGGTGGCCAATGATGCTTATTATACTTGGTTTTGTATTTATAGGTCTCGGGTACATCTCAGTAACCATCAACAAGAAATATATGCGGAGCTAGGGTTAGCGATTGAGGTATTTTTCTATGTGAGCAACGGTCCCGCCGACTTTCTTTCCAGGGTTTAGGATGTTTTCTGGGTCATAGAGGTTCTTAATATCTTCAAAAACACGGTAGAGTTCTTCTCCGTAAAACTCTTTCAAAAAAGGAGTGCGAATAATACCATCGCTGTGGTCTGCACTCATATTGCCACCAAGGCGTTTGACGAGCTCAAACACTTCTCGTGTGAGCCCTACAATATCGTCAGTAAGAGTGGGGGACGAAAAATCAAAAACAGGAATGACACGGAATGACCCATCTCCGATATGTCCATGAAAACCATAGTAGATATTCCGTCGGATAAGGATAGAGGAGAGTTCTTCAATAAATATTCCGAGTGACGGAAGGGGGACAATGACGTCTTCAATACACGGTACGGCCTTGAGTCCTTCCTCGTTGTGGTCGCGCATCAAAAGAAATGCGTTGCGACGGATTTCCCACGCAGAGGCGACAACGTCGACCTCTTCACTGTGACGGACACGGTACCCTTTGTCTAGGAGTGATTGCTCGCAGGCACTTCTTTGTGCGTGCGTTGCTTCCTTCGTATCTTCACTAAATTGAGCAAGGATAAAAAGATGCGCTGAGGTGTCGAGGAAGGGGGCAACTACCCGCGTGTAGTGAGGAAGAACTTCTTCTGCTTTGTGGTAGGTGTTGATGTCAAAGGTCTCAAGTGCCTCAGGGTTATGGGCGCGCACGGTCTCAATAATATCTGAGAGATTTCCGATGGATTGTGCCGAGATCAAGAGGAGATCAGCGTGCTCTGGAATGGGTACGAGCTTGAGTACTGCTTTGGTCACAATGCCGAGCGTTCCTTGAGCACCAACAATGAGAGGGATTTCACTAAATGTATTTCCTACGATGACCTTTTCAAGTCGATATCCTGAGGCTGCCTTGGGTACGTTTCCAGTGGCGTGTGAGAGTTTTTCTCCATATGTATGCGCAAACTCTACGAGAGTTTTTTCTCTTTGGGATGTCGCCAATGGAAGCACTTTTGGTTCCAAGAAGACCGCACTCCCGTCGGCGAGCACTACCTCAAGAGAGAGAATATTTGCGCTGGTGGGGCCATTACGAAGACTTTTTTCTCCCGATGCATTATTGCCGATCATACCCCCGATGCCACACAGGAGGTGTGACGAAGGGTAGGAGGCAAACATCAAACCGTGTTTTTTTGCTTCACTTTCTATATCACGAAAATAGGCGCCAGCTTCGACAGTCGCCGTGCGTGCTTCTGGGTCTATGGTCACTGCGTGCATGTGGCGTGTCATATCGACGACCCATTCCTCCGTGAGAGGTCCGCCACTCATGCATGTCCCTCCTGCGCGCGGAGTGAGCGACGCCGTGCCTCCGGCACGGCGATTTTCTATTGTGTCCTGCACGATGGCCTGTAGCTCAGCGACTGTTTTTGGATAGAATATTTTCTTAGGAAAAATGCGAAAGGCGCTTGCGTCGGTTGCGTACTTTTCTAGTGCCGTAGTGTTTTCCTCGCTTTCGCCAGTGTATGTCGTATGCATATGTTTTTCTTTTAGAAAAAGTATACCAGATTTTGCTCCGCTATGTTTTAAAAATACTCAGCGTGTTGCGGGGGCATGGAGCATAAGAAAAACCTCCGTTTTTCGGAGGTTTTTCTTATTTCTTTTCCTTGTAGGCGGTATGAGTCTGGCAAACTGGATTAAATTTCTTAAAAGAAAACTTTCTATCCGCAAGCTTCTTCTTGTTCTTGGTGGTGTAGTAGACATGACCTTTGCCAACGCCTTTTGCGTCTCCTATGGATACCATCTTTATGAGGTTATCTTGTGACATAACAGAGGAAATATAGCAGGAAGAATGGTCAAGGTCAAGCCCGCTTTCGGGGCCTTTTCGTTAGTATTTTTTGAGCCACACCCCACCTATGAGCGGTAACGGAAAATATCTACCTATCTGCGCACGGTCAATAGAATACGCAAGACCAGAGGTGCCGAGTTTTTGTGCGAGGTAGGGCGCAAGTGAGCGTATGTAGGTACCCGAAGAACAGATGCACGAAAACTGCGCGATCTGAAAACTCTGCGGAAGGAGTTCGTTCTGAGAAGAAAGGAGAATATCCCACGCAGAAAGAATTTCTTTTCGTCTAAAGTCAGCGCCAAGTTTTTTGGATTCTTCTGTGACGGTAGTCAAGAGTGCGATACGTTCGTGTATGGTGCGAAGCAAGACTTCTCTCGTAATTGATTTTGAGTTGATATAGTCTAAGGCATAGATGCGTGTGGTCGCTTCAGGGATTTCAATTTCTCCCAGTCTATTCTCTAGTGTCCATAAAAAAAGCGGTTTGCCACGCACTGTTTTTGAGGAGAAGGTGGGGTAGGGAAGCGTGAGGGTTTTCGGCGTACTATGCGCAAGAGCGCGAAGCTCCTTGCCCGTGTACTGCTTCGCCTTGGCAAGGCTCGGTATGCCCAAAATATCTCCCGAGTCACTACGCACACCAAAGAGTATCTCAAATTTATACTCTTTATCCAACGAGTGATAGCTCGCTTGCTTTTTACATTCATCACCCACAAGCACGAGGAGTTTCCCTGATGCCATTGGGTCAAGTCTACCAGCGTACGCCAAAGGAATCGTTGTCGGTAGGTAGTACCTATCTCGGACACGTGAAAGAGCTTGGAGAGGTGTCTCGCCAAGCTCTTTTGTGATAGTAACGTGTCGAGAGTGCATGTAAGGAAGCATACAGGTCTTAGTATATTACTCAAGTTGACAGTAGTGTACACAGAGGTGTACACTACTGGTATGAATACAAAATTTGTTGGCGTTAAAGATTTTCGACAGAATATGGCTGCCTATGCTAAAAAAGCGCAAAAAGGCGACACTCGTTTTATTGTAGTTAGTAGAAATAATCCTCTGTTTGAAATTTCTCCATTTGACGAAGATGTTACACTCGAATCATTTATACATGAAATATATGAAGCAAGATCTGAAGTTTCTGCTGGAAAATTTCACACCCATGCCGATGTAGTGGCTGAACTTAAGGCGAAATAGGATATGAAAAAGTTCACTATAATCTACTCACCAAAAGCTTATGGGGAATTAAAAAATCTTGATAAAAATATTGCACTTAGGATTACTGATAAAATTGAAATCTATGTTTATAAAACTGCTAATCCGTTTGAACACGCAAAGGCTTTGGTCGGAATAATGAGTGGTTTATACAGGTATCGAGTGGGAGATTATCGGGTTATTTTTGAGTTAGAATGGAGATTGGCTTCGGTCTATTTGTGTGTTGGACAAGACTGCTCTAGCAAAAATGTCTAAAATCTGTTATAATATAACCATGGAGACACTTAGTAAAATCGCTTTATTTTGGGACGTGGACCGTTCTACATTAAGTGTGGATACTCACGCGGATTTTATTATTCGGCGCATTTTGGCTCAAGGCGACATGGACGACGCTCGTTTTATGCTGACTACCTATGGTGAGACCAAGGTGAAAGAAACCCTCTTGTCGATGCGCGGTCTTGACAAGAAAAGCCTAAATTTTTGGACTAATCGCCTTGTGCATGCATAAAGAAACCTTTGCACCCCAAACCGAACTTCTTTGGAACCTGTTTTCAACTAGTGACATTGTCGCTCCAACGACTGGCTTTTATTTGGCTGGTGGTACGAGCTTGGCACTACAGCTGGGACATCGCCAGTCCGAAGACCTAGATTTTTTCACCCAAAGCGAGCTTCTGCCAGCTCGAATCACAGAGCGAATGCAACACTTGGGAACACTCAGTGTGTCCCAAGATGAACCACAAACTATCCATGCGGTTTTGAATGATGTAAAAGTCAGTTTTTTGTCGTATCCGTACCCACTCTACTTTCCACTACTTGAATTAGACGGGCGACTACTAGCGGACGAGCGTGATATTGCCGCCATGAAATTGTCAGCGATTGCTGGGCGGGGAGCGAAAAAAGATTTTATTGATGTATTTTTTCTGTTACAAAAGTATTCACTTGAAACCATGCTGGGGTTTTTTGAGACAATGTTTGCAAAACAGCAGTACAATCGACTCCATGTGATAAAAAGCTTAATCTATTTTAATGATGCTGAACCTGATCCAGACCCAATTATGGTACTGCCGGCAGATTGGGAAGTGGTCAAGCAACACATTAAAACCGAAGTAGCCCAGTTGTCGCTCTAGGCTCAAAATAGTCTGAAATGAATCTTGCTTAACTTTGATTGAGTAGTGCTGGAACTCAAGGCTGATGGGGGTTTACGATAGTGCTGTGGTAGTGCACTATAGGGGTATATGTATAAGGATACGCGCGCGCGCATTATAGAGAGTATTGCGTCTTTTCTTGAAGAGAAGGGTATTTCTGATGTGTCTGTGGTGCTCGAGAAAAGTACCGATACTGCACATGGAGATGTATCTACTCCTGTGGCATTTTCTGTGGGGAAAAAACTCGGAGTTGTGCCGTATGCTCTCGCTGAAGAAATAGCGAAACATCTTCAGGTAGAGAATATTGAAGGTATCCTTCGTATTGAAGCGGTACGACCTGGCTTTATAAACATCACTTTTGACGTGTATTTTTATGCGTCGCTTATTGCGGAAATTGTTGCGCGTCCAGATGCATTTGGAAAAAATACTTCACTTGAGGGGAAGGTATGGGCTGTCGAGCACACCTCTCCGAATCCAAATAAGGCGATGCACTTAGGGCACTTACGCAACAATCTCGTGGGGATGGGTGTAGGGCGTCTTTTGGAGGCGTGTGGTGCGCGCGTGATCTATGAGGCGGTAGATAATAATCGGGGTATTGCTATCGCAAAATTGATGGCGGGTTTTCTGTTTGAGATGCACAAAAAAGAGGGTGACGCAGAGACGTCTTTAGGGGCGCTGTGTGGGTACTGGGCGGAGCATCAGGATGAATGGTACACACCAGAAGAATTAGGGATTCTTCCCGATATTTTTGTGAGCCAGTGTTACATCGCGGGAGATACTGCAGGCAAAGATCCTTTGATTGATGCACAGGTGCGCGAGCTCGTACTTTTGTGGGAGTCTGAAGATGAGGCGGTATGGAAAGTGTGGTCGCACGTACTTACGTATTCATATGCAGGGATGGACAGGACGCTACGACGTTTGGGAAACAGGTGGGATGTCGTGTGGCATGAGCATGAGCACTACAAAAAAGGAAAGGAGTATGTTGAAAAAGGACTTGCGCTGGGGATTTTTAAGAAACTTGAAGATGGGGCAGTACTCACTGATCTTTCTGCGTATGGCATTCCGGACACCATTCTGTTAAAGCGTGACGGCACTTCACTCTATATTACGCAGGACTTAGCACTCACTGCTTTGAAAAAAGAAAAGCATCATGCAGATCATTTGGTGTGGGTTATTGGGCCAGATCAGACGCTTGCGATGCGTCAACTTTTTGCAGTCTGCGAGCAACTGGGTATTGGAAAGGTTTCTGACTTTACACATGTGGTGTCTGGGTATGTGGGACTCAAGGGTGGCGATGGTGCGTTTCAAAAAATGTCATCGCGCGCGGGGACGGTGGTGCTCATTGATGACGTTATTGATACCGTGCGTGACGCTCTCAAAGAAGTAGTGGCACAAAAAGAGGAAGAGGCTCTTCTTGACGCATCTGTGCGCGCAGAGGCCCTTGCGCTTGCGGCAGTAAAATTTAGCGTGCTGAAAGTTGAGCGTACGCAGGATGTACTCTTCGATGTGGAGCACTCGGTAGCGCTCAAGGGTGACTCGGGTATTTATGTGATGTATACCTATGTGCGCACGCAGTCTATATTGCGCAAAGCGCGTGCTCTTGGAAAGTCTATAGAGCCTGGTCCGCATGATGTAAGCAGAGATGTCTCGCATACGCTCCTCTTTTTTCCTGAAGTTATTTTGCGAGCGCAAGCAGATTTCTCAATGCATCATGTGGCGCAGTATCTCTTAGAGCTTTCAGGTGTTTTCAATAGATGGTACGCAGAAGAGATTATTTTGGATGGCACTGATAATGAAAAATACCGCCTTGCGGTGGTCACTGCAGTCGGAGCGACTATACAAAACGCCCTTGGTATTATGGGTATTCAGATAGTGGAGGAGATGTAGTCTCAAACAAATAACGCTCTAGAAACATTATCGTGAAGTCCCACAGTGTTTGTTTTTATGTAGGATCTATTTTGTATCCCGCGAGATGGTGCTCTACGGTTTTTATAAGTGATTCGAGAGTCACCTCTGATTTCACCATGTAGGCACTGCTCGAGAGGTCAACACCCTTTGCAATACTTGCAAGGCTGTCGAGCGCGGTGAGGAGGATGACTTTTACCTCCTTGCCCCATGTGTCTTTGCGTAGCTTTTCAAGTACTTGGTAGCCATTCATTTGCGGCATTGCGATGTCGAGGATAATAAGGTGTGGCTTGTGTTCAAAAGCACTACGTAGGCCACTTTCTCCAGAAGAAGCTTCAAGTACTACGTACCCAGCAGTCGTAAGAGCGTCGCGTATACTTTCGCGTAGTTCTGCGTCGTCATCTATAACAAGGATGGTATGGTGTTCCATAATGAAGAAAGTATAGCATGGCGCATCTCACACATATTTTTTATTGACAACCCACTTTGCTCCCTCCACAAGAAGTACATTGAGTATCAGCCATCCCACTATAAATAAGAGCCACCAGGGGGGAATAGAAACGGTGTTGAAAATCTTTTGAAAGAAGGGTGTGTAAATTGTCGCAAAGGTAAGGGTGAGACCAAGAAAGACTCCGAAGGTGAGTATGCGATTGTCAAAAAGTGGATACGTGAAGAGTGGCGCGTGTAAATTTCTAAAAGAAAATGCTATTACAAGAATATAGGAACTAACACAAGCAAATACGATGCTCTGTGTAACAGGGAGAGGTATTTCAAAAGATACTAAGAGTACATAGAGCACCAGCAATAAGGCTGATGAACAGATGCCAATACCACCCACAAGAAGTAACCCCACTTTGTCAAAAAACACTCCCTGTCCTTTTTCTGCGCCGACAGAAATTTGTCTATCAAAAGCGAAGGCGATTGCGGGAATACTTCCCGTGAAGAGGTTTATCCAGATGATCTGTACCGCAGAGAGTGGCATAGCAAGACCCATAAGAATACTACCTCCGATAAGAACGACCACATCGAGTGAGTTTGACATAAGATATATAAATATTTTCTTAATATTTGCAAGCATCTGTTTCCCTTCTTCGATGGCCGCCACGATGGTTTCAAAGTTGTCATCAACGAGCACGAGGTCAGCGATGCTTTTTGCTACGTCACTTCCCGAGCCGACCGCCACCCCGATATTGGCAGCCTTGAGTGCGGGGCCGTCATTGACTCCGTCACCGGTCATGGCAACCACTTCCCCTAGTCTTTGGTAGAGCTCTACAATACGCACCTTATCTGCGGGGGTGACTCGCGCATAGATGCGGATATGAGGCATAATATCTAGGAGTTTTTCATCAGAAAATTGCATGAGTTCCGCGCCAGTTATGATGTTATTGTCTTTAATATCCCACCCAAGCTCGTTACCAACAGCGCGCGCAGTACCAGGCAGATCTCCCGTAATCATGACCACCTTCACTCCGTGGGCGTATATGCGCGCAAGCGCATCAGGCACCTCAGGTCGGATAGGGTCTCTAAAAGAGAGGATTCCTAGAAAAGTCATGTTAGTAATAGCATCCACCTGAAGTGACTCCGTATGCGCGCGTGGGGTGACCAGTCCAACACCGATAACGCGGAATCCATTTTTACTTAAGTCCTCTACTCTTTTCAGCAGAGTGAGGTAGGACTCTTTATCCATAGAGGAACGCGCAAGGAGTACCTCTGGCGCCCCCACAACGACGTGAGGATTCTCATACTGGTCATGAGCCCCAGGAAGGAGAGTTGAAGGAATGTGTGTTACAGAAAATTTGTGCTCTGAGCCAAAAGGAATGCGCACATGAATATGTTTTTTTTCTGTGGGAGATATTCTTTTTCCAAAAAGAGCGCTCAAACGAACGATCATAGTTTCGAGCGGTGAGCCAGACATTTTCCACTCATTTGGATGCAAACTCTCGTCTTCAATGAGTACGTCAGCGCTTGTCGAGGCGAGTTGTAACAATTCTTTTTGTGCAAGAGAGTATCGTTTTCTCGTGGCGGTATGATCGTATGTGGCATTGAGCATCTGTTCTGTAAGGAGAATATTTACCAAATCAAGACGTGCTTGGGTGAGTGTCCCTGTCTTGTCTGTCATGATGAGCGTGGTAGATCCGAGTGTTTCAGCGGCGACAAGACTTCGAATAATCCCTTTTCTCTTGGCGACACGCTCAACTCCGATAGCAAGAACAGAAGTGAGTCCTATGGGAAGAGCTTCAGGGACTGCGCCGACAATGATGGCAATAGAGAGTATGAGCATGTCATACACAGAAT
>Ga0105050_10006032_pt1 | contig 15265 bp, 17 predicted proteins | sample FRY01_FD_78088 | JGI IMG/M metagenome (GOLD analysis project Ga0105050, IMG submission 78088) | Freshwater microbial communities from Lake Fryxell liftoff mats and glacier meltwater in Antarctica - FRY-01 | ecosystem: Environmental > Aquatic > Freshwater > Ice > Glacier meltwater ... | reverse complement strand
GTTCAACTAAAAGCGTATTCATTCATGTAAAAAACAAAGCCCATATTACGCATGATGTGTTTTTAATCATGCATATGTATGTAAACTTTAAAGCACAGCGATTGAAATTATAAAAGTGAACTGAAAACTAAACCCCTGCCGGTTTTTGTTCAGCACCTTCACCACTTTTTCTTACCGGTTTTTCAATTCCTTTTTGACGGCTTTTCACATTTTGATATTTTTTTTGACTGCTCATAACCTGTTTATTTAGTTTGTATAACACAATATATAGTTCAAATATTGTGCCTTTTATATATTAGACACAAAAAAAATGAAAAAGTTCCCTAAAAATGTAAAAAATGATGAAAATATGACAATTATATTTAAAAAAAAGAAATGGATTGATTCTTTTAAAATAATTTTATTCAACTTGTTAATGCAACCCTAACGATAGTAAAAAAGAGAATAACTAAAGGGCGTAGTTATTAAATTGTTGAAACCCAAAAACCAATAAGCGTGAATTATGGTAAAATACTATTATATTGTGTAACAAGTTTGATGTTTATTTTTGAGAAATTTGTCGTTATGAAAAATCAGTATTTATTTGTTATTATTCTTTTGTCTATACTTCCCAAATTTAGTTATGCGCAAGTACCTTCCTTAGGGTCCGCAAAAGATTTCGCCTTATTTACAACAGTTGGTTCATTTACTCTTACTGGCAGTAATATTATCTTCGGAGATGTCGGCACCAATAATGGTGCATATACCATACCCGGAAGTTTGTCTTTGACTGGAACAAGTCATATACAGGATTCTAAGTCAGGCATGGCCGCAACAGACTTAGCCTCTGCTTATACCTACTTGAGCACCTTAACTTGTGATAGTACAATTAGCAGTACTTTAGGTAATAACAGGGTGCTTTTACCAGGAGTCGTATATTGTATTAATTCAGCTGCCACATTAAATGGAAATTTAATTTTAGATGGAAAAAACACCTCAGGTGCTATATTTAATATCAATATAGATGGCGCTCTATCTACAAATACATCCTCAACCATTACACTAATTAATGGAGCCTCATTCTGTAATGTATATTGGCAGGTAAACGGAGCTGTCGATTTTGGCGCAAATTCAATTTTTAAGGGTACAGTAATTGCCAATGGAGCATTAAGTTTATTAAATCAGGCACAACTATTTGGCAGAGCGCTCTCAATAGCGGGTAGTATTTCCACCAGCGACAATGAAGCAATTGGATGTGATGCATCTTTTAATCCACTATCTATTAAATTGACGACATTTACCGCAAAAACAATAGATAATTATGTCATGCTCAATTGGTCAACCGCAAATGAAATAAATAACAATTATTTTACAATTCAACACTCCGTTGATGCTATTACTTTTAAAGATTTGGGCCAAATAAAAGGTGCTGGAAACAGTAATTCTAAAATCAATTATTTATTTATTGATCAACATCCTTTTAAAGGAAGTTCATATTATAGACTTGTTCAAACTAATTTTGACGGTCAATCTACTTACTCAGATATCCTAAATCTCAAGCGTAAAGATATAGTCGAATTTCGCATTTACCCAAACCCGTTAGGTTCAACAACCACTATCATTTTAAAAGAGGACACTTATGATAAAACTAGTAACTTTGAATTTAAATTATTCAATATTTTGGGTGAAGAGGTAATGAAAACAACTCTTTCTGAACAAACAACTTCCCTTAATACTCAAAACCTCATTTCTGGCATATATTTCTACAAAGTAATAATCGATAATGAAATGATACAATCAGGCAAATTGATTGCTAATTGAGAATATATTTTTGAGCTAAAAAATTATGCAAAAAATAAAATAAAATGGTACGGTGCTAATTTAAAAGTCACCCAGTTTTCAAACCTGCACTAATTGACTGAGGTGGGCTTTTTGCCAATGTTTGTGTTTTGTAGAGTTTCAGCTAAAGAAATAATTTTACCAAAAAACGCTAAAATGTTCAAAAAAGAAGTGCTTGTTAAAATCATTCTTTTATAGGACATAAGACTAACATCGGATGAAAAGTTATTACTATTTAGTCGTCCCTTTAAAAGCACACAGCCATTTATCAGTCAAATAATTGCGTACAAATTGTCCGTTATTTATATGCAAGATTTTTATTTTTACAACATAATCCTTGCAAATAATTTAACATGCTAGTGTAGCAAAAAATACAGAATCAGATCAGTTTATTTTTTTCCTTTGGAAGCACATTAGACCAAAAATATCTTTTATTTGTGTAAGCAAATAAAAGAGATTTTTATACTCCAAATGAACTGTTTTTGCATTAAAGGTTGCATTAATTGGTCGAATGTACCTGGTTGAATTGTTAATTGTTAAATTGCTAATGGGAAGAAAAGAAAAAAACTTCCAGCTTCGGTCCTCCAACTGCCCACTCAATTCTTAATTCCTAATTAAAATCCACTCCCCGTGTTGGGTTTCTTGGTTTTTTATGGTGCCAGAAATTTCTATGGCGGGTTTCTTTTTCTTGCTCGTTTGCCCTACCCAAGGAATCAAAAAGCATGAAATACTTCTGCATTTTTGCTCCACTGATGACATTCATTTGAACGGAAAGAAAAAAAGAGGAGCGAGCGCCCTAATCTAACAATTGTGTAACATTAATATAAATCTGTATAAGCTTTAAAAGCCGCCAAAATTGTAGATTCGTGCCTTAACAAGCAATGTTTTGAAAGCGCACCTTTAATAAATCCGAAGGGTTTAAAGATAAATTGATTCAGACATTAGACTTTATAAACAATAAAATACTATAAAATACAATATTATGAAAACCACTAAAGAACTAAACGAAGAAATAATTAAAATCACAGACAAAATTAGAACCAATTTTCCCGAATTGCTTGACTATTTGAATGAAATGCCTGTTACAATTCCTGACGAAAGCAATCCTGAAATTACAGATAAAGCATTGTTAGACTATTACAATTCTTTAGTGGCGGTATTAAAAGAATACGAAAGCAGTCATTTAAAAAGCTTGAAAATAAAAAAAATGGGGCTGTCAAATACTGATTTAAATACAGACATCGATAACACGAAACTTTCCTACAGTTATGCTGGCGAAGGCACAATTCCAATCATATTTTTGCATGGTTTTCCTTTCGACAAAACAATGTGGAAGGAACAAATAGATCATTTTAAAAAAGGAGCTTGTGTTATTTCGCTCGACCTGCGTGGATTTGGAAAATCGCAGGACCAAAGCAGTGGTTTAAGCATAGATATTTTTGCCAACGATTTGGTTTTATTTATGAATGAATTTGAGATTGAGAAAGCCGTTGTTTGTGGCTTGTCTATGGGTGGATATGTTGCTTTGAACGCAGTGAAAAAATTTCCTGAACGCTTTGAAGCCCTTATTTTGTGCGACACGCAATGCAAGGCCGATAGCGAAGAGGAAAGAATGAAACGATATGAAACAATAGAACAAATTAAGCTTAATGGAACAGCCGATTTTAACGAAAATTTTATAAAAAGCGTTTTCCACCCCGACTCTTTCGCCAACCATCCTGAGGTGGTTGAAAATCTTAGAAAAACCGTTGAATCAAACTCAAAAGAAATTATTATGGAAGGTTTATCTGCGTTGGCAAATCGCGCTGAAACTTGCTCTTCGCTTGCAGACATAAAAATACCAACCCTAATTGTTTGCGGGAATGAAGACATGCTTACACCCGTTTCTCAATCGGAATATATGCACAAAAAAATTAAAGGTTCTGTTTTAAAAATTATTGAAAATGCAGGCCATGTTTCTAATCTTGAGCAACCCGAGGCGTTTAATTTATTGCTAAAAGAATTCTTAATTACCATAAATGCCGTAAAATACAATGAGCCAAATTCTGAGCCAATGGTTCCAAAAGTAAAAACGGAGGAGGGTTTAAATTGATAGAGCTTCTCTTACTTTTGCCTATCTTAAAAAAAACGAACAAAAATTAAAAGTTATGTGAAACCTAAAACCATTTTATTACTCCAACAAATAAAAAGACCCTTTTAAATACTGTACTTTTTTGCTAAGAGTCGATTTCACTTTTAGGTAATAAAAATAAACATCTTGCATCACAATATTGCCTTTTTCATCTTTGCCATCCCACCCCATTGCATTGGTTTTTATAATAACTTCTCCCCATTTGTTAAAAATCAAAAGTTCTGAATACTGCACTTCACAATCCGTTTTTAAGAGCAATGAATCGTTTATTAAATTGTTGTTCGGGCTAAAAGCAGAGGGAATATAAATAAAACATTCGCAATCTTTTATTGTTAGTTGCACACTGTCTTGTTTGGTGCAATTGCCTTTGTTTACTTTTAAAAAATATTTGCCAGATTCTAAAATAGGAATTTCCATCAAATTAATTTGATTGTTCCATAAATGACTGATTGTTATATCATTGATGCCTGACTTTAGTTTATCTCGGTAACAAATAACGGTATCAAAATTAAATTTAATTGCGGGAATATTTATAATTTCAAAGTTGTTGGTTTGCGTAAAAATGGCATTGTTAATTTTATAAGTATAAGTCAACGATTGCATACCGGCTTGTTTAAAAAGGAAAACTAAACGAGGGTTTGTTGTGAAAAAAGAATCAATATTGTTTATTTTCCATTTTATTGTGTGTATGGATGTATCCTCAATTTCAAAAATTGTGGAATCGCCTAAACAAAAGTTGTTTATCCTCAATTGACAATTGATTTCATACACATTGATTGTATCATTATTTGCGCAATTATTTTTTGAATACCGAACCGAGAACAAGCCTTTTTTGTTTAACAATCTGGTTTGCTGTTGGCTGCCATCGTTCCATAAAACTGAATCGAAAGCATGTTGGTCTAAATTAACTTGAATAGCATTTGGTTTGCAGATAATGGCATCGTTGGGCAAAATATTGGAAGGCAAATATTTTACATAAACCTGAGAAAAAATGGTATCAAAACCAAAGGTGTTTTTAACAATGGTTTTGATTAAATAAGTGCCGCTGTCTTTATAGCTATGAAAGATGGAATAGCTGTCGGAAACAATCTGTGTGCCATCTCCAAACTGCCAAACAACACTATCGGCAAAGCTGCCATTAAGCTTGATTTTAAAGGTATCGTTGATGCAAATTTGAGGCCGATGGGTGAGGTTTTGTTCTAAATCATAAACAGGTAGATTGGGGAACGAGCTGCGTCCTAAAAAATAAAACTTATTACGATCAAAAAAAGGAGTTCCTGCAAGTGCAAGTGGCGATTGAACTAATATTGTATCTAAAGAAATAATGTTATCTTTTTTGTCTAATTGCACAGCACTTAAAGCAACAATATTTTGGCTGCTATGATATACAATAAATCTGTTTTTGGGAGCGTCTAATAAAAAAAAATCATTGATAGAATTTATTGTTAAATCAAAAACCAATTTAGGGTTACTCGTATCTAATTGTTTTAAATCTATTCTTTTTACAACAGATTTGGAACTGAAGTTTTGGGTGATAGCGACATTGTAAAAAATGTGCAATTTTTTGGAAGACGAAGAGAACTCTACATAATTAGTTCCATTAGAATCTTGTATAAAATATTTTTTTAAAAGACTTAACTTTCCATCAAACTTATTAAAATTTAATAGCAAGAGGTCATAGAATATATAATTTGTAAAAATTGACGAACTTTTCGTATTAAAAACTAAACAAGATATAAAATTTCCATCGGGGGATATTTTTAAATGTAAATTTGATAAAAAACTATTGCCAAATTGATTAATACCAATACCTATTTTTAATTTAGAAGTTACTGTTTGATTTATTGCCAAATTTGTAATTAAATGAGAACTTAAAGAGCTGTCATGAAGATTGTAGCATATCATCCAACTTTTTTTGGCTTTTTTTGATATATAAAATTTAATAACTCCTTTAAAAGGGAAATTATTTAGTGAATAAGTGTTTATTAATCGGCCATTTCCAGTAATGTCAATAACATAATATTTAATATTCTCTTTAAAATTAGAATTAGGATATTGAACTAAATAATATAAATTATTGCTTTCTGGTACTTTTATGATAAATGAATAACTTTGTATATTATTAGGGTATTGAACTAAATCAAAAATCACGCTCCCAAATTGATTGTAAACTTGAATGTTATTGGTATAAATTAATAGTTTGCCATTTTCATCTGAGATACTTGCACGATTATCATTGCCAAATTGATTCAAGGAGCTATTGAAAATCTTTGGGGTGTCAGATAAGTTTAATCCCAAATGATTAGACATTATCCAGTTTTCATTAAATCTTTGAGAGAATAATGGGTTTGATAAAATTAGCAATATAATTATTAAAATTCTCACTATTTATAAATGCAAAGATATAAAAAAAGTGGGAATTAATCCCACTTTAATTATTTTTACATGATTTTAAAATTAGCGGTTAATGGCCCCGTTACAGTAATTTCAATCGTAACTGTAATCCCACCTCCACAATTTGGAACAAAAACAGTTTGAGTTATCACATAAGGGTAAGGACCTGGAGGAAAAGTGGATGGATCCGTAATATCAGTAACATTTAATTGCACCGCATTATTAATTGGGCCGCTTGATAGAATTAATCTTTTTGGGCATCTGCATGGTCCATCATAACAACTCAAGCATGGTGCCGTAACCGTGGTTGTACCAAGTGTTGTTTCCCAAGCAAAAAGATCTCCACAAGTTGGACTACCCGTAAATTGCCAATAATAATAAAATTGGCAATTTAAATTTGGATCTTGTTCAAAAGTAATTGTCACACAATTTTGACATTGTTGAGGTGGACAATAATTTCCTCCTGCAACTTGTGCTTTTAACGATTCAGGAACACCTAGCATTAAAATTAATGCGATTGCGATTTTGAAAATTTTTTTTCTCATATAAATTATTTTTTTTTGCCAAACCTTATGGCAATTACAAAATTCAGACTTTTTTAATAAATAATACTTATAAATATATCAAAAATTACTATTTTTGTATCAGAATAAATGATAAAAACAATTATGCTAAGCGAACTTATTAAAAAATTGAGAGAACAAAAGGGTTTAACTCAAAAAGAAATGGCAGATTTATTACATACAACACAACCCAATTATAATAGAATAGAACAAGCCCCTGAAAATTTAATAGACCCCAAACTATTTAAAATTCTTGAAGTTTTAGAAATTCCTTTTGAAAATATTATTAAAGAAATAAGACCCAATTATTTCAATCATGTGGAAAACAGTCAAATTAACACAAGTAACAATACAAACCCTGTTTTTGAAAACAAAATAGACTTAAAGACTTGCGAAATGCTATTAGAACTTATGCTTGAGCGACTAAAAAAAAAACAATAAAGCACTTAAAATAAAAGCAGAGTATAAAACCGAAACAAGATTAGCCAAATCAATTAAAAAGAAAAAAGACAATAGCAACATGAAAAACAAAAATTTATTGACCTTAGAAGAGTTTAAGGAAAAAAACTACGGCAAAAGTGGGACAAAAGCGCGTAAAGAACTTGAAGCAAGATATGAAAATTTTAAAATTGGTGAGTTAATTCTTAACACAAGACTAGAGATGGGAATGACTCAAGAGCAGCTTGCAGAAAAATAAGAACTACAAAGTCTTATATTTCAAAATTGAAAACAACATCAAAGAAGCCCGTATTTCTACCCTTCAAAAAATCATCGAACTTGGTTTTGGGGGAAGTTTAGAGTTGATAGTAAAAATCTAAATAAACTGATTGCTAAAAAAATTGCATCCGAATTATGCACAGCAAGCCCTATTATGGTAAAATAAATTGTCCAAACTTAATTATCCATAAATAAAAACCCAAAACACCACCAATCATTCCTGAAATAATGAACGGTAAAATTAGTTTTTGGGGCAAAAAACGCATTACTTTATAAAATACGCCCAATCCTATTAGGCCTGTAAGCACTTGAATTGACCACACATTTATCCCTAAACTCATAGCAATATTCATTTCGTCTCCGCTTATTGAGAGTTTTCCGAGATGGAAGTATGAAACAATTGCTATAAAAAGATTGGCCACTTGCCTGAGCCAAAAAAGAGAAAGAAAAATGAGTACCCAAGCTTTTATATGAACCCTCTCTTCATTTATGAATTTTTTTCTATAAAAAAGCAATGCAATAAACCCAAGTGTGCCTGTCAGCATTGTTTGAATTGGGCCGCCCATGGTTATCCATAAACTATCTCTTTTAAACTTTTTAACCGTTTCGAAATACTTTTTTTTACCCGGAAAATCTATATTATTCTTAAATTCATATAAATATTGTTTGTGAATAGTATCAATATATTTAAAAAAGCTATCTTTATCATAAGACACACTTTTGTAATTTATTCTGGCATCATATCCAAATGCCCTAGCAACAGAATAGTGCCCAAATTCGTGCGTAAGTGTTCCAAAAACCGTCATAAAAACAAACACCAAAGTTAGATTCAGCATGAGCTTTTTGTTCAGATTAAAAAACTTAATCATTTTAAAAATACTATTGTTTTTTTTGAACTTTTTTCAGCCCTTATTTTAATTCAATTTAATAGCGAAATACTTCTTGAAATTAAAACCCGTTTCTTTAGATGGAACAAATAACTTTGGATTAATATTATCCGTTGTTTCCGAGCGCAGCCAAACCACATCTTCTGGGTTGCCCAACTGACTGATAGGCATCGAAATGCTGTACCAATATTCTACATTTTGACCCGATAAGCCTTTGGTTATAAACGGAGTGGACTCTTTTAACAAATCCGTTTCGGGATTTAAAAACAGATTAGGGTTCAAGCTAAAATTGATTTTGCTTGCGCCCATTTGCCCTAGCGGAGTTTTGTCGTCTAAAAAAGCAATCATAATTTTAATAGAACTAGCGCCTGAAGGAACCACAATAGGATTATAACCTAAATGGGGCAGCGGAGTGCTAGAACCATCAACAAAAGCAATAAGCCCACCCATTTGTGGCGGAAAATCTATGTTTTGAGGCAATTCTCCAAATTGGTTTTTAGCACCATCATTTACCCATTTTTTAATATTCTCTATGTAATCATTTTTTTTCGCAGGCCAATCGCTACCGGGGTCGGTTGTTAGCGGCATTATGCCTTGGCTACCAGGAATAAATGCCAACATCCTATGAACCAGCATACTAACATTGGCATCGCCCGGCACCACTCTTTTAGAAAACTGTGCGTTTCCCGGGTCGGTGTTTGTGCTAAGCCTATTGATTAACGAGTTATATGAACTTTCTATGGTTCTAAAATCGGGTTCAAAATTTCCATCATGGCAGCCACTATTTGAACAAGTGGGTTTAAAAACATTTTTATGCAATCCCTCTATGGTGTTTGGGTCTATGGCAATGTCTTTTATCACAGGGTCTTTAACATTGTCTTTCCAATCGTTGTATGGATTGTCAGAATTTTTGCTTTTTTTGCATGCATTTGTTGCAATGGATAAGCCTAAAATTATATAAAAAAAATACTTTTTCATTATATTCTATCAAATAAGCTTCGTGCTTGGCTGTCAATAATTCCGGCTGCAACGACTTCGTCTTTAAACCCTAAAATATCTGCCACAGTTAATGTTATATCCGTAACTTTTCCAATAGGAGAGCTCTCTGAACCCACCATCAAATTGGATGGCACATTTTGCCCTACCATTCCACCAAAAACCCTTAAAGAATTGGCGTCCCCGTGGTCGTATCCAAACCAATCGTTCTCATCCAAAATGGGATTATGTTTTAGATTTCTGCCACATTCAGGCACAAAAGTCATGATGGTTTTGCCGCTCATTTCTGGAATTTGCGTTTGAATATAGTTCCAAAGGAAACCCATAGCATGGTCGGCTTTGTGCATGGCTTGTAAATAACCTGTAAAATCGCTATGACAACCGTCAATATTGGACATGTTCACAACCAGCAATTTAGGTTTAAAAACCCTAAGCACCTCGGCTGCATAGCCTATTGTTGAACTATCTCCACCGCCAACAGGAGGCGAGGGAATTTGCCCTAGCATTTGCCTTCTGAAGGTTTCGTCTATAAAATCTTTTACCCTTGTTTTTTCTTCGTCTGTATTTTTTATTCCTGGAATATCGCCTGCTTTAATATTAAAAGTATTGTCCAAAAAGTTTTTCATTTTATACATCGGCTCAAGCTCTTCTTGAGGATGATAAATCTTTGCATTTGCAAGTGTTGCCCTACCATCACCGCCAAATGTTACAGACGGTGCAAAAAAGTTAGCCCCATAATTCAACCCAAAATCGGGGTGTTTACTGGAGTTTAGCAATGGCGTGGAATTGCCTATGCCGTTTCCAACAAACCAAGTATCGGTTGCTTTAAACCCACCAAATTTTCTTGCATACTCAAACATAGTTGGATTGACAGGTCTCACTTTTAAACCTTGCCCCTCTACCCCACTGCCAGTCATCACAGAGTTAAGTCCGCCATAGTGTCCACCCGAAATGGCTCTCATTTCAGCAAAAATAGTGCCTTGTTTTTGAATACTTTGCGACAACAATTTAGGAATTGGCTGGCTTCCTTTAGGACTGCCGGCTGGGGTTGTACCATAGGCAATTTTTGAGGATGGAGCGGCACCTTCCAAAATATTATATAAAATATTTCCTTCGACATTAAATCCTTGGCTGTCGGCCAAATAGCGTTGCGATATTGAATCCTGTTGCCTTAATCCGCCTCCAAAAATAACCACCACAACATGGTCTGCTTTTGGGGTATTTGTTCTTGCAAACAATCTACCTGTTGGCAAAATAAAAGGAACAACTAGTCCTCCTGCTGCAAATACTGCTGTTTTTTTTACAAATTCTCTTCTTTTCATTGTGTATAATATTTAATAGAAAAAATATTCATCGCTGGCGGCAAAAGCGGTGTAAACTAATTCTGGTTTAAAATTTGGATTTGATTTATTGGCATTGATATAGTTTCTGAACCATGTTCTCTCTGCTTCGGTTGGTTTTCTAATAAAAAAACGCACATAGGTTTCTTCTATAAACAAATCTGTGCTGTCCACCATTCTTTTGCGGCTAGGCAAACGAACAGAATTTGTGTTCATATAGTTTCCAATAATCACTTCATTTATTAAGGCTTTGTCTCCAAAACTTTGAATAACTCTATCGGTTCTTGTGAGCTCATTTACAGACGATGGTTTTTGAAACAAATTTGTGGTTAAAATACTATGGTATTCAATATTGGACTTTGCTTTGTTTTTATTCAAATTATCGCCATAGCTAGGTGTGTTTTGAACTTCATAAACCTTGTTTTCATTTTTATTGCAAGCAGACATAAAAAGGAAAACAGAAATAAAAATCAAAAGCTTAAAATTGTGCATATTCATCGGTTGTTAAAATTAATAATTGTACTTTTTGAAAGTTTTTATCTAAATAAAAATCCTTCATTAAATTGACTGTTTCTTGGGTATTTGCGTGTCGCCCCATCAAGGTAAGATAGCTCCATTGAATCATTCCTTCATAAAACTCTCTTGAATTTGTAAGCATTTTGCAATACAATTTTTTGTTGTCTGCATAACCCCCAAACAAACTGCCGCCTTTCCCACTTTCAATGATATTAAACCCAATTGTAAATTCATCTCTAGTAGGAAATCTAAAAAACATATCATCAAAAGAAGCATTCACAAAATTGAGCGAATTCATATTAATAACATCATATATTGGATTGTCTAACATGGCATCATACATTTCTGAAATACCAATTAACCCCAACTGGTAGGCTCTGCGAGATTTCAAAACATTTTTACATCTATCTATGGTTTCCAATGCTGCAAAAACACCAATAGAATCGCCCAACAATCGAGCCGATTTTAAACCAAACAGAGCATTTCCAATCGGTTCAGAAACTTCTCCATCAGAAGCTCCTTCAATCATTCTAGCTTTTGTTAAATCATAAATTCGCTGATAATAGGCTATTTTGTATGATGAGTCTCCGGGTACAAAAATCGAATCAGTCATTAGTCGTTTAATGATAATTTGCCTAGTTTCAAAACTTAAATTGCCTTTTCTAATAATGGCTAAATCGCGAATGGCTTCAACATCTAAAGGCTCTCTTCCAAGCAAATCAATATACAATCGATTGATATAATTTTCAACCTTAACGGTGGAAACATCTTCGTAATTTTTAGGTTTATTATTGGGAATGATATTCTCCTCTTTTTTTTTGCAAGAAAAAAGAGAAATCAGTAATAAAAATGAAACAACAAATCCAAAATGGTATAATTTTTTATTCAATTGATGAGATATTTAAATACAAAAGTAAAGGAAAAATAACTTATAACAAATAATTATTTTGAAATTAAAAAATTTTTACTCAAGAAATGGCTCATAAATAGAACAATAGAGCCTATTGTCATGGTAATAAAAATACCCAAATTCATTAGAAACCAATCTGATAGATGAAAAGCAATGATAAAAAAAGCCAAATACTTGTCCCATTTTTGAGTAAAAAAACCAATAACAAACGATAGTTGTAAAAACATGGCTCCAACAAAAAGCATCCAACCAATGTATAAATGATTTTGAAGAAAGCTGCCAAATTGAATGCTTAGACCATTTGGATAAAAAAAATGTGTGGCGGCATGTTGATTTTGATAAATCTCTGAAAAACTGCTAAGCAAAGACCAACCTTTACCAATTAATTTGAAAAATCCTGCAAAAAAATAGGTTAAACAAATTAAAAAACGACTCAAATAAAGCGCTGGTTCATAAGATTTTTCTTTAAAGTAAAAAGGAAACAAGGCAAAATGAATGCCAAAAAGATGGTGGGCATGGTAGCCTAATTTTGAATTAAGGAGAATATGGTATAAAAGCAGGAAAACACCTAAAAAAATGGTATAAGCCCTGTTTTTACTAAAAACAAAAGCTAAAATTACAGACCCAAAAAGAACCACATCGAAAACCATTGCTGTATAAAAATTATAAAAAACCAGTTTTGGCAATTGCAAACCATAAACCAAGAAATAGGAAATATCATTGGATAGAAAACTAAAAGGCGCGTTCCAAACATGGTGCAAACCCAGGCCAGAAAACTGAAACCAAAGCATTGCGAAAGCTATGAACCCAAGTATCAACCGTTTGAAAAAAACTATGTTTTTAATCCACATATTGAATTTTTAATGGTTCAGAAGACATTAGGTTTCCGTTTTTAAAATAACACTTTCTTAATTCAAAATATTGAAATTCGGGCAGTTTCACATTTGTGGATATGCAATAATTGTAATACCATTTTTTAAATGCCTCCTGACTTTTAATTTCGATACTTGAGGCAGAATAACCCATTTTCCCTCTTAGGTTTTCAATTTCAACATCTCTTTTTTTGTTTCCTAAAATTTCTAGTCGGGTGGGAAGAATTTCGAGCGGCAAAAATGCACCTCCATTGCTTTCGTAAATATTGATCGGCAGATTGGTTTTTAAATTAAAAGGCAAAATTTGTTCGTAAGCCGTTTGCGGATGCATGGGCTGACTGTATAGACTAAAATATCCTAATGGCGTTATTTCAATCTTTGTAATAATTTGAAAAAAATAAAGCAAAAACACGACACAATATAAATAGAAAAAGGAAGGATACTTTTTATAAAAACCGTTAATTCTATTTATAAATTGGCGCAACATCCATTTAATAAAGCTTTTTGAAACCTATAATTTCTCTTACTTCTTTTATGGTTCTATTTGCCGATTCGATGGCTTTTTCTGCACCCATTTTTGCCACTCTTTCAATAGTTTTTTCGTCATTTAGCAAGCTGTTTATTGCGTCTCTTTTGGGGGCAACAAAACTTTCCATATCAATCGCCAGTTGGTTTTTCATATCTCCAAAACGAATACTTCCTTTATAAAATTCGGTTTCAAAATTGGCAATATTTTCTTTGCTAGAAACCAGTTTCATTAGGTCAAATAAATTTTGAACCGCTAAAGGCTTTTCTGAACCAAACTCGCTAGGTTCTGCAACGGTTACGGTAACGGCTTTTGCAATTTTTTTCTTTAAAACATCGGCTTCCTCACCCAAATAAATGCAATCTGTTTCGCCTCCACTTTTGCTCATTTTGCCCAAGCCAGAAAGACCAGGTACTTTCATTAATTCGCCACTGTCATTTTGCCCAAAGGCTTGCGGTTCGGGAAAACACTCAACATTATACAAGCGATTGAACCTATTGCCAAATGTTCTTGCCATTTCTAAATGCTGTTCTTGGTCTTTGCCCACAGGCACTTTCACGCCCTTGTGCAACAGAATATCGGCAGCCATTAAGACCGGATAAGTCAACAAACCGGCATTAATATTGTTAGGCTGTGTTCTTACTTTTTCTTTAAAAGAACTCACTCTTTCCAATTCTCCTAAATAAGCGTTCATGTTCAAAAACATATACAATTCTGCTGTTTGAGGCAAATCGCTTTGCAAATAAAGGGTGCATTTCTCAGGGTTTAAACCCAAAGCAATATATTCTACCAAAACTCTTTTAACGGATTGGTGCAAATCTGCCGGTGTGGGGTGGGTTGTCAGCGAATGATAGTCGGCAATAAAGAAATAGCAATCATAATTTTCTTGCATCGACAAGAAATTTTTGAACGCACCAAAATAATTCCCTAAATGTAATTTACCTGTTGGCCTAATGCCACTAACCACTTTTTCCATACTTGTTTGCAAAAATAGTTAATTGCTTTAAATAAACGAATGCCAAATTAAAAATTACGAATTATGAAATAGAAATTACGAATTAAAAATTACGAATTATGAATCATTTTCATGCTTCCTTAAGTGTTTTGCTTGTCGATACCTTTTTTTTCCGTTTGCGGAATAAGGCCTCACCCCTACTCTCTCTATCGGCTGAGCCGACACTTCGCCTCGGTTGAGCCGAAAGGCTCTGCGAATATTCAGAATCTCTCCTCATTATAAATAGATTCTGAATAAAATTCCAAAGCTAATTTTTCCAGAATGATAGAGCCTTTTTTAGCTTTGTCGGCTCTGTCAGTTCGAATAGCATTCGCCCTTTTCCACTGTGTAGAACTATTGCCGATTGGCATTCCATTTAATTAGGTTATGTTTGCAATTGTAAATTGATAAAAAACAATTATGAAAACAATCATTCTCACCCTCACAGGATTGCTTTTTGTTAGCATTGTTTTTAACAGTTGCAAAAAGAAACCACACCATCCCAATGAAAACTATGGATATTATAGCCTAAAAGAATTTAGAGATTACATTTATTTTAAAAAAGATTATTGGTGTTTAGTATTATCACCAAACCACCACC
>Ga0105050_10006031_pt1 | contig 15266 bp, 13 predicted proteins | sample FRY01_FD_78088 | JGI IMG/M metagenome (GOLD analysis project Ga0105050, IMG submission 78088) | Freshwater microbial communities from Lake Fryxell liftoff mats and glacier meltwater in Antarctica - FRY-01 | ecosystem: Environmental > Aquatic > Freshwater > Ice > Glacier meltwater ... | reverse complement strand
AGAAGTTTGCACTTCACCTCAAAGAATCAGAATTTAGATTTAACTGTAGATTACAAAAAGAAAATATGTATAATAAGTTACTAAAAATGTGTAGGAAATTTACTCAACTAGTCTAGACCCTAGAATAATATAAACTGGTACTGAAAAGAGCCTATTAAGGAAACACTGCAAAACCTCGCAACTTACTCTAAAATCATTGTAATCTTAAATTAGGTGTACCCATCCGGGCATCGTAGAAGGTTTGCTGTCATGTGTTCACCGTTAACGCGGCACGATAGTCCTCGAGGACGACGCGAAGCTAGTGCCTTTGGTGAACGCTTCCAACAAACAAAGTTGTACCACAAGGGCATAATAACTTTGATATATAATAGTATACTTTGTTATAAAGATCAACTTTGATGGTTATTCAGCGTTTCCTTAAATTATAATTTCTTCCAAACCCCGTAACAGATCGTCCTGCCTAGATCCATCCCGCGACGCTCATATCTGGTACTGATATCATAATGGTCTGAGATGAGAAGGGAGTGATGAAGATCAGTCGTAGAGTCAATGAGCTGTCGACGTCCATCTTCTGCGATCGACTGGAGTGAATACTTAAACAGATCATGATCATCAGTCTTAAGTCTAAGTAGTCATCCATCTGTAAGTAGACGATGATAGATGTTGAGGAATCTTGAGTAAGTCAGCCTACGACGTTCATCAGATCACTTGGGGCGAGGATCGGGATGGATGATTCGGATGTCTGACACTTCTCAAGCTGCAAAGAGATGCTCGATGTTTTGGATAATAATGCGGGCAAATCAGATATTGATCAGTCAAAGTTGCTCTGCTTGTTGTAGTCAGTGATAAAATCTCTCACCTTTGATATCGACTCATACATAGTTGATCTTTGGATGCTGAGAAGCAAGTCAGATTGTATATTCTCCATATCCACATGCGAGCTCTAATGAGATAGGATTTTTGTTAACAAAAAATTTGTGATTCCACTCTCCAGCGATCTCATCTCGCAATGGATGATTGGGTTGTAAGACAAGTGCGTCTTGACTGATATGATCAAATCTTTTGAGTTTGCTACGCATAATATGTTGTAGGGACATGCTTTTGGCGTGTCCTAAATAAGGATAATAATTGATTCACGATAGATTATCACAATACCGATCACGACAAAGTTTTCAATTGAGATTAACCACAGATTGGATATAGTGGTGATATGCTTTCTCAGACTAATCTATCACACATCCCACATCAGCCTTGAGTATATATCTTCAAAAATATCAAAGGTCAGATTTTGTATATCGGTAAAGCCAAAAATCTCAACAAACGTGTCCAGCAGTATTTTGCACCATGATCGGTATGGAAGCAAGATATGATGCACAAGGCTGACTCGGTCGAGTTTGTCGTCGTTGAGACGGAGTATGATGCACTGATGTTGGAGATGAATATGATCAAGCAGCACTTGCCACCATACAATCGTCTCCTCAAGTGAGATAATAGCTATGTCTATATCAAGATCACCGCAGAACCTCGACCTCAAATCTTCTTCACTCGTACTCGTGCAGATGACTCAGCGATCTACATCTGACCCAAAAACAAGCGTGGCAATCTCAGCAAATTATTACAATATCTACGTCAGCTCTTGTGATACAGATGATGCAAATCCACACAATTTAGACAAGGTAAACTTTGTAGCGATTATCTGTTTGGGATCTGTAAGTGACGATGCGTCTATGCCAAACTTAATCAAAGAAATGCTGAGACATATCTTGTACCTGCAGTCAAATTTGGGTTTGATGCGGATGCAACATTTCAGTCATGAAGACAAAAATCAAGATATATGATTCAGCTCATCGTGGACTTTTTTGACTGAGATACCAGCAAGATATTGGATCATATCACCCAAGAAATCAACCGCTGTATTGATACACAAAACTTTGAGTATGCGGGGAAGCTTAGAGATATCTACCACAATATGGATGAAATGACTCAAAAGCAATCTGTCATCATCAATCCTAGCATCCACGGAGCATACTGTATGATTCAGAAGATTGCGACACATCGAGTATATACGATCATTACATTTCAGTATGGTAAGCTCAATGATATCCTAAGATTTAAGGAGTTGATATCAGAGACGAGTCTCGAGCAGATCAAGCTTCAGTTTGAGCTCGAATATTGTGGTGAGGAACAGAAGGATATTATTGAAGGAGAAACTTCTCTCACACAAGAGATCATCCAACACAAGCCATGCGACATACGAGAATACCATCCAAATGAGTCAGAATATGAGATTTCCACCATACCATTGAGTGATTATCCTGAAGATCATCTGACGATTCAGTGACATGCACGTAGATTTATCGATAGTTTTATCATCTCAGATTCGTGGCAAGCTGATAGTGTGATGAATGATCTCCTTGCACAACTCCAAGATCGTTATCAGCTACGTAGCTATCCGTATCGTATTGAGTGTATGGATATATCACATCTGAGTGGATGATGGGCGAGTGGCGGACTAAGTTGTCTGGTTGGTGGGATGCCTCACAAGCAACGATATAGACAATATAAAATCCCCAAAGAGATCGCTGGTGATGATTTGGCGAGTCTGACCTATCTCTTGGTCTCCAGACTCAAGCTTGATAGTAATAAACTCTTGAGTGATGATCAGTTGCCTGATGTATTGATCTTAGATGGTTGACCACTACAACTCACGATCTTATATAAGCTGTGTACCAAATATCCTCTCATGTCAGAATACTTGACCAAAATACAATTTTGCGGTCTCGCCAAATGATCTGCAAGATCATCATGATCCAAGATCTTTGGTGCTCTAGAACAACTCATCGTCGTCGACGAACAGGGTAGTCAGACTCCTCATGATCTCATCTACGATCCAGCAGATCAAGTCATTATCAAACTGAGAGATGAAGCACATCGCTTTGCAAATCGTTATCGTAGCAAACAGATGTGAATGGAGTTTAAGGATTAATAAAGATTTGAATACTAATTGATAGTCATCGTAGAGAATTGAGCTGAAGACATATCTTCAAGTTTTTTCATAATATCTGGGTGAATTTTCCCTCATTCGATTTTCAATTCATTATCTTTTTTGAGATAGTTGAAGAGTCTTGCAGAATATGATGGTCTATTGTAGATCTCGTCAAAGTCAGATTCTTTTTTGTATCATTCCTTATCTTTGAAGGTTTCATCAACCAGCTTCGATATACTCTTTTGCCATTTACTTACTTTATTATATGTTTCAGTTCATTTGCTGATCGGTACTGTTTTAAACTTATTACCATTGTCTTCAACAATAGAACTACCTTCAGCAAATAATCTTTGAGTGTCGGTATTTCGTACCTTATGGGTATCAGTATTGCCATAGTCCAGCGAACCAAAATCATATGCGACCTTTGGATTTAATTCTCCTTCGTCATTTAGTCATAGTTTTTCTCAAACTCATGATTTCTTTAATCTGTCTCGAGCATCATTGTTGGTATTAGTTGTAGATGTATCTGCTCTATTCGAGATATTTTTGAGTAATCTATTTTTGTCCGATGATAGATCCATGAGTGATGTGGCTTCCGCCAAGCTCGCTCCACCAGGGATTTTGACATTTTTCATAAATCCTGCATTCATCTTGTCCATCAGTCCTGTCGCTTCAAATCACATACCCTTAAATGTATCACCAGAAATACTAAAGCTCATCTTGACCATCATCCACATAATCATACAAGTCGCAAGAGCAATCAGTAGATAACCAAAACCTCCACCAATCGTACCAGTAGGATCATCGACAATCTTGTCGATCAATGTGATACTGCCTAGTTCACCATTTGTTCCGATATTCATTGCAGATCCAGCACCTTTGTTGACGATTCCATTCATCACACCGACACTAGTTTCCAATGTTTCTGTCTGGGTATAATCCAATGCAGAGTACATACCCGTGATCAACATCATCCCGAAAGTCAATGCAGTCACTGTTGCCACAGGCTGTATTAGTCAGGCCATAATATTGGATATCGATATTGCATCCTTGACTCAAGCCAAGCCTCGTTTACTCATTTCATCCTCAAACAGATTATAGAGCACTATCATAGGACTAAAGATGATCCATCACCAGATATAAATCATTCTAAACAGATTAACTGCCACGAGTACGACGAGTGGTATCACAAACATTGCCAACAACACAACTTGAATAATTGCCTTGAGTGTAAGCTTTCCGATCTCCCCATTGGTCGTAGTACCGCATCATACATTGAGAGAAAAAGCTTGTAGCTTCATCACTCCTGCGCCCAAAAATATCAAGGGTCCTGCAATCTCATTATGATTTTGAGTGATTTGATCTCGGTTGGTCTTTGCTCCAGAGTTGGTGGCTTGTAAGCATCCACATTCGTCGATACTGATTTGACTTGGGATACTCAGAGCAAGTTTGTCAGTTGTAGTTTTGTTGGGGTCGGTGTCTTTGAGAGTCTGGGTCATATATAGATTGGAGATGCGTCACACTCCAGTCACCATAATAGTCGATACATCGATCAGAGCTCCCATGATGAGCCAGCTCATGTTGATCAATATACCTGATACTAGGATTTTAAATCCATAATTTTTGATAACTTCTCATGGTTCAGATTTACCTATGAGTATCTTACCGATCATAATGACGATAATTGCTACCAGTGAGAAGTTGGCAATCGTTCTCATCAGCGTCCAAAACTGATAGAAATAGGTATCCAGTCAGACAATCTGTCCATATAACAAATCATTACTCATCAGTTTACCAGCCAATACTGCTGGTATAAACCAAAACCACGATAACCATCTAATAATAACTCATGTCATATACGAAGTCTGACTTGGTGCGTTTTCGGCCATACACTGTCATGCAGCGTGTACATCTCCACCCACGCCGAAAATGATGATCCCGATAGCGAGACATGCGATGAGTGGTTTGTAATAACGCTTCAGTAAGTTCATATGATGATGTAAGTGTTTTTTAAATATACAAATTACTAATTATATTATTTTGAAGGATCACCGGGATCATCTTTTTTATTTTTATCTTCAGCTCAATCATTATTACTCGGAGGAGTAGATTTTTCAGGTTTTGGTTTTGGAGTTTCAGTAACATCAGCTTTTTTAGAATCTTCTGTAGATTGTTTAATCGTCCATATTTCGTTTTGAAGTGTTTTGCTGCGACTTTCGAGAAATTTTTGAAGCTCTTCATAAGATAGAATCCCTGCAAGAGTTTTTACTTGATTAAAATCATATTGTGAATTTGTTTTCAATACAAGCTCATTTTTGGGAGCAAAGTTAATTTTTTTGATGATACCATCATCCATCTCCTTGACATAAGAATATATTTTTTCAGTAAGTCAATCTCATGACTGTACAGCATACAATCAATTAGTTTTATCTCAGCTGATCAAATTGACACCTATTTTTTTCTCTTCAATATTTTTGGCGAGTTGAGTGAAATATTTTTGTTTGTTGACTTGATATCATTTACCTTCTTTGAATTTTACATTGAACTTCTGCATAGCATCATCAGCACTCGATAGAGATTTGGAGTCACTAATATATTTGGGATTAGTAAGAAGATCGAGCATCGTATCACTTCTATCATAGTTGCTTGCGAGAGTTTTGAATTTTACGGTACTAGGATCTACTAAATCATTGGCATTAGAATATTGAATATCGCCTTTTTTCTCATCAATTTTTTTGAGGACTTCATCATTGTATTTGAGATATCCTTCAGAAGATTTCATCTGTTCAGGAGTAATAGACTCACCAACTTGAGCAATTTCTTTTCTTGCGGCACCTACTTTACCGGTAGCAGTATCAAAGAAGCGATTGATTGTCGGTTCTACCACAGTCTTACCAGTAGTATCTTCGCTTTCTGCAGCGACCTTTTCTCGTGTTTTGCCCAATGAGCTTGTCAGACCATCATATCATACCATATTTCCACCAAACCGCGGTATCACTGGCAATGATCCGAGATAACTTCTTCCTACTTTTTGGATGGTTTCGCCTACTGCTTGAGTGATCTTATTACTCTTGATGATTGCAAACACCATAAACCACAGTAACATCACACCGATAATATTGAGGATAGCATAGGTAAAATAATTGAAAAACGCATCAGTACCTACTTGAGCATTGACTTTTTCAAAACATATATCGACAAAATCTACTACTTTACAGCATTGCTTACCATCTACAAATTGATTACATTCGAGTGCTTCACCAAACCCATTGTCTGCAGTCATCGTCACCATCAGTGAGTCCAAAAACATCGTACCCATCGATATAACAAACACAATTAATACGGGCTGAAATAACAGACTTACAATCGTAGTAAAATTGTATTTTTCTTCAAATGGTTTGATCAGTCTATCCAATGCTTTGATGCCAGATGCTTGCAGTACCCACACGATCACCAGTATCGGAGCAAATCATATCACGACCCACAAGATCGCTACTCTCATCACGAGTACAATACACAAGGCGATCAACGGGAACAACATTGCAAACCCAAAGAATCATTTGACGAGAAATTGGATAATCTGACTTTCGGTCTCGTTGGTTTGGACGTCTGACTTAATATTTGCATATCACAAGATATTACCATACATACTATACATCACACCAATCATACCTTTGTGAGTATCGACCAGACTTCTGACTCTGAGTCCATCTCGGTTGTGTAGCTTGTTAAGACCTCACACAAGACTTGCTTCATATGCTTTGCTTCATTGAGTCAACGGAAGTGAACTACTAATATCAAGCAATTGACTACTTCATATTACACAGTATTGGCGTCATATTGATCCTTGAGGAGCCAGAAAATCTGCTACTTTTTGATCAGTGCTAAAGGTTTCAGTCTTACCATCAGCAAGAGTTTTGACTCATCTTATATATCCATCGACAAACTCATCCCAAGCAGTCTGTTCCAACTTACCATTTTTAAATGGGCATGTGAGAAAATATTTTATCTTAAGGGGATCGTTTTTTTCTTGATAACTATAGTATGCATTTCGCTTACTTTTGTCTGCACTGAAGGTATCTGACAGATTCATGGTACCGTGTGTCGAGAGTAATGGTCTACAACTACCAAGTTTTTTGACATCATCCATGTTGGATACATTTTTAGGACCTTTACCCTTTTCATTACAATATGCTTCGTCCGCGTTTGCATTGAGCTTGAGCGGGATCGTACCCACACCATAGGTCGCAATCGTAGAGATATCCACGAGTGCACCAGTGAGAAACCAACTCGCATTGATCAATATTCCTCATATCATGATTGCACCCAGTGCTTTGAACAAATCTTTCTGCATCTGATCTGGATTGAGAATGCTGTTACCGATCGTATAGATAATCACAAATACGATACACACATTGGCCATGGTCCTCATGATGGACCAAAACTGATACAAGAGTCCAGTCAGGCCCAATCATTCACCATACACAAGTGTATTATCCATCGCAAGGCCAGCAATATACAGCAATGGCCACATAATCAAATACAGAAAGCTCAACACCGAATCGAGGAAATTTGCTGTCTCACCGAGTTGGCCCTGACGATAATCTCTACAAGTCTGTTTTTGAGAGGCACAAAGGCCCGCCATTGAACAAGATTTTGCACACTGAAGATTTCATGGTGTGCCATCACATATAAAGTTCTCAGCACATTCTTCTGCAGCATGTACTTGGTTTCAGAAAGATGGCTTATGATCAAACTCACCAAAAATCACTACACCCAGCGTAATACTGATTATTCAATATATCATATATCTGATCAATTGTCTCATGGATGTCATAAAAGTACTAGTATAAGTATATCCATGCATCGGTCACGAAACAAATTGGGGGATTGACAAAATAGATAATAATATATATAATATCATATCTGTCATTTTCACTTACTCCACATGAATCATTATCGTAATTATTATTATATCTGACCGACTTCGTTGTTGGTCATAGCTTGAGGATGTTTGGTTTCTGATGTATCAGCACAGACTCCCAGCAATACGACGATCTCCAATTATGTGCCCGCAGCAAGTATTGATATGACTAGCGTAGACCTTGCTCAAGCAGGAATCAAAACTCTCTCTAAGCAAATCATCATCGATGCGTCAGGTCTTAGCGTATGAGAATTTGCAGAATCAGTAATCACCTACAATCTTGTCCAAGCATTGCCATATAGTACAAGACCTCTTGATACAATCACCAAGCATCTTACTCAATTACAACTCGCTCAACAACAACTTGAGTCAGCAACGCTCGTATATCAATCTCAAATCACTGATGCACAATCTCGTCTCGATCTGTGTACCAGCAACAAAAAAATTAGTGACGCAGCCGTGATCGCTAGTATCAATCAAAACCAAGAAGATCAACTTGAACAGAAAATCGCTGCATCGGTGATCCTCGCGCAGTGCGAATCGAGACACAGGGTCAATGTCAATGCATATGGGATATTACTCAAAAAATACACTCAACTTACGGAGTTGATCACAGAAAAATACACTCTAATCAATGATAATAAAACATTGTTTGCTCAATATCCTGAAGTCATCGCAGATCCTACGCTGATCGAGCAACTCGATCAAATCTCACGTCAATTAGAAAACTAGCAAGGTTGTACTTGCAATCGTGATTATTTTGACTATCTATGATGGTAGTCTTTTATCATTTATTGTTGGTCGATGATCAATTTTTTTTATGACAGTCTTGATACCCTCAAGACCGTCAAACGTCCAAGTAATCAAGAATTATTCCAATTTGTAATTGCAGTACTTATAACACTCGTAATTGCATCAATGATCTTCATTGCATTTGACGCAATAGCAGGTAACTTATACACCACTCTTTATACTCTTACAACGAGCTAGGTATGAATACGTTTCTCACCTGAGATATCTCCAAACAGATCTTGGACAACGAACCCAAATGGTATGCACTCAGTGTCAATGCAAACCAAGAGGAAGTTGTCGTCGAAAACCTGAATGAAAGAATCAAAAAAATGAATCTTCAAGAAGATATTGTCGATCATATGTTACCGATCGTCCAAGAGATGGTATCTAAAAATGGTAAAAAATCACTTAAATCAGTCAAAATCTATCCTTGATACTTGTTTGTCAAAGCAAAGATGAACGACAAGATATGGTATGTGATCCGTAACACACCTTGAGTCAGACTCATCATTGGTGCTGAAACTCATCCTATCCCACTCACTGAACTAGAATATCAAAACATCGTCCGTCAGGTACAAGAAAAGAACGAAAAAATCACAACCCACACTAATCTTCAAACCTGAGATGTTGTCCTTCTCAACGAAAGCGACTTCAAAGGTATGAAAGGAACCATCAGAGAGATCGATGAAGTCAGAAGCCAAGTCATCGTGATGGTCGACTTTATGGGAAGAGCAACTCCAGTACAAGTATCATTTGATATGGTGGAACTTGCATAATTATACTAGTAATTTATTAAATCTGACTTGTTGTGAGTCGGGTTTTTTGTATAGTATTTTTATTACTTATTGACTATCTTTATATGAACAAATTATGGATTATTGCTAGTATGATCTTACTTACATGATGTTCAGTCGTTTCTCCTTTTGACAAAAAAGACTCCATAATAGAAAAGATTACTAGTTGAGCACTCAGATCATGAGAGACAAAATCATGAATTATCGTACAATCTTCTATTCCACAAGATATTATCACACTTATCAATCAAGATCAATCGATAGAAAAATTCATATATAACGTAAACAATCTTGATGAATATCTCAAAGCCGATAAAGATTCTGGCTGTCTGCGAAATGTAGGAGTTTGTAATGTGTATCAAATCACCGGTGCAAATGATGCTAAGATCAGAAGTTTGATTGATGCACTTACTGCTAATAATGTATCTTCTGCAGCATCAATCATTAATTCTACTGACTGAAATGACAAATTAATGCCCAGAAATGCTTGATATAATTTTGGAGCAGTACCATATGGTTCATGATTATTATGAATGCAAATGGACTGACACATTGGTAGTGTATATTTTTACTATATTTTGATAGATTGACCAACATTTGTGCAATATACTTCTACTTTTGAAATGATGTATGTTGAAAATTCAAGTGATGATAGTACTGACACGTATGGCATAAGAAAACTTAATGATTCTGACCCATTTACGACATTTAGAATATCTAAAGAATGTTCAGGATCTAATGATCTGACCGATTGTGTAGGTAATCCACGACTAGAATATCTTAAATGAAATGTTCAAAACCCTATTCTTGATGTGATTAAGAATCAGTTCCTAAGACAAGTACAATAATGTGAAATTTCCCTATCATCGAATACAAACATTGTAGCAAAGAACTACAAGTGGCATTAATTTGTGTATTATATGTTGCTAGAGTGCTAGTAGTGTATGCTTGATACTTATGAAACGGCTATGGCTTTCAAATTTATCCCATTACAATTACACTATTTATCGCACCAATATATGAAGAATTATTTTTTAGAGGAGTAATCTTTAGTCAATGTAAAAAACATTATAGCTTGCGAGTTAGTATTGTTGTTTCCTCTGCTATCTTTGGTATACGACATATCAAAAACATCTTTTATCATCCAACAATCGATTCATCTTTATGACAGATTATGTATACATGATTGATAGTTTGACCGATACTTGCATATGTCTACCATAAAACATGAAATATTCGATTGTGTATTATCCTACATTATCTCAATAATATCATCGTTGGCATTGTATTGCTGTATTGATTGTAACTCTGACTTGTTGTGAGTCGGATTTTTTGTATAGTAAAATATTATATATATAAATAACAGATGAAAAAATATTGAATCTTAGTATCTTATTATTTATCTAGATTAATATTATTGATATTATTGATATGATATTTTTTATATTTAGGTTATCTTATTTGAGCTCAAAGCTATAATATAGATAATGAGAATTGAATAATATCTCTATATTATGCTCGATCTGATTACAGATCATTTATGCTAATACTTTGACTTGTTGGTATAGCAATCTCATCAATAAGATTAGCACTTTGAGGATGATTTAAAAATGATAATAATAGACGAAGGCAAAATCAAATAACAATTATATTAGCAATGATATTCATTATGCTTCAGATAACGATGAGCTGGTTTCAAGCCCCAATGTTTATTGATATATGAGAAATATTTAATCGCTTTGGAATATAATTTTACAAAATTCACAAAATATTTTTCTGATGAAATTAATTGAACCATTACGATGAAAAAATATTCTTACAATACTCAATAATCGAGTATTTGACTCTGCGATACTGACACAGTTCGTTCCGATCACCGCTGATGTGTTTGTATTTGCGTATCCGGTGATCTTAATCATATGGTATGTAGTAGGTATTATCCAACGCAAGACTCAATACAAATCAGACTCACTGATGATATTGTTCGGTGTGGTGTATGTCACGATCATCAATCTATGATTACAGCAGATCTTGGACAAAGCGAGACCGATCTTTGCATGAGATAACTCAATTCATCTCATCTTACAAGAACTACCCAGTGCATCATTTCCCAGTGATCATGCAGCAGTGAGTATGGTAATTGCACTGATGATCTATCGAGTTGGTCGTCATCGTGATCTTCAGTTTTTTAAAGTACTTGGACTAGTCCTAATTGCTTGTTCTGTACTGATGTCAGTGAGTAGGGTAGCGGTAGGAGTACATCGACCGACTGACATACTGGCTGGTTGGGGAGTAGCGATCATTGTAGTGTATTTAGTTACATTGACCCCTATCAGAAAACGACAAAAACATTACATCATCAAGCCATTGATCACATTACAAGAACGATTGTTTGGAATGATTGGTATCAAGTCATAAACATACTCAATTATCTCACTCATAAAATCATAATACCTTGCATCCTCAGTCAGATTATGTACATATAAATAATACATCTTGTCCTTTATCCTTGTCCTTGTCCTCATATGAAAACCACGATCAAAACCTCTACTCTCAGCGATATCTTGGATATTATGAGTAGGTTTGTCTCCAGAAATACTACCTTACCGATCTTGGAAAACGTGTATATCAAAGGTGGTATTGATAGTCTGATCTTTAGAGCATCGGACATGGAAAAGTATGTGGAGATCGAGTTGCCAGCTGATATTGATATCGAAGGTACACTGACCATCAATGCTCGTAAGTTTGCTGATTATGTCAAAACTATCGAGGACGAAGATATCAAGCTACAGATCGACACTGGCAAAAATACTCTCACGATCAAAACCAGCTCTGACAATATCAGACTCAATGGTATTGCTGGTAGTGAATATCTTGGCTTGCCAGTAGTCACATGAACTCGTCAGCTCATGGTCGACGCGCAAAGCATCATCACTGGTGTGAGTAAAGTCGAGTTTGCAGTCACTGAGAAAAACTTCTCTCCAGTACTGACTGGAGTATTAATGAAACTCAAGACTTATGGTGACAAGAAAAAACTCATCTTTGTCGGTACTGACTCATTTCGTCTTGCAGAATACAAACTTCCATATGATGGAACAGGTGAAGACCTCACCATCATCATCCCCAAGTCCAACGTCAATGAGATCAAAAAAGTCTTGGAATACTACCAATGACTCGGTGGAGTGGCAACTAATATCACCATCGGAGATAATTTGGTATCATTTGAAGGTACGATCGATCAGATGAAGATCAAGACTGTATCATTACTGATCCAGTGAGCATTTCCTGACTACGAAAACGAAAATATCATGCCTACCATCTTCAACACGACAGTCACCGTCGATAAGTCAGCTCTCGAAAAAGCGATCAAAAAGATTAATATCTTGACTCGTGATACCAACAATTTCATCTCTTTGGATATCCAATGAGACAGCATCAACGTCGAGTCTGGCGAGATGGATGCTGGAGAAGCAAATACATCGATCCAATCAGTCACCAACGGTGAATGATACAAAATCTGACTCAACTGACGTTATGTCACTGACATCATGAGATATACTACGTCGAGTAACCTCAACTTCGGTATCGTTGCTTCAGACAAACCTGTCATGTTTACTGATCCTGATGATGAATATTACAGATATATTGTGAGACCGATTAGTAAATAATTTTAACTATTTATTTTAAATTCAATAATTATGTATCTTAGTCGCTACAAAATCACTAAAGAAAAAGATAATTTCTTGGTATATGACAAGAAAAAGAAGGAAATAATAAAGCTTCCTCTTAAGATAAGTGAATTATCTATAGAAGAAAGAAAGAAACTCAAAAGAACAATGCTTTGATCCAAAATAGTCTCTTTTTTATTTCCATGAATTGTGCTTTTAGCACATCAACTATACGGTAGACGACTAATTGCAGTTATTCTATTCAGCGTCATATCAGTAATATGATGATGACCAAATCCTCTAATTATTCCAATAGCAATTATTCGATGAACATACTTATCAATTAACCTAGAAACAATTACTTATGAAAATTGATCATACTATGCTATTCGCAGTATAATACAAATAAGAAACAAATAAAAAAACTCACAATTGTGAGTTTTTTTATTAGAATCACTTTCTAATTTCCTCCTCTCTATCTCTGACTTCATTTACAATACTTTCAAATACTTCCTCTAAATATTTACTGACTTGATCATTAGTATATCTGATAATCTTGACTCCATAGTCACGGAGTACTTTGGATCTCATCTCATCATAATCTTGTTTGTCATCATGCGAGCTGCCTTCTATCTCGATACCCAGCATAAGTTTTGCACAGTAGAAATCTACAATATACGATCATATCATCTTCTGTCTGATCCGTTTATATCATAACGGTCTGTCTTTAAGTACCATAAATCGTAGTCTTGACTCACAATATGCCATAGCTTTTCTGTTTTGCTTGGCATAATCTGAGTTCGCAGAGTTGTACGGGATGTAAGGAAGTTGGGACATATCCACAATCTAACTATGTCAGTAGAGTTTGCAAATTCTTAAAAAATATAACAAACCTCCCGTCACTCGCTATGCTCGTGCCACCCTCCTTCTCAGGAGGGATAAATCACGATTCGAGTTTTACATTACAAATGATGTTTTATTATATTTGATCTTTATTCCTGCATCCTCCCTGATAAGGGAGGGGGACCGCTCGCGGTGGTGGGTTTGTGTGAGATAATAAGTAGATTTGTATAATTCTTCTTACCACTCTATCTCCTCCAACCCATTCTCTCTCAGATACTCGTTGCACTGGCGGAAATGTCCGCATCACATAAACCCGCGCCATGCTCATAGCGGAGATGGATGAGATGATCTCAGCACGAGATGCTTGGACTCATCGATGAGTACTGTTTTACTCTGTGCAAAATTTCCCCATAACATAAACACCACATGCTCCTTGTGGTCAGAGAGTGCGGATATCGCTGCATCCGTAAGAGTCTGTCGTCAGATCTGTTCATGTGACAGAGGTCTAGCCTCTTCCACCGTCAGGAGTGAGTTGAGCAACAATACGCCTTGATCCGCCCAATGAGTCAGGTCACCATTATCATACGTAAAATCGGGATATTCTGACTTAATCTGTTTGTAGATATTGACCAACGATGGTGGGGGAGTCACTCATGCTGGTACCGAGAAGGATAAGCCATGAGCTTGCCCAGCTCCATGATATGGGTCTTGACCCAAGATCACCACACGAGTATTCTCCCAGCTACTATGATCAAACGCAGCAAAAATGTTTTTACTCTCAGGATAGATGATTGCTCCAGCTTGTTTACGCTCAATCAGAGTTTGTTTGATCTCTTGCATATATGATTGGTCTCGCTGATCAGCAAGTGCTTCTTTTCGTCAGGATTCGATTTGGATCATGATTACATTATAAGTAATTTTATTTTTCTTTCAAATAAAAAACATCCATCAGAATTAAATTTGGAGTATGATCGTCATTCCATCATTCAAATAAAATGTTATCTTTTCATAGGTCTAATACCAATTCATAAGTGTTATCGAAATTATACACTGGTCACCAAATTGGATCACCAAATCTCTCATTACAATAGCTAATAATTTTTTCACGTATCTCTTCATATATGTTTTGTAATAATTTTGGGTCTAGACTAGTTGAACTGATATGATTTATCCGTAATACTATTCTATGACTACGAAAAACCCCTATAGAAAAAAATCGCATTTGTGAATAGCAAAAACAAGGCAAATTATCACATATT
>Ga0105050_10006026_pt1 | contig 15279 bp, 13 predicted proteins | sample FRY01_FD_78088 | JGI IMG/M metagenome (GOLD analysis project Ga0105050, IMG submission 78088) | Freshwater microbial communities from Lake Fryxell liftoff mats and glacier meltwater in Antarctica - FRY-01 | ecosystem: Environmental > Aquatic > Freshwater > Ice > Glacier meltwater ... | reverse complement strand
TTTTTTTCTCATTGATTCTCTGCTTCAAAACCAAATTCGTATTTCAATTCATCAATAGAATTTTTCTTGAATACACTAAACACTTTACTGTTATTTGTTGGATGGAAAGATTCCACAATAAGCTCTAATTCAGACTTAAATCCTACAATTGGTACAATTCTAGCATCGATAATTTTAAATTTTCCCATAATTATTTTATTGATATATTTTACAATTGTTACTTTCAATCTACAAATAAAAATCAAGAAATCCAAATAAATATTCAATTGTTTTTTTAACAGCGGATGGAAATTCCGCGATAAAATAGTTAAATGGATAAATAGTTAAAAACTCCGAACTGCACGAACTCTATAAGTACTGTCCTTACTGTAGTTGTACGTGTTGCCGCGGTAGAAGCTCTGGTACCAGGCGTCGTCATTGCTGCCCGCGCTGGAACTCCAATAGTAGCTATCACGAAAACCACCAATTTTATTTCTGTTTTGATAAAGTATATTCAATTCATTTTTAGTTGGTAATCTCCATCCATTTCCTAATGCTTCACAGGCTTTTTTGGCTGTAACCCAATTCATTTCCCCTAAGTCTTCTGTCATTACTACCAGATGATTTTCTATGGGAATAGATTCAGGTTCAATTTTTATTACTGGAATTAATATTTTCGTTGGTCCATTTTTATCGCCAATTTTTAATCTGTTTTGTGGATTAGAAACCCTAACAGCACGAACGAAGACTGAGTAGTCCTCATAGTAGATGACATGGTTTCCATCGAGGAAGCTTTGACCGCACACACCGTCGTTACTACCTTCCGTAGAACTCCAATAGCCCCTGCTTTCAAAACCGCCAATTTCAATTCTGTTTTCATGTAAAATATTCAATTCATTTTTTGTTGGCAATCTCCATCTATCACCTAATACTTTACATGCTTCATTAGCTTCTTTCCAATTCAATTGCCCTAAGTCTTTTGTCATTACTTCCAGATTTCCAATTATAATATATTCTATAGTTAAATCCCTAATGCAACGGACAGAGAAACCGTTTCCCTTATTGATGTCGTTGTTCCTGACTACATTACCATTGTCGTAATCCAGGTAGCGGAACCAAACATCGTTTGTACCATCCTGCGTAGAACTCCACCAGTTCCCGTTGGCGCCAATGTTTTTGAATGCCCCATTGGTGGTCCGGATACCGCCTGGAAGACCTGAGAAGCCGCTTTTGTTGTTGCCATTTCCGTTGTTTTGCCAACCATCCTTACTTTTCATTTTGTTGCCGGCTGCAGCTTCACGACCAAGATAATCTGTTAATTTAGTCCATTCCGCATCACTTGGTATATGCGAACCTCTTGGTGCCAATCCTCTTGGGTCATTTACCGCATACCAGTTATACAGCTTGCCATATTTGTCGCCATTCTCTGGGTCATTGTCATGATAACACCAGGCTGGTTTGCCATCCTCTCCTGCTTTTACCCATGCTTCTCTAGTTTTTGCTTCTGGTATGGAATCATCATTTCTAAAAGTTGCAACATCTAAATTTTTACTTGTCCATTCTTGCTGCCCAATTCTAATAAATTCAACCTCCGGCTTCTTATTAAACAGAAAGAAAATAATGAAAATAGAAATCAACAAAAACAATACACCTGCCATTAGCCTATATTTTTTTGGTTTTATTTCTTCATCAATTTTTATATCCTTCCTGAACTCATCAATCGTTTTAAATCTATTATTTTCATTCTTGCTTGTTGCTTTGGAAATAATAGGATCAAATTCAGTATGCGTTAAAGGAATTGGTTCGTTAATTATTTTTGATTGCAATTCATATAAGCTATTACCAGTTGTTGAATAAGGTCCTTTCCCTTGAACTAAAAAATACAAAACTACTCCCAAACTATAAATATCTGTTGCGTAAGTTACTGGTTTTGTTGCCTCGATTTGTTCCGGACTCATATAAGAGGGTGTACCCATTTGTTGGGTATGTCTGGTATGTGTATATTCATCACTTTCTAAATCCGTATTTTTTGCAATTCCAAAATCCAATAAACTAACTTTTCCCGATTTTGCAATCATAAAATTAGAGGGCTTAATATCTCGGTGAATGTATCCTGCTTGGTGCGCATATTCCACTGAATCCAGCATTTCAAGGAATATTTTTTTGATTTCTTTTGTGTCTAATTTATTGCTCTTTACATAGTCATTTATCGTATCTCCAGGTATAAATTCCATTACAAATGCAACTATATCACCAGCATCAATTAAATCTGTTACTTTAACAATATTTGAATGAGACATTTTATACATACTCTTAGCCTCGGCTAAAAATCGTTTCCGGATGTTTTGATTATTAGCAAATTCCAGCTTTAACACTTTTATGGCAACGTCTGTATTGAATTTATTGTCATGCGCCAGATACACGATTGCCATACCCCCCTCACCTATCACCTTTTTAAAGGTGTATTTCTCTAAAGTCTGACCAATTAAATCTTCCATTTTTTAGATTATTACGTTAAGAAATAATAGTACAATTACTATCAAACCATAGATTAATAGGATGTCCCAGTGGTGTTGTATAAAACTGATATTTTCAGTGTGTGCTTCTTCTGTAATTTCAACTACGTCTTTTAAATTGAGCCTATTCTGCATTAAAATTTCCCAATTTATCTTTTGTCCATCGCCCAAGACTAACTTATCTCCTTTTGATAAAACTATCGATTCTGTTGTCTTTTCACCATTCAAGAAGGATCCAAATGATGTATTTAGATCCGTATAAAACACATTTTTTTCTGGATCAACAAAAACTTCAGCATGGTATCTGGAAATAGAATTATGTGGAATCACAATATCATTATCTTCAGACCTTCCGATTTTATATACTTTTGCCTCTTTGTCCATCTACTTTCTCATTAGTGAACCTCTATTTAATCCCTTTTTCATCGTTGAACTTCATTTTTGAAAGCCTCATCAGCCGCGGCGGACTGCGTTTTTAAAAATTTGTCCGCCTCGAAAAATGAATTTTTAGAGGTCCCCATTATCTTATTTTAATTGGATCTTTAAGTTTTAAAGCTACATAAATCCCAATAAAACAAGCAATCGTAATAAATAAAACCGCCACTAAATCTAAGTCCATGGTGCCATGCCATGATCCAAATCTATCCGAATAGGATGAATGAAAACTGTTTTTCAACTGATCTATGGCATTAACCGTAATCTTTTCTGTTACTTGGGAGCCATCAATTTGTGGCACTTGAATTTCAGCGGACACATCCTTTTGAATGATACTAAACCCCTCTGTTCCCCATCTTGATAACATCAAATAACTTAAAAGCTCAACAAATGGGCTTTCGATCTTAGCAACTACACCTGCCAACATTATTTGAGGAATCAAAACAATTGGAACTAAAGTCATCACTTTTTCGGTTGTAGTTACCAAAGATGATATTAGTAAGCCCATCATAGTGGCACCAATTGAGATCATCATCATCCAAAGAAAAGTACTTACAGGATCATTCCATTCAGGATTAGAATCTGAAAAATTTAGGTAAATGATAAGTGTAAATAATAAAGATTGTAAAGCTGCAAAAGAACTAAGAACTGTAACTTTTGAAAGAATATATGCTAAAATTCCTTGGTTAAACATTCGTTCTCTTTTGTAGATTGGAGTTTCTCCAACTATTTCTCTTGCAGCATTGTTTGCACCAAACCAAACTGCGGATACGGCCATCAAAAAAGGAACAGCTTGTGTTACACTGCTAAATATCAGACAAATCAAACCTGCAATTATAGGTGCTTGCCCAACCATAAATAGAGAATTAATAGAATCATTCAATTTAATATTGAAGTATCGAATTGTAAGCCACCAATATTGTAAAAAAAAATTCGCATGATTAAAAGTCCTTCCTATGTCTGAATTAGAATTGGATTTAGAATTATTTGGATGACTTTGTTGGTGTTTTGTTATCCATTTCTTTGCCTTCGTATCTACTAACTCTGTATATACAGTAACTGTATCTGGAACCCCGAAATAGTTTAAATAATTATTTTTACTTGCGTGATAAACTATATGTCCACCTTCACTCATAAAAATTACATCATCCATATAATTCAAATCTTCCGGTTTATGTGTTACCATAATTACAGTTGTACCTTTTACCGTTAAATCCTTTAAAATTTCAAGAAATTCTTTTACTGTTTGAGGATCTAAGGGGGAAGTTGGTTCATCCAAAAACAAGATTAGGGGGTCAGTTAATATTTCTACCGCAATTGAAACTCTTTTTCTTTGACCACCACTTATTTTACCAACTAAACTTCCTCGTATTGCTTCAATTTTTAATTGTCTTAAAACCTGATCAATTTTCTGTTTAATAAAATCTGACGAAGCATTTTCTAATCTTAATTTGGCAGCATAAAAAAGTGATTGTTCTACGGTAAGTTCTTTATGTACTATATCGTCTTGTGGAACATATCCAATATGGGTTTTGATATAGTCAAAATTTTCGCTTAAACTCAAGCCGCTTATATAGACTTTTCCACTACTCGGTGGAGCGTCCCCATTCAAAGCTTTAAGAAGTGTAGATTTACCACAACCCGAAGGACCCATTACAGCTAATAAAGATTTAGAAGGAATTTCAAATGATGATTCATGTAATCCTACTTTTCCTCCTTTAAATATCTTTACAATCCTTTCTGCTCTAATTGCAACCTCTTTTGACAGATCTTTTGCTTGGCCTTTAAGTGTTAATTTGAATCTTCCAATGATAATTACATCATGCTCTGTGATATATACAGACCCATTTACCTTTTTACCATTGACGTATATCCCATTTAATGAATTAGCATCTGTTAAGAGATATTTATCTTCGCCACGCTTTTCAATTTCAGCATGATGTGAGCTTACAACTGGGTTATCCAGACAAACATCGTTGTCTTTATTTCTACCTAATGTAATTTTCGATTTTCGATTAAGCAGATAAAACAGATTATGGTGTAATATGGGCGATGGACCTGTACCGGGTTTTGTACTATAATCATCCGGATTGAATGTGAGTTTTATTCCCCCAATACCTGAAAATCTAACATCATCCGTTTTGTGTAACAGTATTTGTACTCCCGGAGCGATTCGATTATTATTGATAAAGACTCCATTTGTACTGTTCAGGTCAACGATGTATAAATTGCCATTTTGGTCATGAATGAGCTGTGCATGTTGGGCCGAAATATTTTTTATTTCTGGAAAAGATATTTCACATTTAGGATCTCTTCCAATAACTATTACTGCAGCACTGTTAGGAGTAAAAGCTATTTTATTCCTAATAAGATTATCTTTTAAAAATCCAATTTTCAACATTAACAGTGGTCTTAAGTATTTGGAATAATTGTAATTTTTTGTGTAATTGGGTCTACTGAAAAATGTTGTTTAATAGGTATTTTTATTTCACGCCCTTTTAATGCGATTAAAGCATACCCATCGAGATAGTAATCTAATTTACCTGTCAGTATTTTTCCAAATCCAGATAATGCAGATGCTAAATTGTCGACGACTACTTCTCCTGATATTGGTTCGGTTTCATTACTTGCTATTTCTTTATTAATTTGAAAATCCCAATTGGCTACCCGATTTTTCTTTGCTGCATCTGCATAAATCATATAATGCATTGTTTTCAATTCCAAAGGGATATTTAATGTGTTTTTAAAGTCAAAAGCAACATTAAAAGTACTCTGCTTAATTTCCACCTTAATTAATTTGATTGTTTTCACTTTTAATCCATCACCTTCCATAGCTTTTGCAACAAGAGCATTGACCAAATCTTGCGTTTTCAACCAAGTTGGCAGAATTTTGTGAGATCGAATTCCAAGGAAAGTAAATTTTCCAATCAAATCAATGTCAACAAGAATGGAGTCGAATAAAAGTATTTCCTTCAAGTCATTGTTAAGTGAATCAGGGAAAAAGTCTAATTCTAAAGGTAAGGGAGAAAGTGCTTTTCGCCGAAACGTGACTGATTCTTTAGTTGCTCCAGTTGAGATTAAACGATTTTTATAGAACATTTTAAATTCAATTTCTTTTCCATTAATTGAAAACCAATTTGAATTGTAAATGTCTAAATTAACCGATGCTTTGAAAATACCGTTTTCAAAAGAATGAATCTCAAAGGAATTGATTTTTTTAAACTCAGGATAAGTGATTGTTTGAGCCATTATAAACCCCACGCAAAAGACAGTGCAAATAATAACGAATACTTTAGATTGTATAATTTTCTTTAATCGCATGCCTTGTTATAATTCGTTAACAAATGATTTTTTGAACAATCTGCTCTTTTTAATGAATATGGATGTGTACTAAATATGTGTAATAATTCAGATTCTGATCGACTCATTCTTTCCCATAATGTAGCTCCTGCACAAGGATTATAATTAGCAGCATAAGCAATGTCGGCACCTACAAGATCACAATGCGCTTCATTTTTTTGATTAAAAGGCATTGTAATGATAGTACCTACAAACGAAACAGATTTACCAATATCGGCACCTAACATTTCATTAGCAGTTTTTGTGCGTTTAATATTATCGTTAATATGACCCAATTCATTATGCGAAATTTCGTGTCCGATTATTGAGGCTCTTTCATCATCATTTAAACAAAAATCATACATGCCAGTTGTAAAGAAAATATTTCCTCCTACTGCAAAGGCGTTTAACAAGGTAGTATCCAATAAATAAACTACATAATCGAAACCTTTAGGATCTTTGATTTTTGATTTTAATTTTTCAAGTATCTTTTCAAGATTTGTGAATTTATCCCCAGTATTAATAAAAGAATATGTTTTTTTAATTTCTATTAAAGACTCATTTCCCAAAGATTTTTCTTCTGTTAGTGAAACACTTGAACCAAAAGACTGTACTGCTTCTTTTTCAATATCTCCAAAAAATGAAAAAAGAGAAGAGGGGATATCTGTTTCTAAGCAACTTAAATCATAGCTTATTCCATCTTTCATTTGTGAAAATGAAAAAAAGCTTATAAAAGAGAAAAAAGCTAAGACTAACTGTTTAAAGTTCATCACAATCAAATTCATAATTTTGTAAAATGTGGTTCATAGAACAATGGGATCTTTTTTCAGAATATGGGTGTGAACGAAACATATTGTCGATAGCATTATAATCCCCTTCTTCCGATTCTTTCTTCATTCTTTTCCAAAGACCACTATTAACACATCCATTGTATCCTGCTGCAATAGCGAGATCAATCCCTGTTAGATCACAGTGTGTTTCTTTTTTTTGTCCGAATGGAATTGTAAGCATTTGTGAAAGTGCTGCACCGGGCTCTGATAATATTTTTATTTTTTGTAAGTGCTGTTTTATGTGGCCTAATTCGTTGTGATTTATTTCATGTCCAATAATACATGCTAATTCGTCGTTTGACAAACAAAAATTATACATTCTAGTAGTTACAAATATTTTCCCTCCAGCTGTAAAAGCATTAAGTTCATTTGATTCAAGTAAATATATTGAATACTCGAATCCTTTAGGATCTATAATTTGTTTGGTGAGATGATCTAATATTGCTTTTAGATTTTGGATTTTAATCCCTGTTTCAAGAAATTGATATTCCTGACGACAATCTCTTAACAAATCTTCTCCAACTTTCCTCTCTTCATTTTGTGATATTTCGCCTCCAATTGTATTAGTAACTTGATTGTCAATTTCTTCAAGAACTCCAATAATTTTTGTAGTTCCAAGATCATTTTCATCTTCTAAACAAGAAAAATCATAGATAATTTCTTCTCTTTCCTTTTCGGAAACTTTTTCAGGTTGATCGTTTGTATCGTTTGGTTTATTTGGATCCACTACCGGAGGTTTTTCGTCAGTAAACACAAATTCATTCAAGATGAAGAATGTCAGAATAATTACGCTTAATATCCCTAATGTAATGCCTATTGTTTTAAATAATTTTCTTTTTTTATTAATTGTTGGAGTTATACTATTTTCTATATTACGAAATCCTCCGGTTGTTTCGATTGATTCTGAAGGAGCGTATTCTTTCCATCTAATCAAATCTTCTGCACCTGCCTTTACAATGTCATTAGATTTTAATTTGACCGATTCACTTATTCTTTTACCATTAACAAAAGTGCCATTTGACGAATTAAGATCTGTCAAAAATACATTTCCATGCTCATCAAAGAAAATTTCCAAATGATGACGTGATACCGAAGGGTGGGATAAAACAATATCATTATCGCTCGATCTTCCAACCTTAATTATTTTATGGCTCATATAAATTCTAATAGATCAATTTGAAACTCTTCACACGATTGATATCTTTCATTCACGTTTTTACGAGTAGCCTTTTGAATGATATAATTAATTTTTTCCTCAAAATGTTGATCCATTTTATAAGGTGTTTCTACCATTGGAATTACATTTTCTTTAATTGCATTAAACATCGATTCTTTCGTGTGATGATTGGAAAAAGGCAATCTTCCTGATACTAGTTCAAACAATGTAATTCCCATTGAATAAATATCCGTTCGATAATCTATTTTTTTGCCCTCAATTTGTTCCGGACTCATATAGGAAGGGCTGCCCATTACTGTGTCCAAACTATTTTTAGTCGAATCATGTGAAATTCCAAAATCGATAACCTTTATTTGATTGTTGTCAGATAACATAATATTGGCTGGTTTTATATCCAAATGGATCAAGCCTTTTGAGTGAACATAATTTAAAGCACTTAAAGTTTCATTTAAAAACAAAGCCACATTTTGAATGGGCACAGGACCTGTTACATTTGTGATATATTCGCTTAAGTTTTTCCCTTCAATAAACTCCATTACCAAATAGTGGCAATCCTCCAGAATGATAAAATCTTTTAATTTAACAATGTTTGGATGTTCTAAATAAAGGTATTGATTCGCTTCTTCCAAAAATTTTTGACGTACGAAATCACTTTTGAAAAAACTAGATTTCAGCACTTTAATTGCAACCGGAGAACCTGTATTTAGGTCAACTCCTAAAAAAACTTCTGCAGTTCCTCCAGAATTTAGAGCTTGAATAAATTGTATGTTATTTATTTTTTTCAATTATTGTGTTTTCTTGGATATCGGGATAAGTAATGTTGTACCTAATATTACTTTGTCTTCGTTTTTCAAATCTAGTTGTTGTGGCTTCTTTAATTTACTTTGAGCACTACAATTCAATTTAATTATATCTTCAGGTGAATTGTTAAAACCATAGAGAGTATTGGTCTTATCTGTAATACTTGATATGTTATCCCCTTGTTTTACTCTGTATTCTTCAAAAGTTTTAGTTTTAGTCTTTGTCGTTGTATCCTTTTTTTCAATTTCTTGTTTTTTGGGTTCTTTCTTTACTATTGTCCCAGGTGGGTCAGGAAGAGCTACTACCTGTCCTTTTTCGGTATCTGTACCTTCATCTGTACCAGTTGTATTTGTTGATGTAGTTTGTTCTTTATCTTTAGGCATTAAGACATACCCGAATGTCAACAAAAGTAATAAGCCAAAAGAGCTTAGAATGATAATTCCCTTTTTGGACGAAAAAAATGGTTTCTTCTTACTTGCATTCCCCCAATGAGCTTCTGTACTTGCTCCATCAAAAAATGCTTTTGGGTTATAACTAACAAATTCTGAAGCTAAATGCTTCGATTGATCTATAGCAATAATTGTTGCCGTAATATTGTCATAACCACCTGCATCCTTAGCAGCTCTTATTAAATCTTCGCCTGATTTTTGAATATTTTCTGCTTGAAGCATCATTTCCAAACCAGTATCTTTAACTAATCCATTTAATCCATCCGAACACATTAAAAAGACATCTCCGGCTGCAACTTTAATTGGTGATTGACATACAGTTCCTTCAATAGATGAGGCTATTCCTAATGCTTTTAATATTTGATTTTTTTTAGGGTGAAATTCAGCTTCTTCATCACTTATTACACCTGAATCTACTAAAGTCTGAACAAATGAGTCATCCTTGGTGATTCGGTTCAGTTTTCCTTTAGATTTTATATAAATTCTACTATCTCCAACATGGCCTATAAAGCAATCTTCACCTGAAATTACAAGTATTACTGCTGTAGTCCCCATTCCTTTTAATTCAGGATCACTTAAGGCTGATGCAAATATTTGCTCATTTGCAAATGAAAGTGACCTGTCAATAGCTTGTATGAGATTCGAATATTTTTCCTTGTGGAAATATTCTAAAATACTTGTTACAGCTATAGATGATGCTTTGGCTCCGCCAACATGTCCTCCCATGCCATCACATACTACAAAGACATGTCCATTAGGTGATTGAGCATCACCATAATTATCTTCGTTTGCTTTCCTTACTAGACCAACATCTGTAATGGAATAATTTCTATAATTCATCTATTTATTATTAAATATGAAACGTAAGAGAGACATCACCTACCAAAATATGATCGCCATGGTTCAGTTTGCACTCTGAAACCTTTTGCCCATTAACTACAATACCATTTGAACTACCTAAATCACTAATTGTATATTGATAATCTTTAAATATTAAATTAAAATGTTTTCTTGAAACAGCTGGGTGATTAATGGTCCAGTCGCAACTTGCATCGCGACCAACAGTAAAACGAGGTGTTTGTATTTGAAAATTTCCTGATTCATTGCCAAGTTTAAATTCAAACCAAGGTAGATTTCCTCGTTCAAGCATTTTGCTTAATTGCTTATCGTCTTCAATCTTTTGTAATGCTCTTGATTTATTTTCTTGTTCGAGATTAAAACGTTGGTTTTCTTCTTCTTTTATTTGTTTTAGTCTTTGTTCTTGGTCTGACAATTTCCCTTGAGCTTCCATTTGTTGTCTTCCCATTTCTTCCATCTGACTATTTCTCTGTATTTCCAACTCTTGTTTTTTAAGGATATTCTTTTTCCTTAACATGACAAGGACAATAATTAAAGTAATAAATAGAACAATTAATATTAAGGTTAATATCCAATTATCAGAGGCAAGTTCAAGGAAAGACTTAGATGGTATTAATAATGCAAAACCTGATTGACCGGATTTACTGTCAATTTTAACAGGATGCATTTTACCGTCTTTTTCAAAACTTGTTGAATATTCAAAAGGATAATAAACACCAGCATGATTCGAATTGAAATTTGTTAAAAAATCAATTAAGATATTACTTGAAACATTTACATCATTCTTTGAATCGATGAAATAATCACCATACGTTTGATCACACAAATCCTGGATACTATAATTCGTCTTGTTTTTATAAAATGAAATGCCGTAGATTGGAATATTCAACCTTCTTGACCTGTCTCCAGTAGATTCAGCGGTTAACTGAGTATTAAAAGCTTTCTCATCTGCTAAAACAAAAATCCCTTTTGGAAGTTCATTGTTTTCTTTACCTAAAAGATCTAATGCTTCATGAATTGCCAAATAAATATGAGATTTATTAAAACATGCTCTATCTCTTCTTTTTGATTTAATATTATCTATTCTAGAGAACAAGGTGTCAAGATTATCTGTAAATCGAAACGTATTTGGAAATAACAACTGTCCATCTTCCTTACAGGAAAAAGTCATTATGTCAATTTTGTCACCTTTTAATATTGTTCCTTTTGCCAGTGCATTTTTAATTACGGACTTGTACCAATCCATTTCTGATTGGTTTGGTGAATTTAAAACTAAAAAAAGCACATTCTTATAAACTGGAACAGAGTCACTTTTTTGTTGACTTTGAAATTGAACATTAACGTTTGCATCATTCTCATAGAATTTTACAGTTGCCGTATCAATGCCATTAGGATTCCTCACCCAAAGTAATCCTTCCACTTTTGGATATTCAGTAACTTTTTGATTTCTTACATCAATTTCGTTTTTTTGACTGAAACAATATTGATTGTTTACAACAGCAAACAATACAAGAATTAAGATCCATTTCATAAGTAATAGTTATTCCGGTTAATTTATAAGGGTATTATTCGCAGGTTTTGAATTTAAAAACAGTATCTCCTAATCGAATTTCATCCTTGTCATGAAGTTCACACGCTTTTTCAACTTCTAATTCTTCTTTATTTAAAAAAGTACCATTTGCTGTCATTTTATCCTTGATCCAGAATTTGCCTCCTCTGTAAAGAATATTAACATGTTCTCCTGAAATAGTAACATCTTTACTAATAGTAATAGTGTTTCCAGGATTACGACCGATAGTATTACTCCCCTCAAAGATTCTATAATCTACTCCCATTGGATCTAAAGAATAGGATATGATCCAACCGACAATTTTTCTTGGTGCCCTAGGTGCTGATTCGATTTTGTTGCCGGAGTTATCTACTTCTTCAGAATCAGTTACTCCACCAATATAGGTTCTATTCAAATCTCTTGGAGCTCCACTTTGAGCACTTCCACCACCAAAAACTTTCGTTTGGTCACCACTCATTGAGGTATGACCAAAAACTTGCGTATTATCCCCACCTTGGGTTGCTCCCGGAATCATTGTTTTATCCAAGTCACTATTTGATGAGTTTGAAGATTTAGAAGTGTTTCCTCCAGGGCAATAGGGACATACCGTTAAATCTTCTTTATAAAAGTGCCCATTACTACATTTATTAAATCCTTGCATATTATTTATTTAATTAATTTTTACACATCTAACATATACTCCATAATTGGTGTTGGTATTTATTAAGTCTATGTTTCTTTTTATCAAACTAAGTTTATCTGAATAGTCATTTAATTGCCTAAATGTAATCGATTCCATTCCATTCGTTTCAATATAAAGATATATTTTATCATTGAAATACCATTCAGATAAATCAGAATTTCTAAGACCTAAGGGTCTAATATTCAAATCAAATAAATCTAATCCGGGTTTATGCCAATCGCTTGAGTCTTTACTTTTTAAAAATTGTCCAATATTTTCTTTTTGATTGCCAAAAGCTAAAATGGTTTTTTCTATAGCATTTTCAGTTGGAATGCCCCATCCATTTGGCGATAGTTTAGGTGATTTTAACGCGTGTATATTGTATAAGTAACCAAAATCTCCCGATGAGTCTTTGGGATGAATACAATATGCTGGTATTTTTTCTAAATAACAACGATCCCAATCAGCTCTTGACTGAGCACAAAACAAAGCTGTACTATCATTTAAAGTTTTAACTTTTAAATTTTCTTTACTCCATACAACTCCACCAATATTTACTTCTTTTTTAGATTCCGAAAGTTTATTATTTTCATTTTTCAAATTATTGTTCTTTGTTTTAAGGTCAATTAATTCTCTATTTAAGGAATTGTTGTGTCTCTCAAGATCTACTACAGTAGAGTCTAATTTTCGGATTTCTTTTTGCCATAAATCCCCTTTCTTTAATAATTTTAGTTCATCAGGTGACCTTTGAGTTTGAGCCCAAATTGTCATAGAATAAAAACACAAAATAAATACACTATATCTCATCTTATTACCATTTATAATTATTGTTCATCTTCACATCCCATGCAATCACAAGCTCCATCATTTAGCCAGTTTGATGCAATACCATAATACTGATCTCCTGTTCGCTTACAACTATAAAACTGAGCAGAACATGAAGGACAAGTAAGCCAAAAATTGGTTTGATTTTGTTGTGTTATGAAATTACAATCCGGACATTTTGTTTGAAGAAGTGGACAACCATTATTAGTTACTTCTCCCCACTCTGCCGGGCATTTATCATCTTGATTAGGAATACCATCTCCATCATCATCTGGCCAAGGACATCCATTATTGTCTTTGTCTCCTTCTTCTGTGATACATTCATCTACATCATCAAATACTCCATCACCGTCTTCATCCGGACATCCTCCATTTGCTGGTAATCCTGCCATATCCGGACAATTATCCTGGGAATCTAACGTACCATCGCCATCTGAATCCGGACAGCCATCCAGCACACCATATTCCAAAGGGCATTTATCTTTTCTATCAATTATACCATCTCCATCCGTATCAACCATAAATACTGAAAAAAGATAAATACCACTAAAAACCAATGAAAGTATTAAGCCTAAAATCGAAAAAATAATACCGCCAATTGCACTTCCTTTTGATTTTTTGAAATCTTCATGATTGTTGCTTTTATTGTACCCTTTAGTGGAAAAAATCAATCCTAATATTGCAAGAATTAGTGCGCCAAATCCTATAATCGGTATAAAAGACAACAGAACTGATAAAATTCCAATAATTAAACCGGCAATGGCAATCCCATTAGTTTTTTTAGTGGAAGATGTATTTTTTGGAGCACTTTGATTGTGACTATTTGATATTATAGGCATTGATTTTACCGCAACTTTAACTTGTGTTTTTGAAAGAATTGCTTCAAGAAATTCAGCACATGATTGAAAGCGATCTTTTGGGTCTTTTTGCAAAGCTTTTTTCAATATATTGCTTAAATAATCAGGAATTCCCGGATAAATCTCTTGTGGATCAGGTAATTCCTCTTTTACAATTTTATTGAAGATCTCATATTCAGTTGTCGTTCCTTTATATGGATTTATCCCGGTAAGTAATTGATAGAAAGTAACGCCAAGTGAATAAACATCAGAAAGTTTATCCACTTTCTTTCCTTGCACTTGCTCTGGTGACATATAAAAAACTGTTCCCATTTGGACACCAGTTTTCGTTAAATTATGCCCTTCTTCTCCAATTATTCTAGCAATACCAAAATCTAAAATTTTAACTTCATCATTATCGCTGATTAAAATATTTGATGGCTTAATATCTCTATGTACAACTCCTTTTTTATGAGCGTATTCAAAGGCCTCAAGTATTTGTTTGATAACTGGAATGGCTTTTTCTTCTTGAAGTGGACCAGATACATTTTGAATATAATCATCTAATTGCATGCCCTTGACATACTCCATGATTAAATACATTCCATTTTCGTCTTCCAAATAATCAAAAAGACCTACAATATTGGGATGTTGTAAATGCGCTAATGTGGATGCTTCTTTTTTGAAACGTTGTTTGATCTCCTCATTTTTCATAAATTGAGGAAGCAAAACTTTTACAGCAACTTTTCTCTTAACCTGAGTATGTTCAGCTAAATAAACATTACCCATTCCACCCTCTCCAATAAGGGATATTATTTCATAGTTTAGAATCTTATTACCAATCATTTATAGTTAATTCGTTAGGGGTTAAATATAAAACAAATTATTAAATTGAACCTTGTCAGAAAACAGGAGTATAAGTTAAGCTATATTGTAAGAGGTTAAAACCTAGAAATATGGCAGGAGAAAGAAAAAAGTACGACAAAGAGTTTAAGCTTAAGGT
>Ga0105050_10006021_pt1 | contig 15286 bp, 17 predicted proteins | sample FRY01_FD_78088 | JGI IMG/M metagenome (GOLD analysis project Ga0105050, IMG submission 78088) | Freshwater microbial communities from Lake Fryxell liftoff mats and glacier meltwater in Antarctica - FRY-01 | ecosystem: Environmental > Aquatic > Freshwater > Ice > Glacier meltwater ... | reverse complement strand
TTCTTCGTTGGACGTCCAACAAACCAACCGGGTGGCTGGGTGTTTTCATAATGATATTTTGTTTCACCTAGATAATTATGATAAATTTTCATTCCTTGTATTTTATTACACGTAGTTCGCCGGTGCATAGTACAATATTCATCAAGTACTTACCAATCGTTTGTTATATTTCGGGTAATTGCAAAGTCAGTTTTGCTGCGTATAAGTTTGAAATTATGTTCAACTATGTCTTTGATACCGTGCTGCCACGTTATCCATTCTTCTGTTGTAAATTTATCTAATCGTTTTATTTCTTCAATGATCATGTCAAAACGTTTTATGTCATCTTCTTCTTCGTCATATGCTTCGTTTATAAAAGGAGCAAATGTTTTATAACCATTGCCACGGAGCTCTTTGAGCAAATATGCAGTACTCATTAATAGGAACGGATGTTTCATTAGAATTGTTTTGTATGTTTTTTCACTTATCATTGTTGCATTACCAAACAAGTGCATAATGGAGAAGTTGTTATTGTTTTGGTTAAAATAACATGTTTCAGTTACAATGCTATAGTATGTTGAACTATACAATTCCAAGTCTTGCATCTCAACTTGGATAGGATTATTACGATGCAAACCAGCATTTAATACCATTGGAAATAATGACCTATGTTTAAGTATTGTTTTTGCAACCACTGGTTCAAGCATTGCAAGCTGCTCGTCGGTGGTCCAGTCTGCGTTAAAATGTGATCCATAGAAACTACACAAGCTTGAATTAACTAAGTCATTTTCAAGTAAAGATGCGATTAGTTTAATACGATGATATCGATGGATTTTATTCAGACAAAGAAATTTCTTGGGGCGATTCCCTATTAAGTATGTCGGTTCAGTTGTTAAATAATAGTTACTGTTGCTTGTTAGGTACTCGTAAAAATTTGCTACTATAATATTGATCTTATCTGTTATCCCATTGGCAGTGCAATAGTCATTGTACCTTGCTACCCCGTCGCTTGAGCATGTTGTATGATACACATCAGACGCTTTTAAATTTGGTATATGCGCAATAATCGCATGAATTCGATTTATAAAATCAGAAAATAGTGGCTCATTTAGAGTATCAAATATAATCTTGTCCTTACCATTTAGCATTGCCGTGTTGAGCTCTGCTACTACATCGGGAATAGGCCGTTTAATGAAGGCACGGTGATTTGCTGCGGTTGCTACACAGGCATGAATTCGATCTTTAAATAGTACCAATTCGGAAAATACTTTGTACATTGCCCAGACTGCATCGCTGTCCCATGTATAGTGCTTATCTTCGTTGATATCTTTCTTACGGGTATTACCATAATGAATAATAGCGCCACTATGTTGAATATCAGTAATCTTGCGCCATGGATCAATCACAGTAGCAGTAATTGGAAATACTAATAACTCAACCCATCTCTCCCAGTAACCAATTAAAAATACGTCTGCGGTATTTAGATCTATTTTATCTCCGGTATTTGGATCATAATACATGACAGTACCGCCGTGTTGTTCAATGTAATGCCCAACTAGCATACTGCTTGAACCATTAGTATATGGCACCGACGGCTTATAGGCTTTGCCAACTATACATACCCGAGTGCCATGCCGTAAACAAGTTTTTGCCATTCGCTCTGCCTGCACCTCGCGTGCCCGCATTATAGCATCAAATACATCATAGCCTAAATCTAACCTGTCAGCAAGGAAGCGAAGAGCAATATTATCACGTGGATGACATGCACCACCATCACCCATACCTGCTGTCATATAAGATGGGCCAGTAATACGATGTGTACTACGTGATAATGCTCCGGTGACTATGTCAACATTTATATTACCGTTTGCCTCGGCAACATCCTGCATCATATTTACAAGAACAACTTTGGTTGAAATCCACGTGTTATAGAAAATCTTAATTGATTCAGCCTCGTCCCATGTTCCTACTTCATATCGCGGGTCATTTTCCATAAAGGCTTTATAAAAATCAATTAATTGAACTGCATCGCGTGTCTTTTTTCCGTCTTTAGTGCCAATAATAATCATTTCTGGGTTGACCATGTCCCATTTAGTTGTGCCCATTGCGATTAAGTATGGATTGTATATAAAACGAGCGTTGGTGATGCACGGTTCTAGTATGTTACGTACGGTACCTGGGAGTACTGTAGATATAAGAACAACCAGCTGTTCCTTATTTGCGTGTTTATTGACCTCACAAAGGATATTAGTAACAATACTGTAATCAAAGTCTTTATTCTCTAAATGAGAGGTTGGGGTTTCGCCACCGTATATTGGATCGTGTGCCGTTGGGGCAGCAATGAAAATTATATCTCTGCCAATGACTGCGTCTTTGATGGACAACAGCATCGGGAAATTATATGGTGTACGGTGTGCAGTATCATATCCAACTACATCGTAAGTGTTTGCCATTACCTCGGCACAATCCTGCCCTAGCTTACCCACGCCTATTATTGCTACTTTTGTCATGTTTGTTATTCCTGGTTGCATATTACGACTCATTTGTCAGATTACATTTCCAACATTGATAATATGATCGTACAGCATATCAGCAAATATTATATGCCCGCGGTCACTCATATGAAAATTGTCAGTTGGAGTGTTGCAGTATGCGGCGTTGTCCATGAGTGTGTTGGGTGGTTTAAATTGGAGTGTGGCGAATGGCGGTAACAGATTCAATTCGCCGGTATTCGGTGGCTTGGTAAAGATAGTTTTAATATCGTGTGCTATTAAAAAGTGCTGAAACATTGCGTGGTACACTATAAATTGTTCTAGCTCATATTCGGGATTAAGGTGATGTTTCTGAAAGGACTCGAAAAACAAAGTATTTTCGTCATTACTTTGCCACACGCTAGCATCTAGCTTATATCGGATAATGGATCCATTGTTGTTGCCGTATGCCTCGTTGACGCGTATATCATTAACAGCTAGATTACTATGGTCGGGCGGTTGTGCATCGCTCCAAAATTCTCTTCTTGAAATATCAGTTATTTGTACAACCAACAGGTCCTCTCTGGTTAATCGACCAGACAGTATGTGTCCTACAATTCTTCTCCAAATTCTATAGTTGCTTCCGCAGCCCGCACCTTCGTGTAAATATTCATATCCAAGTTTATTGGCCATGTGCTGCCCATAAACATTGTCTACCTTCGTAAAATCACTAAAGCTACATCCTGCAACGCATAATATTGTCATATGAAGTATTTATCTAATAAATGTAATAAGATTATAATAGCTTGCGTCCCAAATTAGACAAGCCGAAACTGGCAACGTTTATCTCTTGTTTTGTGCGACATTGCTTCAATATATCAGTTGAGTTGTCTGCATAGTTTATTGCATCATGTGTTAATTCAAAACCTGCATTGATGAGATAGTCCTTATACATGCGTGGATTTGGATGGTAGTCTCCGAATTCAGTTAAGAAATTTGGATCAGAATATGTATGACCATGAGCCCACATACTGCCAAGTAGGTCGTACATGTTACTAGTGAAGCGGGATGTTGTCTTTTTATACATTAACAGAACATCTGGCATCTGTAGGTCGCGGCTATCATATATAAACGGAACGCTTAGTAAGGGAATGGCGGTGCAGGTTAGCGCTCCAAGATATACATGGAGCAATTCGATCGTTGCTATATCTCGTATCATATACCCGCGAATGTCAGCATATTTTTTAACATAATCATCAGGATATTCATTCTGGGTGAAGATGTTGCCTGGTGTTATCCAGTTACTATTGATGTATCGATCTTCACGGGCAAATGTACTCCACATAACTATCACCAAATCAGTTTCGCAAAAATTATATTCCATGTTACATTGCACCACCATATTAGCAATGTACTGGTTGCCGCCACCGGCTTTGCCGTAGTTGTAAAATAATGCTGTTGGCATGTTTTTAGAAAGTATATTAGCCCACGTTGGCCATATGTACCCTGTGAAACTGCACCCAAATGTAAAGAATCGTTTGAATTTTGAGTAATCTGGTATCATAATGTTTGTGCTCCGAATTGATTAGCTGAACGAGTGGTAAGTACTTCGTAATTATATTTGACAATTGGGCGCACACCTATTAAGAATGCATGTAATTCTGTGGGGGTGAGATTAACAAGTCGGTGTATCTCATACATGATTTTTTTAAGTCGTAATGTATCATCATATTCAACATCATACCTTTCATCGATCCATGGACTAAAAGTTTTATAGCCAATATCTCTTAGCAGTTGCAGTGTACCAGGAACCGACGCAATTATAAATGGATGCGCGTTGACAATTGGTTTAAACGTTTTCTCGCTTAGAAAACGTCCGTGCTCAAACCCAGTTGACGTGTAGTAGTTAGTTTCAGTTACAACACTGAAATATGTATCTTCATATAGCTTGTCCGATTTAGCATCCAATATTGCCTTATTTGACATTAACTCTGTTGTATCAATGTATAACGGTGGTAAATTCATTATAGTTGACTTGTTTCTAGCTAACAATGCGCTAAGTGTAGTATCTGACCTACATGATTGTTCGATCCACCAATATACACTATCCCATGTAATGTTATCGTCTGATGCTGCCAAGCTCACGTATCCTCGATCCAGTAAATTCATAGCACACAATAATGCTACAATTGCCGGCCGATGCGGTCTCCAGCGTCTATTAAAGTTAATAAACGCTTTTGGATATGATTTAAAACTAAGAGTCTGCAGTGGCTTATAACCTGGCAACGTCTTTCTCATGAGGTCATACAATGCAGAGCTACGTTCAAATATACGGATCCACGTAACATGCATATATCCAACATTATATTTGTGTGCAACTGCCTTAACAACATTATGTATGTCAGCACTCTCACTAATCAACATTATTTTATGTGGTGGAATTTTTTCTTTGAGAACAAGTGTGGTATATAATGGATCAACTATTGCGTGAAATGCTTCATGAGAATTACACACTACAAGAAACGTTGTGTTATCTTCTCTGATTGCAGTAAGTGTTTCGGCTGGTATTAACGAGGCAATCTGGTACGCGTCAAATGCATTTCCATTCTTTATTTCACAATACCAATATGCACCGTCTTTCCATTCGTTAACTGACCAATACGCGGTATCTGGACGATATTCTATACAAGGATTACTATCATGTAGCAGTGGAGTTGTTTGTATATATGGAAATCCGCTGTAATTTATAATTGGCATACACGTATTTAGTTACAGAAATTTTGGAATAATAATATCAGTACCGCAATGGCAATGCATCTTTCTACATGTAATTTGACTTGGACTCACTAACGATATATCGTCTAATATATGTCCTACTTGCGCTCCTTGTCCGCATGATGCCTGACTCATAAACCCAATTGGATTAATGAACAGTGCGTCACCGACATTGCACTTCCATCCACTGAAAAAGTTTTGACCATTTACTATAAGATCGTTGCTGCTTGTTGCCATTGACGATCCATCATCATACATATTATAACTACTTGCCTTGCCACGATTTGGGGGCTTTGGCAGCGTGTACTTCTGTTCCACATTGTGGTCTTCAATAAATTTAACCTTTGCAGGATCTTCATATTTCCAAGGGCCAGCATTAACAGACATCTCATCAAAAATTGGAGTCCACTCAACAAAGTAGTTTGGCATTACAGTCTTAAGGTGCTTGCCAAATTCTACAACTTCCCAAAAGCGGTCGTCATGCAGCAACATTTTAGTAGCAAGATAATTCACTTTGTCACACAGATATATATTGTTCTCTTCATATTTAACTTTGTCGGAGAACTCAACATGATAACTGGCAACTATATCATCAAATAAGGCAACATGCTTTTCCCACCATGCTTTTGGCCTTGATAGATTTGTGTTAACTGCAATAGTAGCACCAGGTACATGCTCCCGCAACCACGTACAAATTGGAATAAAGTTTCTCCATATCGTTGGTTCGCCGCCGCTAAAGAAGAATTTGAACTCTTTGTAATCTAGTGCTTTATATCGGTTTATTATTGTCTCAAGGTTGGCAATATACTTGTCAAGGTTGCCATTGTTTTGATTTTCTCCAGACCAATTACCGGGGTTGCAATAGCTGCATCTGAAGTTACAGTCATTGTTAACCTGCCATGTTATTGCTAGATACTTATTTGGTGCTTCGATTGCGATTAGCTTTTTGCCCATTCGTAGACCTCCTTTAATTCTGGGCAAGTTATTAGCAGGCCTTCGTTGCGGATGTTGTCGAGGTCATCGTTCATTTTAATAAATTCAACAATGCCACCCTTATTTGGTGACCCTGTTGCAATCGCATATTCAATTGTTTTGAACCCATTTGCAATAGAATGATTGTCAGCATATTTCTCGCTGTAGTGTTTATAGAGTATAGAAAGTTCATCTTTGGCAAATTGCGGCAGTATCATAACGTTTGCCCACCATGGATCTGTAAGCATATTAAATCGAGGGATTGTATTTCTTGATATTAATCCTTGTTCGATTAGACGATCAAAAAACGCCGGGAAAGTGTATATGTTCCAAATACTAATAGTTGGAGTTATTTGAAATATCGCATGGGGGCAACTTTCTCTGACCTGTTTTATATTTTTAATAACTCGGTCCCAGTTAGTGCCTTTGCGCATTAATTCAGCATGTTCTCCATCGGCATCCAATGATGCCCAGATTTTCAGCGCGGGGAATTTCTTCCAGTACGCAATTAAGTCATACTGCTTGAACTTTAGTGAGCTAAAGTTTGTCGTGTAAGTAAGTTCAACTTTCTTGTTAAGTCCGTTTTTAATCCAGTAGTCCAAGCAATCATAATGTTCCTGGGTAATAAGACTCTCACCGCCTGCAAAATAAACCTCCTCAACTTCATCAAGGTGAGGTAAAAGCTTAGTAAGGAATGCATCATCTTCATTATTATTAATTACAATCTTGCGAGTTCCAAAGTATTTCTCTAAGTTCTCAACACCGTGGATCTTGAGTTTTTCTTCTGCCCATAATGATGAACACGCTGGCCCACAGGACCGGCATTTCATGTTGCAAATGTTGCTGAAGCGAATATCCATATACTTCATTTTGAATGCGTCAATTGAACCATCATCGTTTGTTGCGGCCACTGCATCTATTTCTCGCAATCCTCTTACTTTATTATGACTTTTTCGGAGAGTCCACGTCCCAAGTTCTTCTAGATCATAACAACGTTTACATGCAGCAGATGGTTCATCGTTTAGCATTGCCAATCGCATCTTCTTGTAGTCTTCAGCGTTCAACATCTGCATAACAGATTCGTCAGCTTTAATTTTGCTCACTGGCATTGTACTATCTGCAACACAGCACGGCATGACATTACCGTTTGGCCACGCATGGAAGTGTATCCACGGCAGGATACAGAAGTGTTTACTTTCTAGTAGTGGGATTAATTCGTCTTTAGTTTTCATAGTGTTGACAGTACTTGTAATTCTGGAAATGTCTTGAAGAAATCTTCATCACGTATCTTGTCGATTCTGTTTGTTAATGGCAGAAATGTATCTCGCTGTTCTTCCCATGTATCAGCAGAATCTGCAAACGAAACTGCGTTACCGATTAGGTTTTTTATCCCCTGAAAGTCTGCGCTTGCATTATTTATAAACATGGTTGCCTTGCTCTTTGCGACTTCTTTTAATTCTTTTGGCATAGCCTGGGCGCAATAATAAACCGGATTTACTGCCAGATATAAGCTATGATACCAATCGTCTTTCCTTACGATATTCTTGCTAATAAGATACTCGTATAACTCAGTAACTGTAAGGTAGTTAAAAATGCTAAACACTGTATTCATTTGAAAGTCTACATAGTCAAGATCTCGAAACTTTAATAGATTACTCTCAATGAGTCCCCACTCTGTCCCTTTTCGCAACCATTCAGCACGTTCACCATAGTGGTCAATACTACAGCTTACTTCGATCTTGTCAAAGTTTTTCCAAAGGTCCAACAAGTCGTAATCTTTGAATTTGAGACTGGAGGCGTTTGTATTATATCGTAATATAATATCTCGCCGACCCTTTCGAATCATCGCCTCGAGCATTAGATAGTGTTCTTCTGTAATTACTGGTTCGCCACCGGCAAAGTATACAAGATCAATGTTGTCAATCTGATCAATAACCTCTGCAAGCACTAACCCCTTATTATCGTCTACATGTTTAAGAATGGGGATTATCTTATTTGTCTTTATATTACTTTTTTTGCGTTCTATGCTACTTTCAAGGGCCCAGCTGCTACTAAACTCGTCTCCGCATGTGCGACATTTGAAGTTGCATAAGTTGCTAAATCGTATGTCCATATAATGCATTCTAAACTCATCCATAGTTCCGTCGGCCTGCATCAATGGCATAAGTTCGTCAAAACGCTTGCCAAAATGTTCGATTGAGTATGTGCGAAAGCTAAATGGACCCGCATCTTCATGTTTGTAACAGAAAGTACATATATCACTCTTTTCTCCGTTTACCATTTTTAGCCGAAGATCTTTCATCTTATCGTTGTTAAACGCTTCGGCTAATGTTGTCTCTTTTGTGCTGCCAAACGGAGTTGTATAGTCACTACTACAGCACGGGTATATATTTCCTTTTGGTGTTACATTTAAATGCATCCACGGGAACATGCAAAATACTTTACTTTCCGTTAGTAATTGTTTCTTATCCATTAATCTTCCAATAATGATGCTAGTTCTGGGAACGTTTTAACAAAGTCTTCCCCTCGTATCTTGTCGGTAGCAAGCACTTCTGCCCTAAATGTTTCTTTGTTTGACTCCCATGTATGGTCACCATCCACCCATTTTATCATATTCTTAACGTGTAAAAGTTGGTCTGGACCAAACCCCGTCGCAGACAACCTGTCATGTAATAATTGTAGACGGGGTCTAGCAATATCTTTAAACTTTAGTGGCAATGCTGTTGCGGTATACTCGTTCGGACTACTCATATTGTATAAACTATACGTACTATCGTCAGGACACAGTAGTTCATTCTCGATTAAGTAGTAATAGAAAGTGTCAATTGTCATATAATTAAATATACTAACAACTGTGTTAATGCTAACATCAAATCGGGGAGACTTTTGTAACCTAAGTTTCTTTAGGTTTGCAAGTACATCATCCCATTTGGTGCCGTGCCTTATGTATTCGGCTCTTGGGCCAAAATGATCTATACTAGCCGAAATCTCAACTCTGTCAAACTTATTCCAAAGTGATAGTATGTCTTTGTCTTTAAATTTCAAGTTACTAATATTTGTATTATACCGCAATTTGATGTCAGTCCTTCCTTGTCGTATCATATCTTCAATGAGGATGTAATGTTCTTCTGTTATTAACGGTTCGCCCCCAGCAAAGTATGCAGTATCCATATGCGGAATATGCGTCTTTATTTCCTCCAATAACGCTGCCTGTTTATTATCGTTTATGATAATATATTTGGCTAGACGGTGCTTCTTGTACTCCATTTCCCACTGGGAACTGAACTCGGGTCCACAGGTGCGGCACTTCATATTACATATATTGCTGAAGCGAATGTCAAAGAAACGCATCTTGAATTCGGACAGGCTTCCGTCCGCCTGTAATGTTTCAGCTACATTGCTTTCAAAATATTTGCTAAACTCTTCATTTGAATACTGACGACCGCTCCTAATATTTGCTGATTCGTGATTATAACATATTGTACAAGTACTATTTGGAACTTCGGATACCATATCACCGCGCAACGCGCTCATATCTTTACTATTTATTATCTCTTTAATAGTGTTAGTGTTAGTATTTCCAAATGATGGTTTATCTGCGGCTCTGCAACATGGATACGCATTGCCATCCGGAGATGTATGCAGGTGCATAAATGGCATCATACAAAACGTTTTACTGTCTTGTAGTAGAAAGTTTTTATCTAGGCTGTTCATTGCGTCTCATCAGTTAGCTTGCATAAATTATAAAAATCAGTCATCTCAGGAAATACTTCTAACAGATTTGTATCCCTGCGTTTATCAAGTTCATTAAACCAATTATAAAAGTCTGTGCGGCCGTCTATAAGATCATCTTCGTCCATATCAGTAGCAGCCATTAAATCAACAACCCGCTTAAACTTTTCATATTCAACGGTAGTAAACTTATCGCTTGCATTGTCGTCAAGGTTATCTTTCATAAACTGCAATGACTCATACATGTATGGCATAAACTCCTCTTTGGGCAGAAGTGTCATACTATATTGCAATGGGTCACGTAAGTATGGGGTATCAAATCGTATTCGATGCTGTGGTGGATCGATATGTGTATACCATGGGTATTGTGTCCTATATTCCAAAATCTTTTCCAACAACGATTTAAATGTTGTTACACTTAAAATATTGAACGTAATCATAAACACAATAGGCGATTGTGTTAGTGTTAGATACGTATGGAGGTTTGTCTCCCATAATTTCAAATCTAATCCGGTACGGATATATTCAGCACGTGGTCCCCATGTATCAACACTGGTAAAAAGTTTAAATGCCCTAATCTTGTTGTCTTCTCTTAGCTTACGTACAGTTGTACTTAACTTCTCAATTAGTGCAGTCTTTGTTCCAAGGTTACTATTGATATTTAATTCTAACTTGGGTAGTGGATTGTCGCTTAGTTCGTTTAGTAATTGCCAAGTACTCTTGTGCATTGTTGGTTCGCCACCAGTTACCCGCATAATGTTAAGTGTCAATCGTAACTCGGGCCACCATTTCCAAAATGCGTCAACATACGGATTGTCTTCTTCTCGTTTCGGTAGGTCTATTTCGTTGAGGTATAACGCATGATTTTTTACTATTCGCACGGGTCCATACTTTTTAACCTCGTCGTGATACCGTGAGCTATACTTAGGATGACAGTATCCGCATTTAAAGTTACATTCATTGCCAAAGTTAATTTCCAGATATTCTGGATTTATGTTTTGATCCCATGCACCGTTTAACGCCTGTTCGTATCGTTCTTCAGTGAATATACTTGCGTTTCGAATGTGGCGATCACTAATATAGTCCGGGCCCATTTTCTCAATGTTCCAGCAGTACTGACACCCAACCGGGGCCTTACCTTCGAGCATTTCCTTACGCTCAAGCTTCTTGTGCATTGTATTGTGCAATGCACTTGGATTTACTGCTAGCTCATCTAATGGGATTTTGTGAGGTTGCGGATGATAGCAACTATGCGTCTCACCGGTTTGCAAGTACATTGTAACGTGTTGCCACTTTGCAAGACAGAAAGTAGGGGTTGCTTCGGCTTCAATTTTAATCTGAATTGTTTTAATGCGGTCTTGCTCGTTACTCATTATTAATCTTTATTGTTATGATATTGTCAATACAATACTTATACACTGCTATCAAACAATGCTTGTCACTCTTCGATAATTTTCACAAAGTCAAAATGCCCTTCTTCCTCTCCAATTATAATGTCGGCTTCTATGTAGCTTTCACAATACTCAGTTCGAACTACAGTAGCTCCACCAAAGGCATCATTGCGGTAGAATTTAACAATAACTTTTTGTAACATAATCGCATCCTATTGTATGCACTACTTATTACTCTTGCTCGTCCTCGTATTGAGTGTAGAACATAAGCTTGCCAATTTCAAACAATCCAACCCCGCCAATGAAGTTATTGCAGCTAACATGAATCTGTGCCTCGCCGTCGGAACAATAGCTTGCAGCAACAAGTTCTGTTATGTCACCAGCTTCAACCTGCGCACGGATTTCGTCAAGTACCTCAATGAGAGCTTCTTTACTCTGCTCATTTTTCTTCGTGTTAATGCTCACGATGTTTGTCATATTACCGTCCAAGTTGTTCAAGTGCTAAGATGTGTGCCAATGCAGTTGGCATGTCCTCGTCAGATCCAATGATATGCAGTTTGCGAACATGTTGATCGTTACGCTTATCATAATGCCGGGTTTGGACAATAGTGCCACCGGCTGCGGCAATTACATCAAATCGGAAGGAGTCTTCGCCTTCAATATTCTCTCTACTATCCCCGCTATTATCCACTTCTATCGCGTCATGTTTGGCCTCATTGTACCTACACAATACATCATATTCGTCTCGGTTGAAAAATAGATAAGCTGCAATTCGTTTAAAAATGTTCATTTGTTTTTCAGGTAATATTCCGCGGATGCGGTTAGATACGTTAGTTTGGGGATACGGCCATGATAGGTTTGGTTTTGCTCGAGGTGCGCGAAGCCGTTTGGCACTTGTTCCCTCTGTTCCTGGGTACAGCTGACCCGACCCAGTTTGATTTTTCATTATGTATGTCCTATTTGATATTCCTGCTACAGTTTCTCGCCAACTGCAAATCCACGGAAGGTCTTGAAGCGTGGAAATCGCAGGCTGTATGTACCGTCTTGATTTTGGGTAATAGCATCGGCCCTTACTTCAACAAATTGACCACGCACATTATTACGATCGCCCCATATATCATCGCGAAGCTTGTCGCTAAACCCACCACCAACATTGACTGCAATAACCTTCCCGTCGTCTTGTCCGCTACAAACCAATGCTCCCATTCGTCCCAAATTCTTTCCAGTGCCTTCTTCAACATCTTGGACCTCCAAGGTAACTTCAATAAACGGCTTTAGTTTCATCCAGGCAGTGCTCCGCTTGCAAACATAACCAGCGCCAAGCTCCTTCATCATGATGCCTTCTCTGCCAGCAGCAATTGCTTTCTTATTGAGTTCGGTATAACGCTTTTGACCGGCTACCGAGTCCAGGTCAACAATTTCCTGGCCCACGACTTCAATGTTTGGGGTTTCTTTTTCCCAAAGTTCTTTCCAAGCTTTCAATTTTGCAGAACGCTCAGTTTGCTTGCAATCCCATTTACCCTTTTGGAAGTCCGTTAAGGGAATCATGTCAAACAAGTGCAACACTGCATCTACTGCTTTTTCGTCGCCCTTGCGGTGGATCTGCTTCATCAGGTCCTGAAAGGTTCCGCTCATAACCTCGCCGTCAAACACTGCTGGCTCAGTAAGATTGTGGGCTACATTACGTAACTGATCTTCAATTATGGGAAAATTAACCAGCGCCTTGCCATTACGGGAATGCAGATTTACTGTGCCGTTTGGATGTACAATCGCAAGAACACGCACACCGTCGAGCTTTTCTTCGATTATTTTCTTGCCGCTTACTTTGCCTTCGTGATTTGCAGAATCAAATGCAAGTTGGCATGCAAATACTTGGATGGCAAACTGCGGGAACTTCTTTTCCACTACTTTGTTTATAGTGCTTTCGCTAAATCCGGCGCGGAGGTCCTTTGCCAGAATACGACTGTACCAATCGTTCCATTGATTCTTTGTGGAAGAATGCAATGCATCTAAAATTGCGTTAGATGCAGCGTGTCCAGTTAAATTACGGGTTGCAAGGTTGTCAGCAAGCTTGCAAAACTTTAACCACGAAAGACCAGGACCATCAATGCCGCAATGCTTGGGAATCTTCTTGACCCCGAATGTGATCATCGAATCCAATGCTAACTTGCAGCCATCGAAGAATTCAGTATTGCCTTCTTGTGCTTGGACAAGGACAATTGCTTCTTTGTTTATGCGACTGGAATGGTCTTCCAGGCTACGAATTACGCGATCACATTGGTCTGCCATAGAAGCCTTACTTTGTTTAAGTATTAATTATACTGCATAACAGACAAACTGTCAACAACTTTGATGTTGTATTTCTACAACATCTCTAAATTATGAGGGGCAACGTGTCCGGCCCCACACGGAACAAATTAAGCTGCTTTGGCGAGCTTTGTGGTGCCGGTCTTTAGCAAGTCGGCAACCGTGCCCTTAGTACGCTTGGCAAGCTCAGTTGCAATTGCAAATCCGGCATCACCGGTAATATGCTTTGCAGCAAGAAATTCCAATGCGGCTACTTTGGATGCGGGTTTTGGCATCTCATACAATTGGATGTCAGTGTGCCCAGTTTTGACGAGCGTTTTAATGCGGGTCATATCGGTTGCAAAACGAACCTTGGTCTTGCCATCTTTTGTTGAATAGCCGGTAACGGTAAAAAGCTTATCTGCCATTTTATATCCTCTGTGTGTGAAAGTAAATATGAACATTGTGTCCATATCTTATTATAACGGTGTTTGCTCGAATAGTCAACCTTTATTTGAAAATAAATTTAAAATTTCGTCATCCCCAATTTAGCAAGCATAAGTTGGCCCTCAAAGTCAGACGGCAATAGAGCTGCCTGTGCATTAGGATGGACATAGTAGTAACCTTTGCCAACCTTACGACGGCATTGTTGATCCGCGGCCCATTGTGAGTCGTAACGCTTGAAGGCCATTGAACCTTTGGCCCTGCCCCAAAAGCTTAACGCTCCATCCGCTGTTTTTGTCCAACCCCAAATCTTGTTACTTGCCCCATCGGTAAAATGATATAGATCGTTTATCATACTGCATCCAAATGCTTGCATGTGCCGCGAAATGTGTACCCCGGGCAACTGCACGACTTATCTTCGAGATTCACTGTATAGGTAACTCCGGGTTTTGATCCTGCAACAATTTTAATGTGGTCCTGTACTTCCTGCTTAACATTAAACGGTGTGATGCTTGCACGGATAAAAGTGCGTCCACGCTTATTAAATTGTTTGATAGGATTCTTGAAGTAGAACGGTACAGTCTTTCCGTGCTGCAAGTATGCAACAAGATTGGAACCATCAAGGAGGTAAGTGTGATTGACTGCACCACCATCCCAAACCGTGGTTTCAAGAAGTGCTTCCATTATGTTCCTTAGTAACTTTCATCAACAAATTCTTCGAGTTCGTCAATTAAGCGAACCATTGCTGCAATAGTATCTTTATCACATGCCAACCTAAGCGATTCATCTGCTTGGTCAAGTTCTCTGCTTGTATCAGCAGCATCAAACTCGTCTAATGCTGCACGGATTTTTGATAGGTCCAACATAATTCTTCCTTCTTTATTTTGCAAATACGTAAGGCTTGTTCCAAGAACCAACGTTCACATCCACGTACCAGCCAAAATTGAAGTAATCAGACTGGATATCGCTCTTGTCATAATTGCCCACGTTCATTGCTTTCAGCACTGCGGTCAAGAATGCAAGGGCCTTGCCATCAAAGTTGCTGTCATAGTGGTAAGTGTTGACCTGGATGTATTTTGCTTCCTTAACATATTCGCGGCCCATGCCACTGTTCAACGCTTCCATCCGTTTATTGTAGCTTGCCAAAAAGTCAATAGGTCCGCTTTTTACATTAAGCACCAGCGTCATGTGATTGCGGACTGCAATGGAAGCCTTAACACCGTACTTCTTGCAAAT
>Ga0105050_10006013_pt1 | contig 15298 bp, 11 predicted proteins | sample FRY01_FD_78088 | JGI IMG/M metagenome (GOLD analysis project Ga0105050, IMG submission 78088) | Freshwater microbial communities from Lake Fryxell liftoff mats and glacier meltwater in Antarctica - FRY-01 | ecosystem: Environmental > Aquatic > Freshwater > Ice > Glacier meltwater ... | reverse complement strand
CGAATCTTTTTGGAGATTTTGTTAAAGGAAAAGACTTAGAACGGTTCTCAGATGTTCAGAAAAAAGGAATCATTCTTCACAGAGCTATCGATCAATATATTGACCATCATCCTGCTGTAATTAAATTAATGAATCAATTATATCCTTTTTTACCCAAAGTAACAGGAATTGCCATTGACTTATTTTTTGATCATTTGCTCGCCAAACAATGGGAAAATTACCACACTGCTCCACTCCCATATTTTTTATCCAAATTTTATGACACCTCAATTCAAGACGACCCAAATTACACAGTTGAATACAAGGCGTTCATACTAAAACTCAAAAGTTATAACTGGATTGCTCTTTATCCAGAATTCTCTGCTCTAGAAAAAATGAGTCATGGAGTGTCTTCGCGCATTTCATTTAAAAATGCACTTGAAAAGGCTCCTGAAATATTTTTGCAATTTGAATCTGAAATCGAAAAGACCTTTACCTTATTCATGAAGGACGCACAAAATTATCTACCAAAGTACTTTTAATCTGAGTCGTTTTTATTTCTGTCGTTTTCTTGTTTTTGACGCTTAATTTTTTTGTTGTATCTTTCGGAGTTCTAGAATAAATCAAATGCGCGTTTTTAAGATGTCATTTTACTTTGCTACTATAATTATCATTTTTAGTGTGATAATGAATGCATGTACAGTAAAATCTCATGATAAAGTCAAAACTATCCAGGAAAGCACCACAGACTTGCCCGCGATTCTTAAAAAAGGAAAACTTGTAGTTCTTGCCGAAAATAGCTCTACATCCTATTTTATCTATAGAGGAAAGAAGATGGGATTCGAATATGAGCTTTTAAAAGAATTTGCTGATGAACTTGGTCTAGAGCTAGAAGTTAAAGTAGTCTATAATTTAGACGATATGGTGGGTATGTTGAATAAGGGTGAAGGTGACTTAATTGCCTGCAATTACACCTATACAAAGGAACGTCTAAAAGAAATTGAATTTTCAGAGCCATTTATCAAAACACCTCAAGTACTTATACAAAAGAAACCAGAAGGTTGGTCGAAAATGAAACCAGAACTACTAAATGCTCAACTCGTTCGATCACCAGAAAAATTAGCACGTAAAAAAATACACGTCTGGAAAAATTCAAGCTACTATGATCGTTTGTTAAATCTACAAGAAGAAATTGGTGACACGATTTTTATTGAAGAACAAAATGGTCAAATGGGAACAGAAGAAATGATTGAAATGGTTTCCGAAGGAATGATCGATTATACCATTACAGAAGAAAATGTAGCTCAAGCAAATGAAAAATTTTACGATAATATTGATATCCAAACTAAACTTTCAGTCAAACAAAAAATATGTTTTGGAATACGCAAATCAAATCCACTGCTAAAAGCAAGAATTGATAAATGGCTTATTCAACAAACAAAGAAAATTAGTTATAACTATTTAAAGCGAAAATACTTTGAATTGAGTGTCTTACCTTCAAATTCTGACTTTAAACCAGCCAATCTAAAACGTGGCGAAATTTCTGCTTACGACGCTATATTTAAAAAAGTAGCTGCCGAATATAAATGGGACTGGCTGATTTTAGCCTCAATTTCTTATCATGAATCTCGTTTTAATCCAAATGTTAGAGGATTTGGTGGAGCTTACGGCATGATGCAATTTATGCCGAGTACTGGACCAAAATACGGGGTTTACCCCAATTCTACTCCAGAAGTTCAAATCCGTGGAGGAATGAAGAAGTTATACAAAGACTATGGCAGCTGGACAGACATTCCAGATCCCGAGCAGCGTTACAAATTTACATTAGCAACTTACAATGCTGGTAGAAGTCATGTTGAAGATGCTCAACGACTTGCAAAGAAGAATGGTTTAAACTCAAAAGTTTGGGATGATAACGTAGAAAAAATGATGCTAAATCTCTCAAAACAACAATATTATCGTGATCCAGTTGTGAAAAATGGTGCGTCTCACGGATCTATCACCTATCGGTATGTCAGAGAAATTTATGGAAGATACCTGGATTGGAAAGCAGTTATCAAATGATTCCGTAAATTCGTCAAAAAAACAAAATCAAACATTTAATAGTCATACAAGGTCCAACGGCCAGCGGTAAAACTGATTTTGCCATTGAAGTTGCTAGGCATTTCCATACAGAAATCATTTCGGCTGATTCTCGACAATTTTTTAAAGAATTATCTATTGGTACTGCTAAACCGACTGCAGAAGAGCAAGATGGAGTAAAGCATCATTTTATTGATTCACATAGTATTGAAGAAGAAGTTTCTTCTGCACGCTTTTCAAAAGAAGCAAATAGTTTATTAAATGAGTTATTTAAAATCCATGATTTTGTTGTTTTAGTCGGAGGTTCAGGAATGTTTGTTGATGCATTGTGTAATGGACTAGATGAAATCCCGAATTCGCTTGAAATTAGAAACGAATTAAGTGACTTGTGGGAAAATGGAAAACAAAATCTACTTTTAGATGAACTCAACGAAAAAGATCCAATATTCTATGCTAGCGTCGATAAAAACAATCCCGCAAGAGTTATACGAGCATTAGAAGCGATTCGTTTAACCAATAAACCTTTCTCTGAATTGCGCACCAAGCAACTGAAACAAAGACAATACGCTCTCCATAGATTTGTTATAGAATTTGATCGTGAAAAACTGTATGAGCGTATAAATCTTCGTGTTGACTTAATGCTGGACAAAGGATTGATTGAAGAAGTAAGAAAATTACTTCCTTACCGAGGATTTAATTCTCTTCGGACTGTTGGTTATAAAGAAATAGTTTCTTATTTTGATGGAGAGATTTCGTTGGATGAAGCAATTGAGTTAGTCAAACAAAACTCGCGACGATATGCAAAACGACAAATAACTTGGTTGAAAAGATACGACAATGCAATATGGATTCCTGCTGACACTTCGTTCAACATGACGAAAATACTGCTTCAACACTTAAATAAAGACTAGTTTAGTCCCTCATAAATAAATCATTGCGTTATTGGAATGATTCTTGAAAACCTGACGTTCAAATTGCTTTACTATGAAAATTGTTTTTGATCATATCATGCCAGAGCCCCTCGCTTCCATTGCACATTCAGCGGATAGTATTTGGGGAAATCTTATCGAGTTTAATCCAGGTGAAAAAATCTTACTCAATGCATCTAGTGGAAAAGGAAAATCGACCTTTACCATGACTTCTTTTGGATTGAGAAGAGATTATACAGGATTAGTCACGTATGATGGAAGAGATATAAAAACCTTTACTCCTGACGAGTGGGCAATTATTCGTCAACAGAAAATTTCAGTTGTTTTTCAAGATTTACAATTATTTCCAAGCTTAACAGTTGCTGAAAATCTTGAAATCAAAAACGATTTGAGTAAAGTTTATTCGGAAAAAGAAATGAAAGAAATGCTCGATCAACTGGGAATTGGTGATAAATGGGACCAGAAATGTGGATTGCTTTCTATGGGTCAGCAACAACGATTGGCTATCATACGAGCATTATCACAACCATTTGAACTACTGATTATGGATGAACCATTTTCACATTTAGATGATGAAAATAGTCAGAAATGTTTAGCACTAATTCACAAAAGATGTGATGAGCAAAATGCTGGATTTGTGTTAACGACACTTGGAGACACTCACAACACACATTTTGACAAAGAACTAAAACTGTAAGCCATGTTATCAAAATTATTATTTAGGAACCAAGATAAAAAGCAATTGGTAATTGCTATAGTTGGAGCTTTCATGGGAATCACATTTCTAGTTACTTCAATTCATTACCTCATCAAGGTGAATGAATTTGGGCAAGGAGCAGATATTCTCGGACCAAATACTATAATTGTTCAGAAAAAAGTATCTAGTTCGAGCACTCTTCGCTTAACGAAAACTGATTTCTCAGAACGCGAAATTCAGATGATTAAACAAGAGAAATTCATTGCAGATGTCCAACCAGTAATCAGTAACAATTTTGATGTTTCCTTCGAAACTGCTGATCCAATGGTTCCTCGTTTTCGATCTGACGTATTTATACAAACCTTAGATCCTGAGTTTTTAGATGTGAAATCAAGTAAATGGCATTGGAAAGAAGGCGATGAATTCGTTCCTATCATTCTACCACGCGACTTTTTAGTTATGTTAAACACCTTTATGAGTGCTCAAGGAATTCCGCAAGTTTCTGATGAATTAGCAATGGACATAAAGTTTAAATTCACACTTTCCAATGAAACTGGCAAAGAATGGGTAGATGCACGCATTATTGGTTTCACAAATGAAGTTGCTTCTATTCTTGTCCCTGAAAGCTTCATGACCTTCGGGAATGATAAGTACGCCAAAGGGAAAGACCAATTGATAACGCAAGTGATGATTTCTGGAAAAGAAAGTGAGTTTGGACTTGTGGAAGAATTACTTACAAAAAGAGGCTTAGAATCAAAGAACTCTCAAATGGTTGTAGGTCGTTTAAAAAGTATGGTTGGCACCTTGTTCCTTGTCGTTTTAGGTATATCAATAATTGCTGTTTTTGTTTCAGGCTTGGTGTTAATTCAATATATGCAATTACTTATGTCTAGAAATGCATACGAAGTGAGAACACTACTTAGAATAGGTTATCATCCAAGCATAATTATCAGGCAGTTCTTTGTTTACTTTGTAAAAGTTTTTGGTATTGTATCCACACTTGCATTGGTGATTTTCTTTTTATTTAAATACTTTTTAGACGAGATGTTCGCTTCCGGTGGTTTATATATCGATACAGGTCTTTCCTACCAAAGTATAGGCGCGTTAATTATGGCTTATGGAATATTTACTTATGCCAGTTATACTTCTGCCAAGAAAGGAATTTTTAAAGAATATTAATTGGTTAAAGAAATGTTAATTTTTGAATCTTTTCTTCAATTGACCCGTCTTTCGATTAACTTCATTTTTAAAAGCAAAAAGCTATGAAATTATACCTTATTTTATCTTTTGTACTTGCCTCCACTTTTGGTTATGGACAGAAATTGAAATTCAAAATTAACGGTCAAAAAGATACTACTATCCACTTGGTGAAATACGTTGGAAAAGGCTTGTTTTACGCTGATACTGCTGAGATCATTGGTGGACTAGTCGAATTTGATGGTTCAAAACAAGTCCCAGGAATATTAGCTATTTTACTTCCAGGTCAAAAGTTTTTTGAATTTGTGTATAACAACGAAGAAGTGCAAATTGAAAGCACTGGTCCAGATTTCATCAATACGATGAAAGTTAAAAAATCTGAAGAGAATAAGGTATTCAATGACTACGTAAAATTTATAAGTGCGAAAAAAGGAGAGTCTCAAAAACATATTGATGAGCGAGCTAAATTGAAAGAAAGTGATTCGAAATACAAACCATTGACAACAACAATCGATTCTTTAGCGAAGATAGTTACTGATTACCAAAAGAATTTAATCGCGTCGCACCCAACAAAATTTGTTTCAAAAATTGTTAAAATGTCAATGGATATTGATATTCCTGAGGCTCCAAAAGATGCCAAAGGAAATGTTATTGATTCATTTTATCGTTTTAAATATTTCAAGGAGCATTATTGGGATTATGTTGATTTCAAAGATGATCGTTTAGTGAATACACCAATTTTCCATAATAAACTAGAGTATTATTTTGGAAAAAATATGATTGTCCAACATTGGGATACCATACTAAGTTATGCGTTCAAATTCTGTGACCAATTTGACCAAAAGTCAAAAATGTTTGAATATTCTGTTTCTTGGATTACATCTAGTTTTGGTAAAAGTAAAATCATGGGAATGGACAAGGTGTATATTATGATGGCAGATCGTTACTATTGTACACCAAATAGCGAAGGAAAATCGCCTGCATTATGGATGACTCCCGAAAAATTAGATGACTTATGTGAAAAAATACCTGTTCAAAAAAACTTGGTAATGGGAGCTCAGCCACCAAATTTAATTTTACGAGACACATCAGATGTTAAGTGGAAAGATTTTTACAGTTTAAAATCAGAATATACGATTCTTTACTTCTGGGATCCAGAGTGCGGACATTGCAAAAAGATCACTCCAAAATTAGAAATACTTTATAAAGAAAAATTAAAAGCACGTAATGTTGAAATTTTCGCGGTTGGTAAAGCAGTTGGTGAAGATTTTAATAAGTGGAAAAAATTTATTCGTGATAACGATTTAACGTTTATCAATGTGGCAGTTACGGAAGCTTTATTCAAAGCAGCAATGGAAGACGCTCGACAATTTGTTCCAAAATACACTACAATTGAATCCTTGAATTATCAAACGACTTATGATGTTTTCTCGTCACCTAAAGTATTTATATTAGATAAAGACAAGAAAATCGTAGCAAAAAGTATTACCCTTTCTCAGCTAGAAGACTTTTTGGATATGATGCAGGACAAAAAAGATGCACCAAAACTCTTTCCGCCAGATCCAGAAGAAGATGAACAAATGCACTAAAACTATATAGTAAAGGCGTCCAAGCGGACGCCTTTTTTGTTAATAATTCCTTTACTTTCTTTTTTTATTTCCGGAGCTTTCTTTCGTATTTTTGTCCAATAAAATTCGATTTATGAAAAAAATATTTTTTGCACTTTGCTTAATGCCAATTATAGCAAATAGTCAAGTTTCCATTACAGGTGCAGGATCTTACTCACAAGATTTTAACACTTTAGTGAATACGGGTACTGCAATTCCTTGGGTAGACAATTCAACTATCCCAAATTGGTTTTCACAACGCACAGGAACAGGAACAACTTATAATGCTGGCAATGGATCAAGTAATGCTGGTGCTTTGTATAGCTTTGGTTCGACTGCTAGTTCTGACAGATCATTAGGTTCAATTGGTTCAGCGAATGCAACAGCTGGTCATTTCGCTCATGGCGTTCAGTTTAAGAATGATGGTACGTCAATAATCAGTGACTTTACCGTTTCTTATACAATGGAACAATGGAGAAATGGAGGGACAGCAACTATCCACTCATTAACTTGTTATTATCAGATAAGTTCGAGTATGATAACATTATTAAATCCGAATAACAACGCAGCATGGATTGCTGTTTCTACACTTGATGCAGCAGGGCCTATCGCTACAATAACTGCAGCTGCGTTAGATGGAAATCTTATTACAAATCAAGTTCAGTTAGCATCGATTTCACTTCCAGGTGTAACACTCGCTATTGGTGAATATCTTATGATAAAATGGGAAGATCCCGATCAAGCAGGTGGTGACCATGGCCTTTCTATTGATAATTTGTCAGTGCAATGGTTAGCAAGCTGCAATACAACTAATTCATTTTCAATCACCAATTGTACTTCTTATACAGTTCCAAGTGGAGATGAAACATATACTATTTCAGGAATTTTCATGGATACCATTCCAAATGCAGCATTGTGTGATAGTATCATGACAATAGATGTGACAATTACAACAGGAATAACATATTATGCAGATACTGATATAGATGGATTAGGTGATCCGAACAATACAACTGTAGGATGTTCTTTACCACTTGGATATGTAACAAACAGTAATGACTGTGATGATACTAATAATAGTATCGGTGCAGCGACCACAATTTTTTATTTAGATGCCGATAGTGATAATTTTGGAAATCCGACTTCATCAATAATTGCATGTAGCGCTCCAATTGGGTATGTTTCAAACTCTACAGATTGTAATGATGCAAATGCTTCAATCAATCCTTTAGCCATTGACATTCCAGACAACGGAATTGATGAAGATTGTTCAGGATCAGATGCCTCTGCTACAGGTACACAAATTGGTTTGTATGAATTTACTGCCGCAGCAGCTTGTCCTGTTACTGCATTGTCTGTGACATCTCAACCTTCGAATGCAATTTTTAGTGATTATTCCTCTACTGGAACATCTTGTTCTTCGGCAAACAATGTATTTAGTAATAGTAACTGGAACTTAGCTGCAACAATTGACCTTGCTGAATATAACGAGTTTTCAATTTCAGCAAATGACTGTTCAACCCTAGATTTAAATAGAATTATTTTCACACATAGAATCAGTGCATCAGGCGGAACTCCAACATGGACACTGCGCTCAAGCGTTGATAATTACACAAGTGATTTAGGAACTGGGCCAATATTGACAACTGATAAAATAGATACAATTAATTTATCAGCAGCTTTTGATGCTTTAACTCAAGTTGTTTTCCGTTTTTATATTACCAATATGGGCACAAACGGCGCAACTTGGAGAAATGACAACGTTCGTGTTATTGGTAATTTTGGAGCACTTACTCCTCAAACTTATTATGCAGATGCTGATAGTGATACTTATGGTAATCCAAGCTCTTCAATTTCAGTTTGCACACCACCTGCGGGATATGTATTAGACAATACAGATTGCAATGATAATAATGGTTTAATTAATCCAATGACAACTTGGTTTGAAGATATTGACGGTGATTTAACTGGAAATACTGCTGTTACATTTGTTGGTTGTACACCACCAATTGGATATGTTTTAATTTCAGGTGATTGCGACGATAATAATTCCTCAATTAGTAATCCAACTACTTATTATCTTGATGCTGATAGCGATGGTTTTGGTTCAATGTCAGGAAGTCCATTAGTTACTTGTACAAATCCAGGTGCTGGATATGTGACAGTTACAGGTGACTGCAACGATAATGACTTTAATGTAAATCCTAATTCACCAGAAATTTGCGATGGATTAGATAATAATTGTAATTTCAGTATTGATGAAGGATTGACTTTCGTTGCCTATTATGTTGATGGAGACAATGATAGTTTTGGAGCTGGAACAGCACAATCTTTATGTGAAGATCCAGGTGCAGGTTATTCTTTGAATAATACTGATTGTAATGATGCAAACGATATGGTTTATCCAGGTGCTACAGAAATTGCTGATGATGGAATAGATCAAAACTGTGACGGTGTAGATGGATATTTAGGAATTGATGCAATTGACGGTATGATATTCAGTATTTATCCAAATCCTTCAAATGGAATTATTACCATTTCTTTCAATAACGAAGTCGCTGGGAATATTATCTGCACGGACTTGAATGGAAAAGTTATTTCTACGGTTGTCATTTCAAGTTCAAATCAGCATATCGATTTATCCCAATTATCAAATGGAAATTATTTACTTAAAATAGTTACTGAACAAGGAATTCGCCAACATCGAATTGTGATTCAGAAATAAAATAAAGAACCAATATTTTGAAAGGCTATCCATTTGGGTAGCCTTTCTTCATTACATTAAGTACTTTTAACCAAAATATTAACAATATCTTTATCGAGTAACTATTTTTATACAAACTAAATTCAAATGAAAAACCTTTTTTTATTTACCATACTTCTATTAGGAACTAAACTTGGTTTCACTCAAACCTATTGGCAACAAGAAGTTAACTATAAAATCGTTGTAAAACTGGATGATGTTAACCATACAATATCTGCTTTTGAAGAATTTGAGTATGTCAATCATTCGCCCGATCAACTGGATAAAATTTACATCCATCTTTGGCCAAATGCATACCGTAATGAGGAAACAGCACTTGCAAAGCAGCAATACAAAGGCGGTGAAACAATATTGAAATATGGTGACGATAAAGACAAAGGTGGAATCGATTCCCTTGATTTTAAAATAAATGGAGTGACTGCCAAATGGGAATACGACCCAGAGCATATCGATATAGGAATTATCTATTTAAATACACCTCTTAAAAGTGGTGAACGCATTACCATTTCAACACCGTTCAAGGTAAAGCTACCTTCGGGAAAAATTTCTCGTTTGGGTCACATTGATCAGTCATACCAAATAACTCAATGGTATCCAAAACCAGCTGTTTACGATAAAAATGGTTGGAACCCAATTCCTTATTTGAATCAAGGAGAATTTTATTCAGAATACGGTTCATTTGATGTGAGCATTACTCTTCCCAAAAACTATGTTGTTGGTTCTACTGGTGATTTACAAACAGCTTCTGAAATCACCTTTCTTGAAAACAAATCACTTGAAACTTTAACTAAAATCACCGAATACTTGCAACAAAAACAAGGTAGAGCTGGTAATACAGCTTTTCCTCCTTCTTCTACAGAATGGAAAACGATTCGCTACACACAATCAAAAGTACATGACTTTGCATGGTTTGCAGATAAGCGATTCGCGGTGAATAAAGGAGAAGTTACGCTTCCTCATTCAAAAAGAAAAGTAACAACTTGGGCAATGTGGGTTCCTCATAACACGTTTACTTGGCGATATGCGGATGAATATTTGAGAGATGGCACTTATTATTATTCTCTTTGGAATGGTGACTATCCTTACAATCAAGTAACCGCAGTTGACGGTACTATTAGTGCTGGTGGTGGAATGGAATATCCGAATGTAACTGTAATCGGGAACGCAAGTAACAAAGAAGAATTAGAGGTTGTAATCGTTCATGAAGTAGGACACAATTGGTTTTACGGAATCATGGGATCCAATGAACGTGTACATGGATGGATGGATGAAGGGATGAATACCTTGAATGAAATTCGCTATGTTCAAACTAAATATCCTGACAATACACGTTTATCGGATATGGTGATGAATGGTCAGTTTCACATGAATGACTTAGATCATCACGATATGGCTGATGTATTTTACCGTTTATCGGCTGTATTAGGTGAAGACCAACCAATAGAAACTCCTTCTGCGGAATTTACTACTGCCAATTATGGTGGGATCATGTACCAAAAAACTGGATTGGTTTTCTATTATTTAAAAGACTATTTGGGTGACGAGTTGTTTGATAAATCTATGATGGCTTATTTTGAAGAATGGAAATTCAAACATCCACAACCAGAAGATATGCGTGCAACTTTAGAACGTGCTTCAGGCAAAGATTTAAGCTGGATATTTGTTGATTTAATTCAAACGACTAATCACGTTGACTATAAGTTAGCGAAGGTGAAAAAGTCAGAAACTGGAATGACCGTCAAAGTAAAAAATGTAGGTCAAGTTGATGGTCCAATTGAAATAAACGCCATAAAAAATGGAGAAGTTGTCGAAACAAAATGGGTTGAACCAGGACAAAAAAAGTCAACAGTTGAAATGACAACCAAAGATGCTGATGAAATTCGAATAGACGCAAGTAAAGATATTCCTGAATTGTATCGTAAAAATAACAATTGGAAATCGACAGGTATGTGCAAGAAATTCGAACCTATTTCGCTCGAGTTTTTAATCGGAGATAACGAACCAACTAAAACAAATATCTTTTGGACACCAATTATTGCTGGTAATGCTTATGATAAGTTCATGATTGGTGCAGCATTTCACAACAATGCAATTCCTTTCAATAAATTCCAATATTTAGTTGCTCCTATGTATTCATTTGGTCGCCAAATGGTTTCTGGTATTGCAGAATTTAGTTATACTAACCTTCCAAAAAGCGGGTTAAAAACTTCACGTTTCGGAGTTTCTATCAAGTCTTTTAAATTTGATACCACTTCGACCCTACGCAAAAACCAAGGTGCTTATTTGGCGATTGCTCCTTATTGGACCGCTAAAATCGGAAATAGACGCAACTCCTCTCCTATTTCCCAACAAATACTTGTACAAGGTATCGGACGTTATGACATCTATAACACCTTGCGAACAAATTATGTTGGTGGTTTCATTAAATACAATTTTGATTTAAGTTATCCCGATCATAAATTGAATATTCAAGTTCGAAACGAAAATATTGCCGCAACAGAAGTTGATATGGGTCGTATTTTACTTGAATCAACTTACCGTTTCCGTTATGCTAAAAACAAAATGAAGCGTTGGGTAGAAATTCGTGGTTTCATTGGAAACACTTATACCTTCAAAAAGAAATTCAATAGTTCTTATTCTTATCCTTTTGCAATGTCACTTAGTGGAAGTGATGGTCAGCAAGATTTGTTTTTTGAAGAATACTATTTTGGAAGAGGCAGTATTGCTGGCACTTGGTCACAACAACGTGATGAAAACATGGGCGGATTCAAAAGCACAGCATGGTATGGAACGACAACCAATTGGATGGCGACAGGAAACCTTTATTTTCAATTACCGATTCCAAAAATGGGAATCTTCGGAATCTTTGCTGATGCTGGAGCTTTTTCAAATGGCACGAGTGTAAATACGGCAATCAATACAGGTTTAGCAATGCGATTTGGAAAAATATTTGGTTTGTATTTCCCCGTTTGGATGAGCAAAGAATTAGCTGATTCTTTCGGAAATTCATCGTATGGTGAAAAAGTTCGATTTACCTTAAAATTCAATCCAATAAATAAACCATTGAAACTCGGTTCATTGATGGAGTAAACCAATTTACATTTCTTATTTTAATAGGGGTTTGCCCCTTTTTTATAGTTTATTTCGTTCAAGCCAAAAGAATAAAAGTTCGATGAAATCTATTCTATATGTTTTACTTTTTCTGCAATCATTCTTCGCTCAAAGTCAGAATGAAGAAAGTGATAAGAACATGGAATATTTCCTTCGAGCAAAAGTCTTGGGTTTTGTAATTATAGAAGATATTTGGGTACGCAGTTTTTCAATTGGGACAGAAATCCGATACAACAAGCGTTATTCTCTAGTCGCTGACTTGGTGCATTTCCGATGGAAATATGAAAAAGAAGTTTATACTACGCCGGGTAATTATGAAGATTATACAGAGTTTGCACTCTACGATTCTAGAAATTATATTGCACTTGAATTCAGGTATTACCCACAATTTAATAAACTCAGCAACTTCTATCAGCCTTATTTAAACATCTATTCAAAGTTCGGCGCACGCTTCATTCATGTTCAAGATAATTATCCATTGGATAAAAATGAAATTTATCGTTTGAATAGTGATTTCTATGATGTTGGCGCATCATTGGGAATGCAAATTGGTAAAAAAATAGGCTTAGATTTTAATATTGGCGCGCTGCATCGTTGGGAAATAAAATCCGAAGATATTTACCAAGAAGATGGCAGTACAAATTATACAACTGGTATCACCGCTAATCGTTGGTCGCCGAATATTAGAGTTAATTTCTTTTACAATTTATCTGTAAATTAGACTTTTGAAGTACAATAAGCGCATCAAGTAATTCAATCAGTATAGAACTCCCCATCATTAAGACAACATTTTCCTTTTCTTGCCGAATACTATTCGGGTGTGGGTATTGGCTATAACGGTTGGCGCTTGGCTCTCGTTTTTTCTGTGTTGCGCATGAGGCAGAAAAATAGAGATAAACGTGTGTTACCCTTTATTATTTTTGTGAAAGTTGATAATTATTGACCAAAACTGATGCTGAAATCTGAAGTATTCGCTCTAAGTCTCTAATCATATCGACAGTTAATCGTTTCTTTCGATTTAGGATTTCTGATACTCGACTTTTTCCACCAATTATTCCTACCAAATCTTTTTGGCGCATATTTAATTCCTCCATTCGGATTTTTATTGCTTCGATTGGATCAGGTGCTTCAATTGGATAATTTACGTTTTCGTAATTTTCTATAAGCAATGAAAGTATTTCTGCTTCGTCTCCTTCTGTTGTGTCAACTGGCGCATCGAATATCATTTCCAAACGTTCTAGTGCGTTTCGGTAATCTTTGTCGGATTTAATAGGTTTTATGTTCATAATATTCATTTTAAATTGTGTCTGCATCTATTTTGTTATATTCAGCGTGCGTGCCGATAAAACGAATAAATGCCCATCCCCTTTCGTAATTGAACTTTACGATTAGTCTATAAGAGTTCCCTTTTATATTAAAAACGACTCGACTATCTTTTAGAATACTTGCATTGATGTAAGTTTGTTTAACATCGTTTGGTGAAAACCATTTAGCACTTTTTGCCGTATCGAACCAAGTTTTGAAATACTGTTCGGATTCAGCGTGTTTTTCCCAATATTCCCGAAGCGTACTTTTTGCAATTATTCGATTCATTCGATCAATTATAATGCAAATATATAAAAAGTTCTCAAATAACGAACAGTTAGCGGGTTTTCCTTTTAATGAAGTACAAAGGTTACAGCCATGCACTCGGCACAACTGATTTGTTAAATTAATTTTCGAAAGGCAGAAATAATTTGGTTCTAAAAATTAATAGCAACGAAGAAAAATCTTGTGCCGATGCGTAGGGTGCTGTTAGCAATATATCACTCTTCTTTAAATGCTTTTTTTATTATTTGCCATATAACTGATGAGTCAGATTTACTATCTTCGTTATAATGTATTCGTTTGTAGTTTTTTATCGCCCAATATTCTAGAAAAATTAGAAGAAGTAATAAAACAGAAAAACCTACTAAAATCCACAAATTGACTGTTTTATTATTTTCATACGTCAATATCTTGTTTTTTCCTATGACTAATTCCTGTGGGTTTAGTACCAAAGTGTCTCTAAACAATCTTTGATGAAAAAGTATTATTATACTTTTACCAACATTACTTTTGTTGTTAATATCATCCCAATGTTTTGTTGTGAACTCGTCACTTAACCGAATAATTAAGTCGTTTGAAAGATTAATGTCAAGGACATCGTAAGTTTTTTTCCCTTTATATATTTCATTGTCATAATATTCGTGTATTTCGGTACTTTCAATAATCCCATTTAACTTAACAAGTTCAGATTTTTCTGTTCTATAATCAGAGATGATTAAATCAAGCATAATAACACAAAAAACAACTAATACTGGAAGTAAAAGCATGATAAGCCTAATTCTAAAATATTTTTGGTTAATCTTCACTAATTGGTATTTAATTACAGCTAACGTCAGTCACCCGATGAAAAATCGGGGCAGGTTATCTTAAAACTCAAATCAGCTTCAAAAACTAACTGTTTTTTTTGATAAATATAAGCGATTTAAGAACACCATTTGCAGTGGCTTGGAAAAGCGGCAGGTAGCGAATTGAAATTTCAAAAGTCGTTGTAAGGGCTTAAAATAGCTGTCGTAAACAAGCAATTTCATTACATCATCACCGCTTACATTGTGCATAGCAATTTGCGATTCAAAATCGAAACCTGTTGAAATAGCTATGCATAGTTTTACTAGTTAACAATATCAAAAAACTTTATAGGAGCACCTTTTACCCAATCCATAATTTTTACATATACCCCATTGTGATTTTGGGCTGTTTTTTTTTCGCAACTTTCACATGGTTTATCTATTATGTAATCATCTTTTTTTTCGAATAAGGTTTCTTCACCTTTAATCAATACTTTTTCACTTTTGCAACTCATGGGTATCACATATTTTAAACCATCCATTTGAAATATATTCCAAAT
>Ga0105050_10006008_pt1 | contig 15308 bp, 19 predicted proteins | sample FRY01_FD_78088 | JGI IMG/M metagenome (GOLD analysis project Ga0105050, IMG submission 78088) | Freshwater microbial communities from Lake Fryxell liftoff mats and glacier meltwater in Antarctica - FRY-01 | ecosystem: Environmental > Aquatic > Freshwater > Ice > Glacier meltwater ... | reverse complement strand
ATTATACCACATATTTCATTTCTTGTCAAGCATTTAAAAAACAAAAGTTACAGATTTAATGCTTTCCCAATCGTCGTCTGAGCCTTCTTGCCGTAACAAATTCCTATCTAAAACATTTGAGATAAACCAATTAGCATAGGAAAGTGCCGTATAACGATCTTTCCTTCCTGTCCCCTCAGTTAATTTAATATTGTTGTTAACGACGGACATCTCTAAATTTATACACTCCGCCACCAAAAGATTTGTCTGGACAAATGGATGAAGTAAAAAAGCTCTAATAGAAAAATCGTCAGCACTTTCAAAAAATTCTTTATTTGTTTTTGTTAAATAATCTTCTGCATCAGTATCAGTAGCCAAAAAATCAAACAATCTTTTCTTCAACGCTGTCCGAAATGAGACGGCAATTTCGCTGTTTAACCTTTGCGTAGCACTAATCGGATAGATTATAGGCAACGCATCTATGCCAAGAGTCCTTTCTTGGAGTTCTCGCCTTACTGCTTCTTCAATCAGTGGCGATTCCATTACAGTAAACGATGGATAATCTATCCCTCTCTGGTCACTATGTGTGATGGATGACATGACATCGAACACCGAGATGCCGTTTTGCGCAATGTCCATTACTATATAGTCTGCGTCAAAATCATAATAAACTTCTTTTATCCTCAGCGCCTGAGTCGCAATATTGCTCCCGTGAGAACTTTCTATGTAGACCACTTTTCGTTGGTATCCCTTTTGGGTCGGAAGAAGCCTGACACATGCAAGAATACTATTATCATTTATTTTGTTTGCCCGCGAGGCGATATCCAAAGATAGTATTCTAATCTCTCCATCAAGTTTTTTTATCCCATATGGATTTTGCTTTTTATTTAGTAAATCTTCCCTATGAGGATAAAACGCATTCTTTATATTGCGCGCGAACATCTGGGGTTTAAAATATGTTTTATTTGAAGAACCGCTGGGTAAATTGCGATATTCCATATCAAAAGAAATTGGATCGGATGTTTCCTCTTCTTTTTCCATCTGAGATGCTGTTTTAATCTTATGAAAAATAGAAATAAGATAATCCGTACAAAAAAATCCTGCGCTTTTCCCCTCCAGCATCATTTTTATTGTGGTGATGGTCTCTTTATACCACCATTCCGCTTTTAACCCAGCAGAAGAAATTGAAATCTTACGAGGTTCTTCTTCTGGATAATCATTATATTCTGATTTTTGTTTAAATGGTGCTTGGCGAACATATAAAAACGGTGTAAAAATTTTGTCAACAACGTCCTTTTTTAGAAGTTTAAATTCATCAAGGATAAGCAACGAAGAGCGTTCCCCTCGCGCCCCCTCATTTGCAGCAACAACTTTTATTTTGCTTCCGTTCGCGAATATGGCTTCGTACTGATTCATATTTACTGTTAGAGATATAATTTCCCGTTGTAGCATGGGAGATGTGTTTCTAAGATAAGTAACCTTAGAAGATATAATCAGACCGGCTTGCGACCTCGTACTTGAACCAATTGCGATTTCGCTCCCAGGATATAAGATAGCTTGAGAAACGGCAAATACAGCAACCAAAAAACTCTTTGCAGAACCACGAGAACATATAGCAACAAAAACGTTGGATATAGACATTAAATAAATCCATATAATCTGATAAGGAAATAACCTGATTCCAAGGTATGTTTCTACAAAGCGATGAGGATTCCTTCTGAAGAAGGTGTTCCACATAATCATCTTATTTCTCTTATCTTCTTCCATGCCTTTTTCAAGAATCATATTTTTTGGTTTAATAAATTGATTTTGTGACCCAGAATTTTTTAGATAATCATTCTTGAACGGAAGATATTTTTTCTTGGTCATTATTACTATCCACCTCGTCTATCACAACCTCATCTATCACAACGTCATCTTTATAATAATCAGAATCTTCACTATCATCATATTCATCAGAAATATTAAAATCCCTCGCATTTTGCACGAAATTAGATAGCGGTCTGGTTAAATATTTTCTAAGATAACCACCGATGTTGTCGAAGTCCTTAAATAATTTTTTGTCCTTATAAAACTCAGCCGGAGTCGTTTCCTCAATCATCTTTATATAAACACCCCAGGTGTCTATCCCCCTACCAGAAGACGATGCGGTTTGTTGTGCGGGCGTAAGGGCGGAATCTTTCATCAAAGTAGTAATGGACTTTAGAATAGTATCCGTTTTTCCATCAGAACGTTCTAACTCCAACATCTTCAAACATATTTGTTTGAGATAAAACTCCTCAGCTTTGTTAGTGCACGCGTAAGAAGACTTCCAGCCCGCTAACTCTTTTTCCAAAAACTTATATTCTTCAACATTATAACCATCTCCCCAAAATTCCTTGACAGATTGAACACCATCAAATGCATTATCTGGAATATCTTGAATAATTCTTTCTGTTGGTTCATTAAATGTCATGTCACCAACAATATTCCCGCTGTTACCCAGTTTACCTTCAGTAGTACCCAACCGAGATTTGTAGATACCAAAAGTTGTTGCATCATCCTCAGTTTTACCTTTGGTTTCTAAATGTTTCCTAGTAGCAGATATAACGCTTTCATCGTAGCGAAGATTTATTGCACGACAAGTTTTATAAATTGCAGATTCTAAATTCCTATCAAAAAAATAATGTTTGACGTATATATTAGAAATACAAGTTTTACAAAAACTCATGCGACCATTCGTATCCAATGAATCACCAGACCTATAAAACTCGCCAAGCGGCTGTATTTTCATGCAGATTCTGCAATATATATCAGTTACACCAATTTCCTTTTCTGGCTTCACCCTCAAAGATTTCTTTTTTGGTGGCATTACTTCCTCCTTGAAACAAAAATCTCCACTACATAAAATGGAGATTTTATAAATTTTATATTTTGAGCCGAGTACAGGTCTCGAACCTGCCTTCTCAACACCTACTACAGATAACGCATTACAAGTGCGTCTTGGTTAACTCGGCGGAATATTGGGACTATTGTATACCCAATATTATTAGAAAACAGGCGGACGGGAGCATGTGCCATTGCAACTTTCTATGAATTAGCTCCGAATAAACGGTATTACCCCAATAAACGGAACAAACAAAAAAGTACGTCACTTGTGATCTGGCAAGGATCGCCTGTAATTACTATCTAAGTAAAGCCATTCTTTTTTCTTTAGACAATTTATTTGTAGGTCTTCGCCCAATAGCGCCACAGTTATTGCATCTAACTGACTGGTAAACACCTAGGTTGGTAGTATATGGCTTATCCAAGTTTTTTAAATTTGTGCTTCCACAGTTTCTACAACGTGTTTCAACATCGTCAAAATAGAGTCCGATTTGGGGGTGTCGGTCGTCCCACGCGCGCAGCGCAAGATATAGCTCCTCGCTTGAACCAATATCGCCTTCGTTATATTCTAACATAGTTGCAAGGGCTTCAGGGTCGCCATTAGCACATTTTTGCCAAAGAGCAAATCCCTCATTATCTAGTTTTCTAGTTATACCTAAATAATCATTTAAGTAGCCTAGTTTGTTGTAAGTAAAACGAAAGTTATATTTAGCAATTTTCAAAGTATCAATAATTCTAAAAGGACTTGGTGGAAGCATACCGTGAAATAAAAATCTTGTCTTGGCTTTAGGAACATCAAAATCTGTCGCATTATGCCCGATTAAGATGTTTGCCCTATCAAATTCCGTCCAGAGTCCTTCGGATATTCTTTTATCGTCTCTAGCGAGAGCCTCTTTCGGTGTCATAATTTGACTTCTAATTTCACCCCTCATTAAATCTTTACTAGCCCAAGATAACATCACCCAATCATCAATCAATTGAACGGGTGATATGTTCTGCTTCCAGACTCCCCATGTATATGATTTCAAAGGAAGGGTTTCGATATCAAAAATTACGACATTGAAATTTTCGGGGTTTGAGGGTTTTTCTAAATCGTCTCCCCTATTTCTCCTCTCTAGCCTAAAAGCAGATCGAAGTCTTTCTGCGTCATCATATCCGTATTTTAAAGCCAGCGAATTCCAAAAAGGTGTTACTTTGTCATAATTATCAGATTGCTCTTTGCAGTCTAAATAAATATCATCTTCCAAGATTTACTCCTTCACTATGTTTTTAAATGTAAACGCGCTAAAATAGCGAATACTCTTAATTTTCATAAATTGCATTGACAATGTTCACAAAATGGCAACTCTATGGAGGGTTCATATTATTAGTACGAACCCCCTTATGAGTTATGAGTATTGCTTCTACATGTTTTACGCATCCTAAACCCACTTATGAGTTTTGGCAACCTTTGCGAAAGGCGTGTTATCCCCTGTAGAATGGGGTGTAGCTAATCTATTGATTTGAGATGCGCCCATCTCGTGCTACACTTTCTGAAACGCAATACTATTTGAACTCACCTTTTTATTAGTCGCACAGTGATTGGCGACAAATATTTGAACCAGAGAGGGCGGAATCTTGCCGCCAGACATTTGGGCTTGCAGACGCTTTGCGACTGCCTCAGCCTCTTAGGACATTAACCTACTCTCTAATTCTTTAATTATTATAACATACTTTTTCAATCTTGTCAAGCACCAATTTTTACATAAAATAAGACTTTTATTAAAAATTATCCTTTCGCAATAGCAATTACGGTTGCTTCAGATGGAGTATCTGGTGCAGAACTTTTCACATAAACACCAACATATCTCCAAACCATCGCCGCAGAATAATATGTTCCAAAAGCAGTTGTTAAAACAGTCGCTTCCGCTTGAAGTTCAACTGCTTCGTCTATGGTTGGAGTATTTCCAGCCAAAACCTTCCAGTCCAAACTCTCATCACCACTATTTTCCAACGTAACAGATATTAAAGAACTATTCAACATATTAACAACAGAATCAACTAAAACATATGCGTTTGTAGTTGCTTGAGGAGTAAATTCTAAAAAACTTGCGGAGCGACCAACGTTTCCGCGATTATCATCAGGTATTCTCAAAATTGACATAAATCAAATCCTCCTTTTTGTATATTATACAAAAAAACAATTTTATTATAAATAAGACATCTCTCTTTTTACATAAAAGAAGTCTTTTATTAAAAATTTTAATTCTTCTTATCTAGCTTAGCCAAAACCCTTAAGTTTCTAGACAATGAAAAATAAACCCTCACTGAATCTGGATACAATCTCATCTTGTCCTGTTTCGAAAATCTGTGCATTCCGCCAGCAATTTTTCTGATACGCAAATGTCCAAACCCTCTGACATCTATTTCTTCGCCATCCGTAATTGCATCAGCAAAAATATCTGTCAACATGTCTAAAACTTTTTTAGTATCAAACAAAGTATATCCAGTTCGAGAAGCCAATTCCCTTACTAACTCATCTTTATCCATATTTTTCCTTTCGTATATTTAAATAATAATTGAGTATATAAATCATAAGAAGAAAATTTTATCATAACACTAGAAAACACTATGTCATATACGTTTAAGTGTCATTTGTAGTTTTGCAGACAAACATTACTGAAAAGGTCTCAAAAAGTTGATTGCACTTTCTAAAATTTCAATGCTATCTTTAGCAACACCAATAAGAACATTACAAGTAGGACACAAAAAACCCCTGACAACATTGGTGTCATGACTATGATCTACCAGTAAGCCTCGCTCTATATCATCATCATGTTTTCCACAAATAGCACAACGATAATCTTGACTAATCAAAAGTTTTTCATATTCCTCTAACGTAATTCTATATTTTGTGCGAAGGCGAATATCTTTTCTAGCTCTAAAATCCTTGTCAGCCAATTCATCTTTTCTTGCTTTCAATGTTTTTTCTTTGCGCCTTAGGATATCTTTTCTGGCTTTTTCTATTTCCTTTTCTGTTGGCCCTTCGCCCGTTCTCATTTTGGCTATATCATACATAATTCTATAACGTTTATAATGTTCTGGACAACAAAGCTGGTTTTTATTATAGGTATCTTCTCCGCATAATTTACACTTATAAATCATTGACTTCTCTTTTCTCTTTTTCTATTTTTATCATCACCTCTTCTTTTCTCCTTCCAACAAACAGGACACAAACTATGTCTACTTGTTTTTTTCAAAAACAACCTCCCGCATTCGCAACCAGCAATCTTTTCTCCTTTTATTCTTTGATAATATAAAACAATATTATTATAATCATAAACCATTACTTCTACTTCAGAATTTTCTTCTTGATATTTCAAAATAAATGAGCCATAACCACCTATGTCAATATAATTATTATCATACAAATATCCGAGAGCCTTTCCTCTTTCTTTTAACCCCATTCCTACATGGGCAACCCTAAATAAAATGCTAGATCTTTCATTAACATAGAAAAAACCTATAGGCTTCGGTTTTTTTCTAGGTTTTATTCTAACCTCGTTGTATTTTAATATTTTAGCATAAGCCAATAATACAAACAAGAATTTCTCTAAATCATAATTATCAACGGCCTTTATGTTTTCTATTTCTTTCTTAGTAATTGGAACCGCAATAGGAACCCTCAGTTTATAATTCTTAATGCTACCTAGTGCAGAATCTATTTTCCAATCAGCCAAAGTATCGTTCCATTCAAACGCATTTTTATGACAATATTCTATTAGTTTTTTTCTTATAGTTGCTGGCTTATCTCCTAAATATTTAAAATACTTTGCTAAAATAGAAAGATTTTTTAGTTTTGGATAATTATAACTTTTCAAAAGCGATTTTGCATAATCAAGTTCATCTAATATAATCACTTATAAACGCCTCCTTAAACAAAACTCAATTGATCATATTTTTCAGCAGATTCTATTTCGAACAACCTGTTCGACGCTAAATCAAAAACCTCCTTATCATACTCTAATCCAATATAGTTCATATTGTTTTTAATACACCAAACACCAAGAGAACCCGATCCTGCAAATGGGTCTAAAATATTGTCTCCTTCGGATACGAAAGGATTAACTATGCGCCCAAACAACCCGACTGGTTTTTGCCATTTCACGAGATGCCCATCTTTCTTTTTAACTCTCTCTTTACTAGTAGTAGTTAGACAAATATCCTCTATCCACGCTGTAGCCTGTTTCGTCAAACGCCCCGAAGGATTCAACCCCTTATTTTTAGTAACCTTCGGGACTTGAATTTTTTGAGAATCAAACCTATAATCTTTTCCATTACTAAAAATCAAAATATCATCAAAACATTGGTGAAAAGTCCTTGCTGGATGATTGCCCCATTCTGCTTTTAGAACCGAATGGCTGATAAAAGTGGAATTTATGTGGTGCTTCATAAAATACCAAATATCGGGACAGGTATGCCAATCGGTTTGAATAGCAAAAACAGAGTTGGGCTTCAATAATTCCCAATATTTTTTTATCCAACTTTCAAAATTCTCATTCTCATACACATGATCACAATATATATAATCAAACAATCTATCTGTTTCAAACTGCATATTATCAATATTCGTCAATTCTATTGTCATCTATATCAATCCTTGTCATCTTATAGCTCTTATTTAAATATTTAATATCGCCACCGTCATTCAAAACCGGAATTTCAAAAAATCCCATTTTATTAGCAATGATGTTTTCGAAAATTTCTTGCCCGAATAATTTCCAGGCGAAATCTTTACTCGCATTATGAAACACATGGTAGCAAATTTCAACCGCCAGATTTGCCAATTCATTACCATTATTACTTATTTTTCTAAACGCATCCTTTTTCAATTCTATATAAAACTGTTCAGATGTTTCCGTATCGTAGATACCATCATACTTGCTTCTACGATATGAGTTATAATAACGATAAATATCTGTCATTTTATCAATATCGGACTGATCTATTTTAGCATCGTAACTCATCAGAACTTTATGATCAAACTTAGACCTGTCTCTCACAGAGACCTTTATTTCTTTTACTTCCTTTTCCATGTATCTACAAATATTATTCATAATAGAATCAGTTTCCAACAAGGGTGAGTAATGATAAAAATCGTCAATCAATTGTTTCTCATCTTCTGATTTGTTTTTCTTATTAATCAATTCCCTGAAATGTACTTTGTGTCTCATGCTACTAATACTATTATAGACTTCCAAATGTTTCTTATATTTTTTGCCATACGTCTGTGGATAAACATATCTCATAAAGTATGGGCGTTGACGACAAAGAATGGAATTATATAAATTATCTTTCTCCGGTTCTCCGTCTTTATTCCACTTGTCCCACCAGTCAGGGATATCATAAACCGCTATTCCCTTGGTTTTGTCAATTTGGCATGACTGAAGTACATTGCAGGTTTTTAGTCTATTTAAGACAAGATTATATTCAGCGCTTCCAATCTCACAAGAAGATAATAAAGCAAAAAGGGTTGTACCGAAATTTGTTACCAATCCGATTTTTGAACCAAACGAAAGCGTATCCGCAATCCATAATTTGTCGTGGTTTATGATTTCTTTTCCGGCAGTCTTGCGCTCGTATGCTGGAATATTATAATCTTCAAAATGACAATCAATAAAAGATGGAGTTGTCATAACAATATCGCCGTCTACATCCGCACCCGATAACCTCACCAAGTCATTTCCGAATATGTTAAAAATAATATTGGAGTATTGATATTCGTACCACTTTTTCAATTCTTCACTGTTGACCAAATTCAAAACTAAATGCTCACTCCTCCAAGTCATAGGAGACCGAAAGCAAGAAACCTTTTCAACCCCTTCTTTATTCCAATAATTAGAATAAAACTCGTTTTCCTTTAGCAATCCAGTAACAGGCAATCCAAAAGCATGTTGTGCTTGCGCGTATGGATCATTAACGACAAACTCATAGTTACCATCAACATTCAAAACACCAGTATAACTTTCTCTAATCTTTTTGTTCATAATCCTCAGAAGATGTTTTTTAATATGGGAATCGTTTATCAACTTTGGTTCATATATAAGCGATTTTATCATCGGATCTTGGAATCGGTTTATCCAATCTTTACTTATTTCAGATAGCCGATTTTCTCCTATCAAAAATAAAACCGCTTTCTCCCAACTCAAGCCCGAAACATCCTTCAGCCAATCAACCGTATCTTTACAAATTTCAGGTATTTTCTCATCTTCAATATCTAATGCCTGTAAATATTGATAAGTAGTAGTTACCATTATCTTATCAGTTTGGGGTGTATATCTTGTAACTCCCCAACCAAAATGATGCCTTTTACAAGCATCATTATATTCATCCAAACTCCCATAACCACCCGCCATCTTAAATTGAGATTCTGAAAAAATAATTTCAATGCTGTCAACCCAATGCTCCACTCCATATATATCAAATATTTTTTTGATACCTTCTTGCTGTGCCAATGCGTGAAAGTCAAATGTTACTAAAAGACCTTTCATCCAAGCACCCCTAAAAATAAATGCACTCGGTATCCAATCTATTTCCAATTCTTCTGACCATGCTTGAGCTTGATTTGGACTGATCAATCCTTGCCCATCAAAGACATTATTTTCTTCTATTGTGTTTCTAACATCAAACGTTGGATCAGTCTTCTCTTCTTCGTTAGGAACAAAATAATCTAAGGTGACAGGTTTATTCAATATGTAATCTGGAACTACCACGAAATTGCATCTGCTTACTGGTGTTGTACCAGACGTGGCTAAAGCAAAATAACTATTAAATTTATTTGGATTAACTTCATAGTTCAAATCGCGACCACATTCTAAAAAATTTATGAGGTCATTATATATCTCTTCGGCAGCGAACCAAACAGTTGATCTGCGCGCGTGCCCCGCCGAGCAAAGTAATCTTTTAAACCTTTTCCCATTGATAATAAACCCATTATTATCAATTATCTTCTTATAATGCCTGACGTCCGAAAATTTTACAGTAATTATCTCAGGAATATACAAAATTTCATCAATTAAAGCATCTAGTCGTATAATCTCCTCTCTGTTCTCAGAATTATTCGTCTTTTTAAGCAATTTTTTCTTGTTTTTTTCAAGTTTTTGAAGATTTTCAGCAGAAAATTCAATGTTTTTCACCCTCCGTATTTCTCTAAAGAGGGCGCAATCGCCCACCCTTATAACTTCATTATTTCTTCTTGCATTGTATAAATCTATTTCCAGGTTATTTTTCGACTTTATAATTCTGTGACTATCGAATTTGAGCGTAAAAAACGATTGGTTTTTAACAGCCAAAAGAAGATACCTCCTACATTACCAATTCATCTGAGAATATTCATCTACCTCTGTGTCCAGCACGCTATCAGTATATCTGTACCACGACATTTCAGACCATTCAAAAAAATCCTCCTTCTCATAATCTATGTCAAAATTTATTTCCCTCTCGGTCAATAACGAACAGTCATTCAGCAATTCTATCTCTTCATTCTGACAACGAACGAACATCGGGCATTGTTGACAACTCAATTGTTTGAAAGCGACCCCCGAATTATCAAGATGATTTTTCATAAATCCACTGCCCTTCTGAGAAGGTAAGAAGATTTCGATAAATTTCTTGATGACAATCTGGGCACTCAATCAACTCCCAACCATCCTCTGCTACTCTGATCCTTTTATCACATTGCGGACATCGAAAATCCGCAATTTTATCCAACACGGTTGTGGCAACTCGACAAAACGGGCACTGGCAACCATTGTCAAATTCAAAATTAATAATATCAACTCCGTCCAGTAAAACCACTCCTGTTAATTCCGCTTCAGGTTTTTCGCTGATGACATTGTCTACAGCCCACTCCACAGCGTCAAAATAATTTTCTGCACAAAAATAAAATCTATGCTGTTCGACCTTGCTACCATATTCTTCCTTCCGCTTATATTCTGCTATATATACACGCATACCACCTCCTTAAAATTCAATACTTCCCCAAATAATAGTGTACCACACTTATTCATTATTGTCAAGGGGTAAAACCCCCACGATAAGCTGTTCTTTCCTCCTCCCCTACCCAAATACAATTCTTAAGAATGAAATTGTCAAATTTAAAATCCATTTTTCTATCAGCAAAATTTTCGACAAGAATATTCATTTCTTCCTGAGTTATCGTTACAGGACTAATTCTACACATATCAGGTCTATGATTATATTTATTAAAATAATATGTGTGAGCAATTCCAACTTGTTCAACAAGATCAAAATCTTTATTTTTTCTATTCTTATCTATCAACCACATCATGCCTATTTTCATTCTGTATGATCTCCATAAAAATAATAAGAAGGGGTGGATTTATAAATCTGTTCAGCAATTTCATATATTACCCGTCCATCAACCCAGTGCCAATCAAGAATATCTATTTTACAATTTGGACAATATTTTATGTTATTAGCACCATCATTCCATAATGGTTCACTACAAACCGGACAATTCATTTTGTTCCCCCCTCATATTCCTTAATCGCTACTATAAAATTACAATTATCAGCATGACCTTGATCCATTTCCTTTTCACATATGGGACAAATGTATTCCATGCCTTGACCGAAATTTACACCACCAAAAACATCATTCATTATTAGGTCAAAAATAGTATCATAAAATTTTTGGGCTACTTTCAATAAATTTCTAAGATCAGAATTTTCTTGTTCAACAGCCTCCCATATAATTGGGAATAAATTTGGATCACTTTTAGGATCATTATACCATTCATTAAATTGCTCTATTGCGTTTATATCATCTATGCTCATTTTTATTTTTCTCCATTTTTTTATAATAAGGAAAACAAGAATTACAAATTTTATTTATTTCACCAATCGTAGAAAATTCAATTGTTCCATTCCAAGCGTAAATCCTTCCATCTTCTCTTTTGCCACATAGACCTATATAAGATTTAGAATCCCACCAATCAGGATGCTCAGGATTGGTCTTGGATGTAAATCCATTATTTGAAGTAAAAGATAAAATGTGCCAATTCGACTTTTTGCCATCATTCTTGATCCTATGAAAAACAACCGTTTCTTGTGGAATTTCAAGTTTCATTTTATTTTTAACCTAAATTTATTAGTACACAAGAAAAAATTACAAAGAGCGTTACTAAAATAAAAGCAACGGTTGGAAAATCTTCAATTTGATTTCCGGAGCCGTCTGGTTGATTTGGAACGGTTGGATTAGGTCTTACGTTGCTCCTCCAAACCCTTCTTATCTGCCGGTTGCGATACTGGTTACAACGTGCATGTAAGTTCATTACTCTGCGGGTCATATCTACATCCTTTCATATATACTGAATGATGGAACGCTTTCTACTCCAATGTTAAATTTTTGCCATTCCGCATCTATAACATCATGAAGCCTAGCCCATATTTCTATATTAGTGGGATATTCCCAATCGGAAAATTTATCATCAGCATATTCTAAAACTGCATCTTCAGCATCGTCGCAACGAATTGTATTTTGAGGATAATCTTCATCTTCATAATCAGGGCGTACCACGTCCCATAGGGGAGGGCATGTATGACATCCTGGAATTAAGATGAATCTTCCGCATATAGTACAACGTAAATCAACTACTATCATTTTTATCCTCCAATTCAAATTGTAATGTTCCTTGCATTCCCTTTACTCTAAAGCTATCCTCTTTATACAAGACAAACCCATTTCTTATAAAAAATACTTCTTGCCCGTTATACTCAAAAGTCATCTTTGTGCCCTCATTACTTGTAAAAACATCTATTGTATCAAACATGACCGTAAGTTTTTGTTTCATTTCCATATGCAACTCCTTTTTATATGTATTGATAAAAACATATCAACATGAAAACATTCTACCACACTACACTAAAATTGTCAAGGGTTAGATTGTAAAGATGCCCCCGTATATCTTGACTTAATTGATGAAGTGTGGTATACTAAAAATGTATAAAAGTGGGGATAGGGCGAAAGTCATGAGTCGCCCGACAAGAGCCCTTCCCTCTTCCCCACTCATATTTTGGAAGATATAAAGAAGGAAGAAAGTAATGTATATAGAAACAACAAACGAAGAAATAAAAAATTCAGATAGAATCAAAGTAATAGACTCCCCGATGGGAACTGGCAAAACTACCAAAATGATAGAATATATCAATGAGATGCCAAAAGATCAAAGGGTTATCTATATTACTCCATTTAACAATGAATGCAAGAGAATAGTCAAGGAGTGTGAAGATAGAAATTTTATTTCTCCAGATGTAAGAATAGGTAAGGGGAGCAAGTCTGTACATTTATTGCAGCTTATCAAAGCAGAAAAAAATATCGTAGCTACTCACAGCCTTTTTTCAAGAATATCAGATGAGGTAATTCATTTGTTGAGAAACAGTAATTATATTCTCGTGTTAGATGAGGCATTCAATGTAGTAGAAAAGTGGGACATGTGGGAAGATGACAAGATTTTTAAATCTTATGCCAAAGATGAGAAAGATGATCTTACCAAAGAAACTCTCAAATCACTAAGAGCACACAATATCATCTCAGTAGAAAAAGATTTTAAAATTGTATGGAAAGATTTGAAATATTATCAACCTAAATATTTAGAATTTAGAAACTTATGTGATAGGGGGCTTATTTACCTGATTAACGACGAACTTCTTTTGTGGACATTCCCAATAGAGTGTTTTCAAGAAGGCTTATTCAAAGAAATTTATATTCTAACATATCTGTTTGATTACCAGCTACAATCTTACTACTATAAATATTTTGATGTTCCATATGTAAAATATCATATGGAAACTATTGATGGTGAATATATCATAGTAAAAACAACCAACAATCAATATGAGATTGATTGGATAAGAAACATTAAATCATTGGTGCATATAGCGGACGGTTCCATAAATAAAACATGCATATTTTTTAATACATATGGACATATTGTTCCAACCGCATTGAGCAAAACTTGGTACAATAAAAATACTAAAAAAATATCAGATATCAAAAAATCTATGGTTACATTCTTTGCTAATTATACAAACGCTAAAGGATCGGAAAAACTATGGACTTGCTACAAATCACATAAGCGATACTTCAAAGATGTGAATGTTACATTTAGAAACTTTCTATCTTGTAATGCAAGAGCTACCAATGATTTTAGAAATAAGAGCGCTTTAGCATATTTGATAAATTTATATATTGATCCATTCTATATCCATTTCTTTCACAAGAAAGGTATTGTGCTAAATAAAGATGGTCATGCCTTAAGTGAAATGCTACAGTGGATATGGAGAAGTCAAATCAGAGATGGTAAACCTATAGAAATATTTATTGCATCTGAAAGAATGAGAAATTTATTAATTAATTTCTTAAATGAAAGTGAAATAAAGCCCTTTGCTAATGCAGATGAAGATTTAGATACTATAGAAAATGAACTTGATTAACCCTACTACTTCTCTGACTTACACTCAGGAAAAGCCTAGACTAAAAACAATTTTAATAAAGAAATGTATTTATTTTGAAAAAAAATAGTAGTTTCAAAATAATTGAAAAATAAAGTGTATGTCATATATGCTTAAATGGCATAATGTCTATAAAAAAGGTACTTGTATTCAAAATGAGAAAAAATGAGTAAAAAATATGGGTAAAATGTATATAGGATCAATTAAATTTTTTGGTTAAATAGAAGAAAGAACATTATATAGAATAAAGTGGCTAAGTCAGGCAAAAACAGCCTTCCTTATGCCACTTTTTCATTTAAAGGTACAATTTTTAAAAAATTAGAAAAGTGTATATGTGACATATATTCTATTCTAGTAACCAGACGAAAATATAAAAAATTGATATTTTAGTGATGGAGATGTGTATATTTCATATAGTAACAAAGTGTAATTATGTATGGTTAAATTGATGAATAATTTATTGTAAGGTGTGTGATTAAAAGTGCTTCTTTCGCGATTTTAAAAATTTTCAAGACGACATTGTAAAATAGGGGTGCATATTATTATATTATAATAATGATGTGCAGCACTGTGTTATGAGCTGTGGAGAGATTCTAAAGTTTTGATAGCAGACAGGACGATTTAAATTTTGATGACCTCGCACGGTCTGGGCAGGTTAAGATTTTTGAAATTTTTATTTTTAAAAATTACTTTCTAATAAAAATAAATTCATAAAATAAATTAGTCTATAACACGAACGTCTATAACGAACGTCTATAATAAGATAACATGATTATATATGTGGATCAGGTCTCCATCATTTGATCTATTCTATCCATAGCAGCACACTATTATATAATCATCCTGGTGTAGGCTCTATTTAGAATTTACCCGATATTGAAGATCTATTATTATAATAATTCTATACAATAAAATCATGTAATTAAATCATATTATTTAATTCTAATCAGT
>Ga0105050_10005998_pt1 | contig 15331 bp, 8 predicted proteins | sample FRY01_FD_78088 | JGI IMG/M metagenome (GOLD analysis project Ga0105050, IMG submission 78088) | Freshwater microbial communities from Lake Fryxell liftoff mats and glacier meltwater in Antarctica - FRY-01 | ecosystem: Environmental > Aquatic > Freshwater > Ice > Glacier meltwater ... | reverse complement strand
CATTTCCTTGAGCCCCTGGAATTCCGAACACACATTCGCAACCTTCTGCAAGCAGTGTTTCGACGATGGCCCGTGCCCCGGACATAATACCAACGACCCGCCCATCGTGTTTAACGCGGGCGGGCGCTTCGGATGGAAGAAGAGCGGGAAGGGTGCCAACAGCCAAGCCTTGGATAATGGTTCTTCGAGTAAATTTTGCGGTCATAATTAAAGTATCCTTAACGAATTCCATTTAAAAATCAGCGTAATAAATAGTGCTTCTAATTCGGAAAGTTGTAATTTCCGAAGTATATGTAATCTAAGATCGGCACAAAGGGGCTAAAGCTTGGAAAAGTTTAATGAATTAAAGGTGTTACGATTTTAACGGTTATTCTGGTTGCGAAATCGGCAATGTTTGGGCAGTTTATTCTTGTTTCCTTGTCGTCCCCCGTCTATTATTAAATAGTCATCTATTATTAAATGGTCATCGAATGATTAATTTTGCAACACAACTTTTGTAAGTCGGGGAGAAAAAATGTTTAACCGGTTCCTTGGTCTAGTATGTCTGCTTGGAATACTAAGCTTACCTTTCATTCATTCAACTTTAGTTTTAGGCCAGCTAGCGCCATTAGGTCAGGTAGAACCAGCAGAAAAGAAATATGAAGATTTCGAAAAGGTGGTAAAAGGGGCAAAAGAATTTGAAGGGCTTTTTAAGCTTCATCAAAAGGATGACAAGCTTTATGCAGAAATCCGACCCGACCAATTAGAACGAAATTTTTTACTTCCCATCGCAATCGCCCGAGGTGCGGGAATGGGCGGACATACCCTTAATTTCGACAACCAATGGGTTGTATTCTTCAAAAAAGTCGGGGATAAGGTGCAGCTAATCAGGCGCAATGTTCGATTCACTGCAAAACCAGGAACCCCTACCGCAAAAGCGGTCGAAACCACCTACACCGATTCTATCCTGCTCGCTTTACGAATTGTTTCCATCAATCCGGGTAGGCAAAGCATCTTGATCAACCTCAACGATATTTTTATGTCGGACTTTGCCCAACTCGGCTTAGGAATGTTCGACCCGAATCGAAGTTCGTGGAGCAAGGTCAAGGCGTTTCCTAAAAACATCGAGCTTGAAGTTTCCGCTACCTACACAGGCAGTGGTAGAAGCAAAGGTTTCCACGGTGGTGCAGGCGATAATGTTATCGATTCCCGAGGCGAAACGGTTGTCATCCATTATGGGCTTAGTTCGCTTTCCGATGTGGGGTATCAGCCAAGGCAAGCCGATGATCGCGTGGGCCATTTTCTTACAGCAATCAAAGATTTTAGCACCGATAACACGGATACAACCTTTACCCGTTATGTAAACCGTTGGAGGCTGGAACGAGCAGACCCTATCGACCCAAAGAATCCGGGAAAGCTTTCGCCCCCACGCAAGAAGATTGTCTTCTGGATTGAAAAATCTGTCCCCGATGAATACCGTGCTTCCGTTAGGGAAGGCATATTAGAATGGAACAAAGCGTTTGAAAAAATTGGCTTTCGAGATGCAATCGAAGTGCGTCAGCAAGAAAGCGAAGATTTCGATCCGGAAGATATAAACTACAACACCTTCCGCTGGATAACAACGGATCAGGGATTTGCCATGGGGCCGTCCCGTGCAAACCCCCTCACCGGTGAAATTCTAGATGCTGATATTATATTTGATGCCAGCATGGTGCGATTCTGGAGACAAGAATCGAAGCTTTATTCTGCAGGAATGGAACCTGCGAGTACGATATTTGAAGCACGGAAAGGTTTAAATTATCAACAGATACCAGCATTACCGGGGTTATTCCGTGACGGTTTAAACTGGAATAATGCAAGCACCGTGGTGGATGAGCGGAAAAGCGCAATGGAACTTGCAGGTCAACACGGCCTCTGCCAATGCAGTTCGCACATGAAGCATGAATTAAGCTTGGCAGCCCTTGCTGCGATGGATCGAAGTTTATTAAAACCTGGCGAAAAAATCCCCGAGGAACTATTAGCCCAAGCGATCAAAGAAGTTACTATGCACGAGGTAGGGCATACCTTGGGGCTAAGGCATAATTTCAAGGCGAGTACATTTCTTAAAAACGACCAGCTTCACGATATAAATATAACGCGTAAGCAGGGATTGGTTGGTTCCGTGATGGATTATGCCCCTACGAACATAGCCCCCAAGGGTAAAGTTCAAGGTGATTACTACACCAGCACCATTGGGCCATACGACTACTGGGCGATTGAATATGCGTACAAACCGTTAACAGGTGGAACCGAAGGCGAAGTGGAAAAGTTGCGAGAAATCGCCAAGCTTGCACCAAAATTCGGCAACGATTACGCAACCGATGAAGACATGATGGGATCCTCGGATCCGCTGGTAAATGTTTGGGATCTTGGAGCTGATCCTCTTTTATTTGCCAAGGAACGGGTTCAAATTGCAAAAGAACTTGCCTTGGTATTGGCAGATAAAACCATTGAGAATGGCGAAGGTTATCAGCGCGTTCGTACCGCGTTTAATGTGCTACTAAATCAGCATGGCAACGCAGGTGCCCTTGCTGCCAACTTTGTTGGTGGCGAATACATGCACCGCGATCATAAGGGGGATCCAGGTGCAAGAGACCCATTCATTCCGGTTAGTGGAGAGAAGCAGCGAGATGCGTTGAAATTTATCGAGGAGAATATTCTCTCGGATAATGCATTTAAGTTCCCCCCTGAGCTGTTGCGAAAACTTGCTGCGGATCGTTGGATGCACTGGGGCAACGATAGCGTAACCTCGAGTGTGGATTACCCTTTTTATCAAAAGGTGCTGGCCATACAAAGCCTAGCGATCAACCAGTTTTTAAATAACGCCACACTGTCGAGAATTCAGAACAACCTTCCTAAAGCTGCGGTCAACGACAAACCACTTGCAATTAGTGAAGTGTTTAGATCGTTAACGGAAGGTATTTGGGGCGAAGTCGCAACTGCAACCAAGCAGAACAAGAAAGAGTTAAACCTTTCAGTAATTCGCAGGAATTTGCAGCGCAAGTATCTGCAATCGTTATCGGATCTAGCACTAAATCCCGTTGGAATTGCTGAAGGAAGAAGCTTAGCAAGAATGCATCTGAAAGAAATCCAGCAAAGCACCAACGCTGCTTTAGCAAACAAAGCCATAGTTATGGATGATTCGAGTAAAGCACATTTGGATGAATGCCAAGAGCGGATCCAGAAAGTGCTGACAGCCTCGATGCAGGCACAGTAGTCACCCCGAAAGCGAGAAAAAAGCCCACAGCCTTAAAATTGGTTGTGGGCTTTTTCGTTTTGAATATGTCCGTTCGGCGAAGTACAGGTGCCAGCGAACTCAATCAGTTTTTTGCTTACCTGATTGACAAAAGCTGTAAGGTTGATTTGCAGGAGTATTGGGTTAGCTTTGTCTCAAGTCCTTATTGCACTTAGCAGCAAGGAATTAATGGCCAAGCAGTGGTAATAAAGGAAATCGTTATTTTATAAGGGTTGTTATTGAAAACTCTAAGGCTAACATACCTCGCAAGAAGGGTTTTCACAGAACGGACACGGATCATCCATAATCTTTGCAGATGTAAGATCAAGTCGTTTTTTAGAGCCCCTTATCGGGCAAGTCCTGCCCGTCCGACAAGCAATACGATTTTGAGCGACAGCCAAAGGGATTGCGATAATTTTTTGAAAGCACTATAGATAATCCCCCGGTCTTCTCACCGCGATGAATGGATTCATCAGGAGAGGGTTTTGAATTCCCTGGTCACAGATCTCTGGAAGATGTTCGATCATCGGATGGCACGGAACAAGCGTATGACCTTTCCTAGCGAACACCGGCCCCAATTGCGATTGCTGAATGGTGTAACCAAACTGAGCGAGAGCACGCGCAACGGTCCCTTGATCGCCACAGTACAAGGACCGCCAGTGCGAGTGTTCGGGGAGGCCGTTGGGTATCGCACCAAGGGCATCGGCCTTTCCTTGCGCGATGGCGAGCATGTCGGCGGCGAGACGCCAATCCAGCAGGCCGTGATATGGCAAGTTGTAGAAGTCACGGAGACAGTCATTGCATGAGCTGTCGCAAAGTCGTCCGTGCCCTGGCTTATCAGGACTGCCTACGCTAGACCAGCGTTCAACAATTTCAGAGGCTCGCTGCAGCAGGGACGCAGCATTTTCCTGGTTGCCAAGCCAGCGACAGTACCCAGCTCCGTTCTCCAGGCTGTCGCAGAGGAACGCCTCGCCTTGAATGCGTCCATCGAGATTGAGCGTCCGTGCGCCTGCCAGAATTTCGTTGACATCAACGTCGAGCAGATTGGCTGCAGCGGTGCGAAGCAGAAACGCGAAGGAGAACCAAGCCGCTCGACCGGTGACTACCGAAGGAGATGCGAACAGCTTCCCCGGCCAGTGATTAATGCCAAACAGCAGGACATCGGTTCGGCGACGCGAAAGTAGAGCAATCCGGAAGGTGTCACCAATTACTGGGGGGACGCGTTCCTCCTTGCCAAACTCAGGTACGATATATCCATTTATGCCATCGCCCGTGACATCAACAGGGAGAAAATCGAATCCTCCCTTTCCTCCGTTGTCGTTTAGCGTGAGCACGTCTTCAGACACAGGGCGAAGGTAGGTCCCGGTATCTTGGAGGGCAATGGGGTCATCAGCGTTCATACCAAGCATTGGTCGAGTTGCGCGGGGGACCCACTCAAAGGCACCTTCAAAGTCCTCGGACTTACCCTCGCAGTAAAAGTGCCGCGGTTCACGGGCATCAATCGACTGCAACTGAAGTTGATGACAGACAGGGCACTCCGCAAGGATGGGGTCATTTCCACCTGCGGGAGGCAGAGCTTCATCTAGCACATGGAGTGATTGGCAGTTGAGGCACCTTCCCGTTCTCGCGACTGCATCCGTCAGAGGAGGGACAAACCCAGGTTTGCTACGGACGATATTGCCTCTCGGGACAAAGTCAACAACTCCTGAAGATGTATAGACTTTCTTGTCTTTCACCGTTTGCGACCCCGGAGCGAACTGTCCAATTGCAATGTCCAGGTCGCGATCGACCGTGCCATTTTTCGGCGGCCAGGGGTATCCGGATCTCGGGGTCCGCGTGAACAGGAGGCGCACTCGGGTTGGAAAGCCAAACATTGGCAGTACGCCCGCAGCAGCCAAACGCTCGCTGAGTGCTAGTTGCGTGTGTGTCCGGCTTTCGCCTATTTCCTGGATCAACTGGGGAAGCCGATTGCTCACATAGCCCCACACCTTATCCCGAAGCCCAGCCAGTTCTTCAGGCTGTTCTTGCCATTCTGTTCCAGCGGTTAGAAGATTTGTGAAGCGGTCGATCTCATTGCGTGTGTCTGGCAAGAGAAGCCTTTCCACCAGACTGTCCTTAACCGATTCCCAGTTTTCAGCAGGGCCGAACTCGCCATGAACGCTGTCATGGAATGGAGGCTCATCGTCGTCGGCATTCCCCACCGCAGCGGGTATATCAAAGGATACCAACCGTAGGATCTCTTTGCTTATGACACGGAAGAGAATCTCCTCACGGCGCATATCGACATAGGGAGGGGGTGGAGGGTCGCCGGTAATGGACTCCGGTCGTTGGTAGTAGAACGAGTCATGGCTGCGTCCACGGCAGAATGTGAGAGCGGTCGAAATCCCGGCACCGCGGCGGCCCGCGCGGCCAACCCGCTGCTGGTAGTTGAATCGCCGCGGGGGCATGTTTGCCATCATGACCGCTAGCAACGACCCGATATCAACACCAGCCTCCATAGTGGTAGTTACACTGAGCAGTTCGATCGAGGAAATCTCTGGTATCTCCTTGTCTAGGAAAACATTTTGAAACCACCGCTGCCTTTGAGGGCGATCGTCGGCATTGGTCTGACCAGTGAGCTCCTCACTGCGCAAACGGAATGCCTGGCCAGAATCGCGGGCGAGGTATCGGTAGTAATCCATCAATACTGGTGCATTTGCATTGGCAAGTTCTACCTTGCAGTCAATGCAGGTCCCGTTGGCTTGGTGAAGGTAGAAAGCATTGCACTCGGGACACTTCCATCCGTTGACAGGCCCACCCTGAACATCCTGAGCAGGTAGTTGGAGCCACAGTTTGTCAGAGTCGATGCCTGGGTTATTGAGACCCTCCATCCAGAGACCGGCATTAACGAGCGCCTTTTTCACATTTTCTGGCTCAAGTCCTACTGAGTTGATAAACGCGCAAATATCCCTCTGAAGATTAGTACCCTGTGCTACTTTTGCTGGACTAAATAAGTGCCAGTAGCGGAAGTTCTTTCTCTCGCACAGAGCTCGGATTGTGACAGCGCAGGCCTGGCGAAGCTCCGCGGAAATTGTCGCTGGGAAGTCGCCTGTGGCCCAACCTAGTCCCAGGCTCTCGAAATTACGCAGCGTGTGTGGGAACAGGCACTGAACAATCTCACCGAGAAGAGCGTTTCGTAAGTGAACTTCGTGCGTCCTCGCTGCAGGGGTAAGAACATCACAGAGTTTCGGCGGTGATTTCTCCCAGTTGAAACAGGTGTACCAGTCACGCCAATCTTTCTTCCTTCCTTTTTGGTCTATCTCGTTTGCATACCTAAGCACCCCCCCGCGGGTGCCACCAGGGCAGATGCCTAGGCCCAACAGTCGCTCGAAGACTACATCTCTAAGCAGATGGAGCGGCACGCGATCAGGAAACGCACAGAGCAAGGCCAACACGCCCGTAGGAAGCGGATCGCCGTCTTGAAAATCCTTAAGTGCCCTAAAGACATCAGGGAACATACGACGTCCGCGGTCATAGGACGGTCTGGTTTCACCGTTGTAGGCATCGATAAGACCTTGTAGGTCAGGATTAAATTCTATTAGGACTTCCTTGAGTTCGTTGGATTGATTGTGCTTGAGGGCTGGAACCAACAGATTGCGGTAATGACCTACGGCTTCCAGAAGGCACACTCGAACCATGTCGCGGTAGTGGTCCAGCTCAATTCCGGCCGAGAGCTTGGCGGCATCTTGGCGGCTATCGGAAAACAGCACCAACTTACGGGACACCGAGGGCATTTCACGGATCAGCGCGCCTACCAGGACCTGTGAGGCACGCTGGAAGCCAGTGCGGTGCTGCCGGAGCGGAGTGGCAATGTTCTTGGCACGGCGGTAGTCGGTCTTGCAGCGCGGGCAGATACATGGAAGAGCCGACGCATTGGGGTCATTGATTGTGAAGAGCCAACCCTCAATTTCGTTATCGCACAAAGCGCCTGCCCCCTTTCTGACAACGGCGGATGTGTGATTAAGTTTCGCATGTACCCACCTGTGAGTTTTACCATGATGTTGGTATATCTTATTGTCTTCGAGGTCGGACCGAGAAGGCCAGAATACCGCGTACTCCGCATGACGACGACTGAAGCCAATTCGGTCGGGAAGCCCCTCGAGGTCGGGCTGGTCGACGGTCATCACCTTGTGGATTCCAGCAGAACGCGTGAAACCACCCAAGAATACCTCGCCGCAGGCGTTGCAGACGAGTAAGTCAAGCACACGCGATCCACACACGCACGACAAGCAATGCTTGGTTTGGAGTGAACCGACTGGAGCTTCAGGCACATTGGCTTCAGGCACATTTCCATTATCGCGGCTCTGTCGACAACCAGTGTCGCTACAGCCGGGATTGCTGCAAACCCATAGGCCCTCTAGGTTTTGAAAGAACAGGTGTGCGCGCAGGGGCTGGGGGGCGCTGCCGCTGTCGAGTCGACGAGCACCTCCAAGCGCTAGCAGCGCTCCGCGCAGCGCGTTGGATGGCTCTGCGTTGCGAGAGCCGAACAGGTTTAAATCGAGATCGGAAAGACGGGTCGCACGGGGGAAAATGCCGGCGGCGGAGGCCGCGTGACGGACTGCTTCATGGGCCTTAGTCCGATCCACAACCCGCGCAAGCAGATTCTCAACCTTTTCTCCCTCGGTGGTCTCGACTTCTACCGCGACAGCGAGACTCCTGACCGCCTCTGCGCCAGCGGGCGATTCGAGGTCAGGTGGCGACATGGGTTTAAGTTCATCCGGTTGTAATGTTTGTGCAAATGTTGCGAAAGCCGTGGCGTGGGTACGAATAGTTTTTATGGAATCAGGGGAAGTAGGGACCGGACTATCGCTGATTAGTTCGAAGCGGTCGCCGCGACCGAAGAATTCGCGCAAGAATTTTAATGATTTCTCACCTCCATCGAGGCTTGCGGAGGTTGCTAAAATCCGGAGTTGAGTTGAGGTAGGGTCTAGTCCAAGTCGATCGAGCAGGATCCGCAGGATGTAGGCGACCTCGGTACCGGATGTGCCACGGTAGCTGTGAAGCTCATCGATTACCAGGTGAAAAACATTCGACGAATCCTCTTTGAGCCAGTCCCGGGTTTGATCGAACATCCCTTGCTCGATACTTCGCATGAGCATGATATTCAACATGGAGTAATTGGTAATCAGGATGTCGGGCGGCGTATCGTGTGCGTCCCAGCGAGACCACATTTCGCCGCCATCGATGTTGGCAAAATGGTACTTCAAGCTCTCAGGCACCCTGCCCTTGGCTATCGCTGCGGTCACCGTATTCCAGTCCTCGTGAACGACCTTCAGCTCGTTCACCAATCGTTTAACGGCCGACTTACTATCTCTCTGTCCGGACACTGGGGTCTGGCCCGTGTAGCGGCCAAAGGTTACTCGTTGCCCAGCACGCTTCTGATCGAGCCACTGATGTGCTTCAGCACTATCGAGGGTCTCGCGCAAACGGCGAAGTTGGTCCTCTACCAGTGCGTTTAGGGGGTATAGAATTAAGGCGCGAACAGCGTGAGTACGCGTGCCGCATGCGTGCTCCCACTGCGATACGCGATCACCGGGAGTGGGTTTGAGAGATTGCCACCAATAGCGATCATTCGCGCCATGTACCGGTCTCCAGCGAGTAGACTCGTTTGCAAGTGCGGCGAGAATGGGGAGTAGGAAACACTCGGTTTTGCCTGAGCCGGTTCCGGTGGTGACAACAACGTCCTTCTGGTTAAGGACAACTTCTCTGAGGGCTTTCCATTGGTGCTCGTACAGAGTGCGGCCCGCAGGGATGAGCCCGGCTCCCAACTGCGCTAGTCCTGCATAATCGTTACCCAGGGCATTGGCGGCTGAGGCGAGCGTGTGATTAGAGGAGGGGTACACAGGAACTGGCTCGACGAGCGGCTCGATCGCAAGAAGATCCGAACCCGTGAGCTTCGCTCGCCGCTCACGGTCCATGGCTGGATAGCGGAGCGGGAATGCGCTCTCTATATACATGCGGTAAATCGTCGAAAGCCGGCGGTGGGCGCCCGTTAAATCATGCATTGTTGCCTCCGAGTTGAACTCCCAGATTGCCGGCGACCTGCGTGGCCAGCTCCCGAGGAATGCCTTTGTACTTCAGTAATAGATTATTATTGTTGTCGCAGATGACCAGCGGTAGTTTACCAGAGCATAGGACCATCGCTCGCTCGTATGGGATCGGCCAGCGGTCTGACCATGGAATAATGAGGCTGTCCTCTTCATCTAAGGCCGCGATTGCAAGTCCGGCCGTGGCCCGGTGCAGGAAGGATATCGTGAGTGGGTCACTCACAATCCAGCGATTCCTGGTTTTGTCGAACCAGGCCCAGGTTAGGCGGCCGTCTCGCTCAAACAGATGAACGCCGAAGGGATCTGCTTCGGGAGCGATGATGTACTTATCGTCATCAATGCGCTTAATAATATAAGCAGTAAAATCGGTCTCGTTCCACGCCGATGCCGATGCGATAAAATCATCAAGCTTGGGTAGGCGATCAATAATACGTCTGGCTGAGTACGCCCCTTCCCATGCGGGGCAAGAGGTAATATCCGGCCCGAGTTTCTGGGATTCTGACACGACCCCTTCGGCATTCAGGTCGCTTGGGAGGCGGCGTCCGGCGGAGAAGGCCGGGCCCCCAGACGCAGGAGTGATCCGAACCGGTGGCGCGATTGACCATCGCCAACCCGATGAGGTCCGAGCCACCTCAAGATGACCCAGAACAATCATCCGTCGCAGCAAGGACCAGATGCCGGCGCCCTCCGGCAGAGTGCCAAGGGACTTCACCACTGCAACTAGTCTGGCGAGATCGCCCGAGCCGACGCAACTGCACCAATACAGAAGACGATTGTGCTCGACCGAGAGTGTATTCTGGATCTCGACTTCAACGGATGACGGGTCGTCGAGGTTCTCTCTGAGTTGTATACTGGCGGCTATTGCCCATTCAACCCTCTGCTCAAAGATCAATCTCGTAGTAAAACCTTCACAGTTAACGGGACTACGCAAAACTTTACATATATTTATGACGTCCTTAACATACAATGGTTTCCAATGGTAATTAGGAATGACCCGACCGACAGCCTCGCCAAGAAGTTGTCGGGCCTCATCATTATCGTCAAATAGGCCCATCTCAACGCCCACTCCGACATAACATTCTTTTCCTTTTCCAGGCTCATAACGAATAATTGGAAACTGCTGTTGTTGGCGATTTTTGACGATGTAATCACGCAGCCGAACACAAAAATTACTTCGATTGTTATTATTAAACCCCGGTATAAACACAAAGTAAGCAAGTTTGGAGCTCATGACGTCCACTCCTCTTTTAAAGGGTCATCCAAAAATGCAGCCCCACAGGTGCCAAGCGATGCGGTGGCAAGCGGATCAGGATTCTTCAAGTAATCTGGCTCCTGGGGCGCGAGCATCGCACCCCAAGGGATGATTCTGAAGTGCCTGCGAGTTGTGATGCCTTCAGACTCCGCAAAAATAACATAATTACCTTGCTTGAGATCATCTGGAAGTGGTAGGGCTTGACCATTGGGCAGATCCTGTGAATCGGACTGCCACGGTTCAGCACCCTCTCGCTTAACTTGTACTCGCACCCGGCTGGTGAATCCATGCGCCCGAATGCTCGGGGGATACCCTTCAAGCCATGCCGATTGATTTGGATCACGCAATCCCCCGGCTAGTGACACGGAAAATCCTGAACGAGGCATCAGTGCGTCAACAAGTGCCTCACAACCAGATGTTGGCATATAAGCCCGAATTTCATAATTCAAAACCATGCATCCAACAAACTCGACGATCTGATTACCGAGATCGCGCTTTTCGGTCCAATTTATTAGTCCTGCTCCATTAAAATGTTCCGGATTTCGTAACCGCTGCATTTCATCCACGAGCAAGCCGGCGCAACATAGAAGAACAAATCGTTGGCCAACCTCGATCCGGCGAGCCCAGGTGGCATAGCAGCCATCTGGATCCTCAGGATCTTCGGTGAGTACCCAGAAGTCTCGCTTAGGGAAAAGCATGGAGGTCACCCTCGAGTCGCCATTTACCTGCAGTTCAAGCGGGACACAAACGAATGGGTCCTGAGGCCCGACAGGCCTGTAGAACCCTGGTCGCAGATTGCGGAGTTGGACTGGAGCCCTGTCCTCAATGTACAGAAGACTGAGCGGACGCGACTTGAACTGCATGGGCTGACTCGGGAGCAGATAAAACCTTGGTATTCCTTGAACATCACATTCACGGTACAAACCTGCCTCGAGGGTTCGTGTAGGATGCATCCGGGGCGTACTCGTGCCCGGCGCACCGCTGGCTGAATGCTGATAGGCTTCGTAGACTCCGTACGCTTTGTTTAAGAACTCGGACCGGCGCTCAGCGTCGAAGTGCTCCAGCCCCTCACGAACATAGACACGGTTCATCTTCCCCGACAACCAGAATCCCAATTGAGAATGGTCGAAACCTTGTGGAACTGAATTTTCATTAAAGGTTGTGGTAAGGTATTGGCGATCACAGTCGCGAAGGATAGCCTGAGAAATCGCATACCGGAGATATCTCATTGGTCCCTCCCCGGCCAGTGCGGTCGGGACAAATCCCTTCCGATCCAGGAAGGTATTCCACTCTAGCCAGTGATCCTCTTCCGCGCCATTGTCTAGGCCGGCGCGATGATTGGTGGTCCCGAGCAAATTACCAAGACGAATGAAGTAGGCGTTTTCAGGAGCTTGTGCGTCGTCAATCATGCGGTGGGCGGCAAGCACCATAACACAAAGGAATGCAACACCGGCGGGAACATCGGATTTTGGAAGTAGATCGAACCGTACCGTCCCGTCGCGCATGAGAGCGTCTTTCACCGCGGAGAGTAATCTATCCGTCGGTGCGATCAAGTTTTGGGGAGCCCCAGTCGCATCGTCGATTTCAAAGGCGATAAGGTCTGCTGATTCGTCGTCAAAAGAAAGGAATACTGGCAATCCTTGCTGTCGTCCGTGCAGAAAGTGCTCAACGATGAGCCGATTCCAAATAAGATAGTTGTCACCATTCATTCCAAGACCTCGTTTCGTTATCGGTGTCAATTGCCCTTAAAGCGCTCTTAGCATTTTTCCCATTCGACGATATCGGGGTGCTTATCACGAACCCTTGCCAGCACCCTCTTAAGCTCCGAGGCTTCTTGACTAACGTTAATGACGAGGGTGTCGATGGCTCGTGTGCACGGAATCATCATCCAGCGGGCCGCGTGACGCCGCGCCGAACCGGCATCGTTAGCTCCCGCAACAGGAAGCGATTTCCATTCTTCCAATTTATAATCGAAGAATAAATCGGCCCTAATAGCCATAACGGTCCATCCCTCTAGTCCGCGGCATGAGTCGTACTGTAGAACACGCAAATGCTCTGGGTCGTTCGGATATGAGGCTCGATCATCGCGCTCGAGTCCGTTCCAGCATTGTTGTCCCCAAGATTTGAGAAGCGCGAGCATCGGAGAACTCCTAAAGTCATTATTCACCGTCACGAGTTGCGGCGGGACTAAAGTGAGCAAATCGACCGGCTGGTTGGATGCCGACCTCGCGGCCTTCATCAGGTTTTCGTGGCACTTTCGGGCGTTGGTATAGTCGCCTTCGATGACCACGATGCGCCCGCCGGAAGTATCAGGATTGCTCTCCAGTTCCCAGTTTGCCAGGCCCAATGAAGCTGAGAGTGAGTTGGCGAAAGTGGCGAGGTTCGGCTTCATCCGAAGTCCCCGGACAAGTTTCTTGCGTAATACTTCGCCGGTGCCGAGGCTACCATTCACCGTCCAGTCGCAGGAATCGATACCTCGAACCAACTGATCGCCTCCATCGGCAACGACGATGCGACGATGCGAGTAAAGGTAGTGCAGTAAATCTCGTTCGTTTAGAGGCCAGTCTTGGCCCTCGTCAATCATTAAGCAATCCCAAGCGAGTGAGTCAGCATCTTGATTCTTGTACAAGTCGATGTCATCACGAGTCATCGCGCTGCCTTTTAACATCTCGAGTAGTTGTTGTTTGGCCGGTTCGTACTTACGAAGAAAATCACCACCGATGGACAATGCGCCAGTTCTACTAAGCCATGATCCTAAGAACGAGTGGACCGTTTGTACCCGTATGCAGGGCTCACCAACACCGTCAGTCATTCCCATCAGCGTCAGGAGGCGCCTAATATCGGCGACGAGGGCAATATTGTATGTCAGCATCACAACGCGATGCCCGTTCTTATGCAGATTCCACGCGAGAGCGATCATCCGGACCGTCTTCCCAGTGCCACCCAATCCTTGAAGGAGGATCTGCTTATTTCCGATGGCAGCGATCCATTCAGGTTCAATAGCTGCCAGGGCGATGCGGTCCATTCGGACCCGGTCTAGCTCGGTTGGTTGCAGCGACTTGGACAAAAGTTCTTGTACGCCTAGCAGCGAGCTCGTTGTGTCACGTCTAAAACACGATACTAAACCTTTTTTTCCCTGATGGACCACTTGGCTATTGGCTATGGCGATGCAAAGAATGCCGCTCCAACTTATCCTTTGGGGGACGATGCGATGTAAACCTCTAGGAAGATTTTTGGCCTCCACGGAGCGAAGCCACACAAGGTTGTCGACCCACGGAACAGCCTCAGACCCCAGATTGCGATCAATGTAACGGCGCAGGGAATAAACCTGATCGTCGTTCTGCTGCGTCGCATCATGCCAATCCGCGTGACCAGACTGAACGTACTTGACAAATACCTTCGGTCCCTCAAAGCGGACATTGTTAGGAGTGTGATTTTTAACCTCGATCACGAGCACAAGCGTTTTGATCACGACTTTATCTACGTTAAATGACTTGCCTTGAGTGTCCGTAAGCGATGTCGTCGGCCTAACAACTCCTCGATCTGATTTCAAATCTAGCAAAAGAACCAAATCGAGGTCTTGCCGTTTTTCCCCGTAGCATCTGACCCCGGCGACAATAGTCGCGTGATCATCGTTACTGTCAACGATCCATGGCCACGCAGTTTCAATCAGCTTACGAAGATCGTCCGCAGCCTTGCCCTCGTCAGTATCCGTTTTAGCGACAAACTTGATCATGTGTGCAACCTGAACTTAATGTTGTGGAACTTTGAAAACTCGCCGTCGCTCACCTTCGTTGATTTTGCCGAAGCCGATTTGCTGTAAATCCCTATTAAGCCACCTTTCAATCATTGTGCGGCTGAACCGCCAGTGCTATCTTACCTCCTGGCCAGGCACCTTTCTATGCTGCATCGACCTATAAAAGTAAAACTTGGACACTTGAAAATACTCCGATAAAATCAGAGACGATCATGACCTTAGGCATAAGCTTAAAGCAATTGAGCCCTAAGTTGATAAAAATAATAAATTTTTCAGGAAATGGAATAAGCCTCACATTAAAAGGCTCTAACAAAACCCAGAAAACGGTACCAACAGATTCATGAGGCATCTAATGCCAAGCAAACCCGCACGCCGGTCGTCGTTTGGAAAGATGGACATATCAAGCAAATTTCGAGTGAGCAGGTGGAATTGAAAACCGAGCCGGGCCAGTCCGATGCCAACAAACCCTGAAATCTTGACTGACCACTGCCAAAACGGACTCACAACACGAACGACCTCAAAATGCAGCAAGCCTAACTGTTCGTCTTCGAGGCGAAGCAGAAGGGCGCTGCGGATCAGAAGATCAGCCTCGATCTCGATGATGGTGTAAAAATGAACTATGCTAAATTCGGCGATCTGCTGGCCCCAGAATTGGATCTCAACTCGATTCCGATGAACATTCAGAAGTTCAGTTAGCGCCGCCAGATGATGTGGTCGCCATCGTGCGCTGACGGATACGCTGACCAAGTTTTCCACTACGCCTGCAAATCAACTTCACACGCTTTTACCAATCAGGTAATTAAGAAACCCGATTGAATTCGCTTTTTGGCAACTGTACTACGCAAATGGAAACTTTAAAACCAAGAATAAATTGAGGGGAAAGAATTATTTTATGAGACGGTATCAATTAAATCGGGATCAATATCCTCGGGTTCATCGATTAAATCTTGGTCAATGAGTTTAGTAGTTTTAGCACCGAGCTT
>Ga0105050_10005997_pt1 | contig 15334 bp, 16 predicted proteins | sample FRY01_FD_78088 | JGI IMG/M metagenome (GOLD analysis project Ga0105050, IMG submission 78088) | Freshwater microbial communities from Lake Fryxell liftoff mats and glacier meltwater in Antarctica - FRY-01 | ecosystem: Environmental > Aquatic > Freshwater > Ice > Glacier meltwater ... | reverse complement strand
TCAGGGGGTCCTAGTCCGCGATGGCTATCGGGACAAGCCCTAGAGGAGGAGCAAAACCTGATACGAAAGTGTCAGGTTTTTTTGATTTAAAGCTAACCACAGTGGACACACGAAGGCTTTATGGAAAGCACAAAGAAATTCGGTTAGAGCCTCAAGCATGTGAAGGATTAATCAGGGGGTCCTAGTCCGCGATGGCTATCGGGACAAGCCCTAGAGGAGGAGCAAAACCTGATACGAAAGTGTCAGGTTTTTTTAATTTAAAGCTAATCACAGTGGACACGAAGGCTTTACGGAAAGCACAAAGAAATTCGGTTAGAGTCAAGCATGTGAAGGATCAATCAGGGGGTCCTAGTCCGCGGTGGCTATCGGAACAAGTTCTAGAGGAGGAGCAAAACCTGATACGAAAGTGTCAGGTTTTTTTAATTTAGCTCAGTTGGTTTTCCTTTATGCACACAACTCAATTTCTGGGTTAAGAGAACTAGATCAGATAATCTGGAATTCTGATAGATTTCATCGTATGCAAAAATATATTGTCAATGGCCTTCCACAGTTTTGGATTTTTAAGGGAGGTGGAGAGGTATCGTTTATCCTCGATTTTAGATTTTAGCCGCCCCAAACCTTCTTTTTAAATAAAATCGGTCTCCACGCGACTAGTGGTGAGCACATCTAACTAAACCGAGAGGGAATACTTTTCAGTATTTTGTTTTTACACCTGCATTGAAGCGAATACGTAAAATAATCATTTGAGATATGTCCAAACTTTATCCTACTCAAACAATTTCAACATCGTCGCTCCATTCATGCCCGTAAGGAATCCATCACCTTCGGAGATGACGTCTTTAGCGAGTTTGAGTTTGGATTTCTGAAGCTCCATAATCTTCTCCTCCACGGTGTCTTTACAGATCATCCGGTAGGCCATCACTTTCTTGTCCTGCCCCATACGATAGCAGCGATCGATCGCCTGATTCTCCACGGCAGGATTCCACCAAGGATCCAAAATATAGACATAGTCAGCGGCGGTTAAATTGAGCCCCGTTCCTCCGGCTTTGAGACTGATCAGGAATACTCTGATAGAATTATCCTCCTGAAATTCGTTGACCGAACTCTCCCGATCTTTCATCGAACTTTTCCCATCCAAGTAGGAAAAAGGAATATTCCGAGTGATCATCTCCTTTTTGACCAAATCCAGCATTTTCACAAATTGACTGAAAATCAGAATCTTGTGATTTCCTGTCTTTTCCACAATATGCTCCATCAACATATCGATTTTGGCACTCTTTGCACCTTTCTTATCCTTGCTGATCAAGTCCGGTGAGTCACAGATTTGGCGCAGTTTGGTTAAGCCTTCCAGCACGTACATTTTGGATTGATTGGAACCTTCCTCCTCAAATTTACCCTGAAGAAAATCCCGATATTCATTGCGATAGGCTTCATAGACTTTCTTTTGCGGCGCGCCCATCTCACAGTAGAGGTATTCTTCGATCTTGTCAGGCAACTCAGTAAGCACTTCTTCTTTGGTACGTCGAAGCACAAAAGGCTGGATTTTCTTCCTCAAATCCTGCATGGTTTCTGGATTTCCATTTCGCAGTTCTTTGATGTACTGCTCTTTAAATCCGTTGAATGTTTTGAAAAATCCGGGATTGACAAAATTCATATGTGCAAAAAGCTCTGCAATTCCATTTTCGATTGGCGTGCCAGTCATAGCGAGTTTGAGTTTTCCCCGCAACTTGATGATGGATTTGTAGCGTAACGAAGTCACATTTTTAATCGCCTGGGATTCATCTGCTACGATCAGGTCAAACTCCAAACTGGAAAGCAAATCCAAATCATTGATCACCAGTCCGTAACTGGTCAATACAATAGAATGCGCTTGCAGATCCTCAGCCTTATCCGAGCGGTCGCCATGGTGAATAAAATAATCGAGATGCGGTGCAAACTTTTCCAGTTCGTTTCTCCAGTTGAAAAGCAGCGTAGTTGGAGCTATAATAAGTACTCGAATAGCACCTTTTTCGGCCATTTGGGAAATCAGTGTGATCACCTGAAGCGTTTTTCCCAGTCCCATATCATCTGCCAAAATCCCTCCCCAGCTATATTCCTGAAGGAAATTCAACCAATTGAGGCCTGCTTTCTGATAATTCCGAAGTTCAGCCTGTATTCCTTTGGGTACTTCCACCGTCCGGATTTCTTCGAACGATTGCAATCGAGCTTTCTTTTCCGCCAATTCCTTCTCCACCGCAGGACTGGAAATATCTTCTTCAAAATCAGTCAACAGACTGAAGTGAATCTTGGAAAGCTTGACCTTTTCGCCATCCACTTCGGAGGATTGGATCAGTTTTGAGAATTTGCGAAGCCACTTGTCAGGAATCTGACCCAGCGATCCATCTCCCAAGCGCACAAATCGCTCGTCGGATAAGACTGCTTGTCTGATATCTTTGAGCTTCACAGCGTAATCTCCAAATTTCAACTGCGTATTGATCTCAAACCAATCCGAGTTGGAACTGACATTCATAGATATCGAAGCAGGGAAAGGCGAATAGCGCTTCAGGGTTAGTTTATCCAGTCCAAAAACTTTGATTCCCTGCTTTTCGAGTTGACCAAAAGTCTCCAAGAACCAATTCCCAGCTGTAAACTGGCTATGCTTAAGGCTAAAATAACCCTGAGCGGCTGTATTGGTAAAAGACGGATGCAGGTCTTTCAAAAAGCTTACAAATTTATTTTCAAGATTGCTGTCGCGGAGATAGATCGTATTGGATTCAATGTCAAAAAGGGTAGTCGAAGTAAGAGGATTGGAACTAATCTGCGCATTGTAGCGCACCTTTGGCTCAAAAATCACCAATCCCGAAATTTCAGACACATATAATTCGCGCTCTAAAGGTATTCCCAGATCGACTTCTGAAATCATACCCGTTTCGTCAGTGAATTTGGCAAATTCAGACAAAGGTTTGAGCACTTGCTTTGCGAATTCCGGAAACATATTTTCCGCAAATCGTACAGGAACTCGCTGATTCCAGTAATTCAGCAAAGCGATATCAGCATATTTTGCAAAAAGAAGAATAATACGGTTCTTATAAAAACCGAAGATTTCCGACATTAAAAGATCTTTTGAAACCTCAGCCAGATTCAATCGCTGCTCTCCCAGTGTCAGCCAAGCTTGGAATTCGAAAATTGACTTACTTTTAACTAAGGTAAAATCCAGTTCAGCAGATTGGAACTCCAGTACTTCTTTGATGTCGCTCTTATGGAACCTGTCGCTATAGTAATAGCTTCCATAGCTTCCTTCGCTTCTATAAATGGGATATTCGTTGTCAACCGAATCGATAAACGCATTGAATACACCATGTAGCAATTCATATTTTTTTCGTTCTTTATAAGACTTCACCTGTTTGACATCCAGCAGCAAGCGCTCCAGATTATCATTCTTAGCCAGTCTGATGTCGTCTGCATATTCTAACAGTTCAAATCGCACATGGTATCCGCCGGGATCATTCTTTTTGCCTTTGGCAATAAACGGAAATAGGTTGTACAAATCACCCCGCTCGTTGATAGCTAGGGCAAAAGCCACATTATAAAGACCATACTCTTTGGAGTCGGACTTTTCAGCTAGTGTTTTCACATTCGGATTCATCAACTCCAAACTTGAAAAGTCCTTAAAATCTTTTCCAAATACCATCACGTCTTTCATTCCCTCCAGTTCTCCGGCGTAAATAAAACGAAAACCACCATTGGAGAAACCTAACTTCAGAGCGGTGTCAGGATTGGATACATCGCCCAGTAGCCCTAAGTCGGCTAGCTTTTTACGTTTGGCTTTGGCACGTTGAGAATTGGTGAGGAGTTCCAAGTCAGCATTTGTAGTATGCTTCCACAGCAGCTGAAGAAATACGACTGCCTGCTCTTGAATGCTAGTAGAGATATTCGAACAGGTGATCCGAACTTGCTCATTGATAGGGTCAAACACCACAGTGAGGCGGACCGAATATCCGATAAGAATCACTACGTAAGTGATGCTGTTATCGGCTAGCTCCACATTTTGCAAGTTTTTGGGTGTTGCTTGCGTGTTGATGAACGGGAGCCGCTCTGCTAGATTATCCAAGTCATCCTCTCCACACGAGATGGTAATCGGGAAAAGAGTTTTGTTGGGAACCAACTGTACTATTTTAATAGGCGCTACTTTCTTTTGAGATTTAGACTTTCGGAATTTTTCCTCACTGTAAAAATCCAGGTAGCACGCTGCGGCTGCGACGTGTTTACAACTCTGGTTTTTTTGATAATAAATGCATGAACACTTAGAAGCCACATCCAAATTGACTTCTTTGGCGTATTTGACAATCTCTTCATTCAGACAAATATTGACAATATATACATTTATTCCGCTTCCCTGTACACTAAATTCATAGACCTTGAGCGCTGTATCCTCTCCCAAAAAACTAACTCGATCATCATGAAAAATATCTATTCCCCGATCATGGATGATCGGATCAAGACGTTCAGTCAGCTCATTTAAAACATTTAACTCTTCGCTGGTAAGCGCCATATTTTCTTATTTTTTCTGCGAAATTTGATCCGGTAGAAAACTGAAATCCTGTATTGGAAGGTGAAAACCCTGCTATCCAAATCCCGATTTTCCAACCGATTTTAAAAGTAAGGATGGTTTGTGGGATTTGAAAAAATAAGATGAGAATCTTGATATTCACTCAAAGGAAATTATCACAAAACTGTCGGAGTCGGTGTGGACTATTGAGAAAGGTTCTTAGTAGTACTAGATCTCAAAAACAATGGCGAGAAATAATATGAGGATTAATCCCAATTGTTCCGGCAAAGTTTTTAATATGATCAAAAACCAGTTTATAGCCAATTCATTTCAATTCAGAAAATTATCGGAAGCAGAGTTTGAAGTCCAAAAAGCTCGATTTATAGAATCTGCTGATGCTAAGTTGATCATGTACTGCCAGCATCTGATCAAGGACAATCCGGATGAACGGATTTACTTAGTTACAGAAGAGACTTCTGGTTCAAACGATCTCAAGCTTTTTGAAAAGATATCTGGTATCTGTAACATTCTTGATATCCCAGTGATTACTGTTCCAATGCTTTTCCAGAAATATCCTGAAGTAGATTTGGATTTTGGGTAATGCCAAGAATCAATATTCAACCCTTTATGATAAAACCATTAAATACATTTACCGCTCAAAACTTGCAACTTATCAAAAATAAATTTGTCACGTTTTTACATTTTATTACTTTTATCGTTAAATTTGTGACACTTTTTACAGATAAACAAAACCCATGGAACTCCAAAATATTATCGGCTCTAATCTTCAAGCCTTCAGAACAAGGCTTGGTCTCACTCAGGATCAAATTGGTGATTTCTTGGAGGTTGACAGAAGTCTCATTGCCAAATATGAAAATGGAATCAATGAAATCACCTATGTACATCTGAAGAAACTGTCTAACCTCTTCAATATTGAAGTAGAAGATCTTTTAGAAGAAAATTTTGTATTAAGAGAGTTGAATTTTGCATTTGCTTTTCGGGCTGATGGGTTGGATAATACTGATTTAAAATCTATTTCTGAATTTCAGAAAGTGGTCAGAAATTATATCGAAATGAGCAAAATGAACCATGAATAGAAACAACCTACTTCGGCTTGATTGCAAAGAAAAGGCTGCCTACTTTCGAAATCGATTTGGCTATGGGCCAGACGACCCCATTCATTTAAGGAGCTTTTTGCTAAGACACAATGTGGTGACATTATTCAAACCCTTGAGCGGAGGTTTTGCGGGAATGGCCATGATTGTGGATCAAAAAAAGTTCATGATGGTCAATCAAAACCACACCTTAGGCAAGCAGCATTTCACCATTGCTCATGAACTCTATCATTTGTTTGTCCAAGAAAACTTCGTCTCACAAAAATGCAAGACAGGTCTTTTTACAAATCAAGCAGATCCAGAGGAGTTAAAGGCAGATCTTTTTGCTGCTAATTTGTTACTTCCGGAAATAGGGGTTTCATCCTTAATCCCGCAAGAAGAACGAAAAGGGAATATTTCAGCTCAAACAATTTTTAAAATTCAGCAAGTATATTCGGTATCTGTTAAAGCGACCATTTTCCGCTTAGTGGAATTGGGATTTGCCGATAATAGCTATTTCGAAACCTACCAACACGGTTCAACAGAAAAAATCCGAAATCTAGGATATGATACTCGTCTGATGTATCCTGGAAATCAGGATTTGACTTTGGGCGATTATGCGGTAATGGCACAAACGCTCTTTCAGCAAGAAAAGATATCTGAGTCAGTTTACCTCTCCTATCTCAATGCAGTGCATATTGACCCATTACAAAAAATAGAAAATGGGGAAGAGTAGCAGTGTACCAGTTAAAATTTTGGTAGATGCAGATGTGCTGATCCATCTGTTTAAGGCAGATAGGATTTCGATTTTGAAAGATTTATACCCTAATCGGGTCTTTATGCTCGATGTGGTATGAAGCGAGCTGAAAGAGAATCGGACCATTCGAAATAACCTAGACAGTATTTTACTTTTTTCAGGAATCAAAGAATTGATTTCCCCAACTTCTTCTAACCCTATACTTTTTAGAGAGTTTTTGGCCTTAAAAAAACAAATAAAAGGCGACGGAGAATCTGCCTGTCTCGTTTACTGCAAGCATCATTCAGATATCATCGCCAGCAGCAATACTAAGGATATAAAACTTTTTTGTGAGCAGCATGGGCATGGCTTACCTCACCACGTTGGATGTTTTCTGTGTGGCAGTAGCTAAAGGCTTGTTGACTGACACCCAAGTGAATAAACTCATCGCCAAAATTACGCACAATAAGGAAAGTCATCTCTGCTGTAATTTCATTGAGGAACACCGGAAATATCATTTTGATCCAATGAAAATCAACTATTGATGGGAGACTCTAAATCTGAACTCTCTCAATCAATAAGTTTTTGATTTAAATCGCCGGTTACTGCAAAATGCATCAAATCACCTATCTGACTACAATGGATTTTCTTTGTAAGACAGTTAAAGACAGGCTAATTTAAGAAATTGATGCTGGTGACTTTATCAAAAAATAAATTGGGTTTCTTGTTAAGCTCCCCAAAGCTGAATTCTCTTTTCAACCTCTTTTTTCATCAGCCCTACCTGATACATTGAATTAATCTCGGGCATTTGATTTAGTGTATAAATCGCCTGGTTTTTGGATTGAATTCCCATTTCAACCAAATGATCTAAAATCCAAAAAATGCCGTGATAAGGCAGATGAAGAGAACCGGCAAAATCACGAACCAATTTATCGCTGCTAAGCACAATGGCACCTCCTATCTTTTTTGCCAAATAGATCACTGATTGGTCTTCCATAGAAAGACCTCTAGGAAAAGGGATCTTCTTCATTTCTAAAAAATCCACTTCCATTAAATTATGAACCTGGAGCTTTCCTACAGCTTGATAAGCTTCCAGAACCTGCTTCTGCTCCTGAAACAATTCATTTATCACTGCCACTGTCGTATGCATCTCAATTTCTAACTTGAAGAATAAAGAAATTATATCCAACTCAATCAGATCAATAAAAATACAAGCATCCGTGACAGCAACTTTCATCAGAAAACAAGATTTTCCTTGCGGAATTGAGCCAGTTTCTGATTTTTTAAAGATGCTGCCTTGCTTATTGAAATGAAGTTCTCCGCAAGTGCTCTGAACAGCAGCTGTGAAAAACGGTTGGAGTTTTCCGCACCTTCATACGCAACGGGTTCATTCTTTCTATATCCTAATTGGTTAAAAGTTGCATAAAATTGCCTGAAGTAATTATCTGATATTAACTGGAGATCCTTCGCACGGTACACTAAGGCCTGCATAGAGATTCCATATTGCTGCTTCATTGCGGTTAACTCGTGAAATGAAAGTTTGCTTCTTTTCCCTCCAAGCTCTTTCCTTAAAGTATCCTCTGGGATTAGCATGGCAGTGGCGAAAGCATGGCAAAACTTTTCTTTTACCTTTTCTGGAAGGTGATTTACATTCAAAAGAAGATGTGCCAGCTCATGGAATGCGGTAAAACGCTTTCGATCCAGCTTCTCTTTGAATTTTGCTTTATTCAATACGATTAAGGGTATCCGTTTCTCATTCACCCAAGTACAAAATCCATCAAACTCTTCTGAAGATTCCAATTCTACCACCTTAATATGATTATCTTCCAAAAGCTCTATGACGTTGGCTATAGCTCCCCTACCAAGCTTCCAATAATCTCTGAGCTTTTCAGCTGCACTCTCTATATCCTCTTGAGAATTAATCCCAAGATCTGCAAGCGGGTTATGAAATGTAGTTTCTATTCCCAGAATTTCTTCTAATTCAAGATATCTCCGCAGCTCATCTTTCGCTATCTCTACGATTCGATCTCGCTCTTTGGCAGGATAATCCTGAAGCTTACGAAACTCTATCTCCCCAAATTCAACTGCAGTTGAGGCATGGAAGTAATCTGGTCTAACCTGAAGCGCATCCGATAATATCCCGAGCATTATACTATCTGGAATCACTTGTCCTTGCTCGTATTTGCTCAGGGATTGTTTGGTGACACGATTTTCAATTTTGTCAGCCAAGCCTTGCAATGAAAGTCCATTCATCAAGCGAGCTGACTTAAGGCGTTCGGCAAAATAGTTCATAATAGACTAATTGAGGGTTCGTAAAAGTAAACGCAAAGATATAGCAGTAGTTTACAAATCAATATTAAATTACACAGTTGACAACTATATATGACAAACGGTCACTGACACAGAATTGGTAAAACAGAGACAAATTGACATAAAAATTACTGATTACTAGTATTTTATATGAATTTTGAGGTAAATGAAACCTTAATTGACAAGTTGGAGTTATTTTTGGTATTATGTCAACCAATCATTTAAATAATAGAAATCATGTCAAAAGGTAAAAATCAACATGTAGTAAAACATCCAGAAGGCTGGGCTGTCAAAGGAGCTGGTAATAGTCGCGCTACCATAGTGACTACGACTCAAAGTGAGTCGATTCAAAAAGCACGAGGAATCGCACAGAATCAACAATCCGAATTACTAATCCATGGCCGAAATGGACAAATCCGGGAGCGAGATTCTTTTGGAAACGATCCATTTCCACCGAAGGGTTAATAGCAATGATGGAAACTGCTTTAATCACCGCACTATGTAGGCCAATTTTCACAAAAGGAGTTTCAATCGCCTGGGAAAATCGAAATCACTTAAGCCTTTACACCAAAACAAGATTTGGGAAATACAAGGATGAATACATTCGTTTCTCTTTAAGTGGTCTTTACAAAATTCAAATTCCGGATTCCAATAAGTACTTACTAGTTCTCAACAGAAGAATAGAGAACCAGCTTCAACCAGTCGGTGGAGTTTACAAACGATTTGGGGACGAAAGCCTATTCAATGGTTGGGGATATAAACCTGACAATTCTAAAAATGGGCTTGATGTAGATGAATTCAGCAATACTGATTTAAGGTTTATGGTGAAAGGAAAATATGCTATCGAAGTTCTCAATTGGTATGAAAGTCAAAAATCAAGAGAAACTGAACCTAAAAGAGAATTTAAAGAGGAATTGCTGGACACCAATATTTTGGATAAACAAACCTTTTCCCACTTTGGGCAACAGCTGATGAGAAGGTATTCTACTGATCTGCAATGGAGCGATTTCTTTGGGTGCTATGAAATTTTAGTTTATGACGTATTTGAACTTTTACCCAATGAGGAACAGAAAAAAGGTCTATTAGAACTTGCCGATAAAGGGACCAATCTTAGCCTGGGTTATGCAATAGTGAGCTGTGATGACATCGAACAACTCCGGTTGATGGAAAAAGGTAAACAGATCGCTAGGATAGGAAAACACACACAATTATTGATTAATAAAGACTTAAAGAGATGATAGATATTTTCAAAGATTACGTTCTTCAACGAGAAGAACTTTTAGCCAGAATAGCACAAGAACTTCAGTTAGACAAAACAAGGGCTGAAAGAATGGATAATGCTTATAAGGCTATTTCTGAATTACTTGAAAAGGATAATGATTTCTTCGAAGATTTAATCATCGAAGTTTATGCCCAAGGCTCAAAAAGAATTGGTACCACCGTAAAACCAATTAATAATGAAGATTTTGACCTTGATATTATTCTTCACATTTACGATCCTTACTACCGTCATACCCCAGAAGAAATATACAATGCCTTGGTTAAGTCTCTTGAAAATGATTCTTACTATAAATCAATCATGGAAAAGAAGAAAAGATGTGTAAGACTGAACTACAAAGGGGACTTTCATATGGACATACTACCTGCATGTATGCCAGATCATTTCCAACGTGAACGGATTAAAATCCCTGAAAAAGCACTAAAAAGCTGGTCATCGGGTAACCCAAAAGGATATGCAATATGGTTTTTAGGCGTAGCAGCTAAAGCTAAAAAAACCTTACTCCAAGAATATTCCCATATCCTTCTCAAGGCTCAAGTGGAAACGGAAAGTCTTCCAGCAGAACTTTACTTAAAAACCCCATTACAAAGAGCAGTACAACTCTTAAAGAGATACAGAGATATTCACTTCCAAGACAAAGATCATAGAGTTTCAAGTATTGTTCTTACCACCTTGGCCACTCAATTTTATGAAGGAGAAGAATCCATATTTGAAGCATTGGATAAAATTCTGCGCCGTATTCAAAATGGATACCTAGAGTCAATAAAAAATAGCCATAGATTCAAGGTATTCAACCCAGTTAACCCAGAAGAAGAATTCACCGATTCATGGTCAACTGCTCACTATATTAGTTTTTATGAATTCATTAAAGATTTATATCAAAAATGGCAAAGCCTTATTAACTCATTTGAAACAAGTAATAAGGAATATATCCAACTATTCGGGGAGGGTATTTACAAAAAGACTTTAAATGAACAAATGCTAAATTTCTCAAAATCTACTAAGGACGAATTAGTACAATCCAGCGCATTAATCACATCTGGAAGTGCATTCACTAATTCCAAAGGACTTATAAACTCTTCAACTGGAAATAAAAATGAACCACACCACAGTTTTGGAGGATAACTTTGAGAATGACATTAAATCAAATTGGCATTTCTTCCTTTCCTGTCAAAAGCAATTGGTTGAACAGAATTTCGATTGGTTGAAAATAATGCTAGACGCAAAAAACCAACAATTAATAGGGACAGGTGAGTTGAATGTAGGTGGGAAAAAGTTCTCTCTAATTTTGTCTTACTCTCCATTCAACACTTTCAGATATGATCGGATCTATATCACCAATCAAAACTTAAAATATCATAGAGCCATTCATGTTTACTCTAACAATTCTTTATGCCTCTATCATCCGAAAATAGATCAACCGTTGCTACAGATAACTCCACTAGTTAAGATGATTCCATGGATAACTGAATGGGTAGTCTTTTACGAACACTGGAAAAAGTATGGGGTTTGGCTTGGGAAGGAAATAAAACACTAGTACCTTACCTTATTAATTCAATTGATTAACTATTTAACATTATCTCAGAATCAACTATCTTATCAATTAGTGCTTCATTTAATTTCTTAATAAGGACTCTTAAGTTTTCTTTAAACCAAGGAGGCGAATAAGGGGATATGACTATGCTATCAATCATTTCATCAATATTAATAGAAAGATGGAAACCATTATAAATAGCTAAATTATATTTATCAGGGTCATCAAATTCATACTGATTATTTGAGGTGCCGAATACTCTAATTTCTTTCTCGTACTCGTAATACTCCTTTTTAGTAATCGCTAGATTGGTTTTAGTAAAGCTTGAACGCTCTATATGGTTTTTATAAGCAACTTCTCCAATTTTTAGCCCATCAATTTCTAATAGTGGAATATTCATTTCAAAAGGTGCTGAGTTAATTTCAGAGATTAATTCTGCTTTTTTATCTATTGTCTCAAGACAGTGGACCAATTTTGAAACTGTGCTTTTTATAGCAACTCCATTAATTGAACCTCCTAGATAAATTTTCCAAAGTGCATAAGACTCTGCGTTATGTAGAGACCAGCAATTAACATAAGTGTTTTCTTTGAATCTCTTTGCAACCGAGACTTCTTTCTCCATGGCCGAGTGAATTTTATTCAAAGTTTGACCTCTTTCTAGATAGTCTGCCTTTCTCTCATCCAAAGACTTAATAGGTATTTCCATTTCAAACCTATCTTCCATTTTTCTGGCATTTGCAAAATAGATAGACCTATTAAGAATGAGATCCAAAAATTTCTCCAAAGACATATATCTCCAGATTATTCTGTTTCCATGAAGGGAGCCTAGCTTTTCAACTTTCATTTTTCCAATTTTTGCGAAACTGATTTTTCTAACTTGATTTTACTTGAAAATTAAAATGATCTAACAAAAAATCAATTAGTGCTTTCGGTGGAATCTTCATTTTCTCTAAAGGACTGTACCACTCTCCCCAAGGGTATTTCTCGAATGTGAGTTTATAGTCCTGCATTAGAAAAACCAAAATGGGTACTCCACTATCATTAAGCTGTTTAGCAATATGGACAGTTAATCTATTGAAAATTTGGAGTTGCCATAAAGATATATATACCTCCCTGTAATGCCCCTTTAGTTTTTCTGAAATGCTTTTTGCTAAAAGTTCATAATCTTCATTAAGTGGTGTAAGTTTTTCAGCAAGTTTATCATACTCTATTGAGTTCGATTTCAATTCATCTCCGATTGTTGTCCTTGTTGTGGCATATACTAAGACATCCTTTTTCCAATACTGAAAAAGATTGTTATTCAAGATTGAATGGAATTCTGTGCTTGTAGCAAATCGCTCTCCATGTTCAAGCCGTTGGGGCCAATTTTCATTACTCATAACCATTGTAGCTGGTTGGTAAATATTTGGCGTTTTTTTGAATTGGAAATTATAGGATAAGGGGTCAACAAACTTAACTTCACCTGATTTATTAATTATACTAATTGTTAAAGTGCATTTGCCTGGTGCTGAATTTGAAATATAGCCAATTTTAAAAATAAAGTTTTCAGGGATTTCAGGAGTGTTTATTTCATTTGGCTGCTCCTCTATGTTCTTTTTTCTTTCATTTTTATCTTTTCGCCATTTTAAAAATCTGTCTCTCAGATTTAAGAAATTGGTAATAAAGGTTAACGTAGCGGCCAGACCTGTAATGACAATTGGTCCAAAAATCCATAAAATCAATTCTGCTGAATCCATATAAGTCTGAGATTTTCTTATTTAACCTTTATCTCTCCCTCCGCCGCCATCAGCACCTCCCCTTCCTCTCTCACATACTCCTTCATTTCCTGACCGACCAACTCACCCCGAAAAGCCTTATTCAATATCACCTGAGGCAATTGATTAACCTTAATTTTTAGGATTTTATCTTAAATTCCTTTTTCTCTAATTCCTCAGCCTTATCTTTCAACAAACCCGAAATATCAATTGGAGGTAATAAATATCCACCCATCGGACCAAGGTTAGTGATTTGGTACATGATATTTCTCAAGTTATTGATCATCATATTGAGAGTCGAAAACTGACTAAGATTATTTCGTAAGCCTTCTTCCACGTTTTCAGGATCTTGGATGCGAAAAGTGCCACCGCCTTCGACCATCAGTTTATAGCCTGGAAGCATTTTCTTCTTGCCTTTGTTGACTTCGATTTTGGTGAAAAGCTGGATTTCACCTTCTGCTTCTGTTTTGCCAATCCCAAAATCAATATCAACCGGGTAGGACTGGAACAAGTCCTTTAGATTGACATCATCTTCTTTGGGTACGATAAACTCATAGTGAGACTCCAAGAGCTTAAAATCCAGCAATTGTAATGGGGAAAATTTTGCTTTCATCCTGCCATAGCATATTCATCATCGGTTGAGTGGCCTACAGCCATTACCATATGAGGATTGGTGACTTGATTCTTTAACTTAAAATATTCTTGGGTTTTTGACCAGCGCTGATGATAGGCCAATAACTCTTCCTGTACTTTTTCTTGCAATAATTCCTCAGTCAGCACTTTGAAATCCAAGTTGAGTTCGAGGGACATTTTAGCTAGAATATTCCAATTAGGTTTGCGATCTCCTCGAAACAACTGTGTGATAAAGGAGGCAGAGGTGCCAATTTTTTCAGCTAACTCTTTCTTTGATATTTCTTCTTGCTCCATTTTTTGGTCTACTAAACCCAAAAATTGCAAAGCCAATAAATCAGCCTTGGAAGCAATCTGGTCTTCATAGGAAATTCCTTCAAAGAGGATATCCCATTCTTTTTTGATAGAGTCTGTCATGGTTTTGGGGTTAAGTCGTACTCGAATTTGGATACTCTTCTAATTATACTTTTTTCTACCGATGTCAATTTTTGGGATTTCTTCTTTTCAAGAAGCTCAACCCCAATAATTACGAATCGCTCCGTCTCTCCGTCAGTGTATTGCTGACAGTAAATCCTGGGATTTTTCTTCCCTTTAAACAATTTAATTGCGGTAACCTGTTCACAACCTCTTTCAAAATTCTCTTTGTCATACAAGTCTCTCGGCGCACGATGGTTCAAAATCAAGTCCAAGGAGGTATTGAACTTCTTCAAATTGGCCGATTCTGATCTCAGAAAGCTCATAATTTCTACGGAATTCTCTTCATCCAGGTAGAAAGCCTTCTTTCCATCATCGGAAATTCTGATCAGTTGTGCTTTTCTTCTCACGACAAAATTAAGCAATAGGTTAATTTAAACAAACCATTTATAAAAATCTATTTTTTCCCATACCTCCCCCGTTCCTCTTCAGCCGCCATCCCCAATTCCTCATTTACTCTTTCTTCTGCATCTGCCACCGTCACCTGTCCATTCATCAGCATCGGCAAAAGCCAGTCCCGAAGAGCAGAGAGTTCTTCGTTTTGATAATCATTATTTCTTATTCTTTGGAATATAGGCTCTGCTTTTTGACTGAAATTCATTTGGGGTTCTATTTGAGGAATAAGAACCTTTACGGTTCTTAATTCATCTTGTCGAATTCCAAAAACAGTGCTACCACTTACTTTTCCTAATATTTGAGAATAACCATTTCCATAAGATAACTCAAAAAATAAATAAGAATGTTCTACAATATTTGAATCACTTCTTATTGCAAACAATCTTTGACTTAAGCAGAAATTAGTTTTTCCCACTAAATAAAAGAACTCGCCACAAGGAGCTTCAGAAGTCATCAAAATATCACCATACATTAACTTCTGTTTCATCCAAATTTCATAAAGTTCTTCATTAACTCTGTTTGCATTTTGCAGATTGACTAATTTACCATTTTTAACATGCTTTGCAGATAATGCAACAATATCATTTAGGTTTTCAGAC
>Ga0105050_10005996_pt1 | contig 15334 bp, 11 predicted proteins | sample FRY01_FD_78088 | JGI IMG/M metagenome (GOLD analysis project Ga0105050, IMG submission 78088) | Freshwater microbial communities from Lake Fryxell liftoff mats and glacier meltwater in Antarctica - FRY-01 | ecosystem: Environmental > Aquatic > Freshwater > Ice > Glacier meltwater ... | reverse complement strand
CGGGCACTGTAAAAGGTGGAGGCTTCAATCTGTCCAAAGGCGAAGAAGGTGTAGCTGCTGCGGAAGGCGGAGGTTTCAATCTGTCTAAGGGTGAAGAAGGGGCAGGCACTGTAAAAGGTGGAGGCTTCAATCTGTCCAAAGGCGAAGAAGGTGTAGCTGCTGCGGAAGGCGGAGGTTTCAATCTGTCTAAGGGTGAAGAAGGGGCGGGCACTGTAAAAGGAGGAAGTCTTGACCCGCCCAAAGGAATGGGGGCGGCCGTTGTTGTAGCCACTTCAGGAGCTAGTATTTCACAAGAAGGTGGCAATACTGAAGTGCCGAAAAGCGATGATTCTAAGAAAAATGAACAAGGAGGTTCCGTGGATGATACATCTAATAATGGGAACCTTAAAACCAAGGATGCTACTAAACCATCGGACCATGATTCTAAACCTAACGATAAGACCGTTGGAAAAAAGGACGAGAAAAAGTTAACAACAGTTTTGCTGATAATTTTTGGCCTTGTCGTAATACTCGGAGCAGGTTATGGGCTAAGTAGAACGGATTTCTTTAATTCAAATTCGAATAGTGGACTGGCATCAGAAGATGTTCAAACAGCCGAACCTGAGACTTTCAATCCGGATATTGATAACGATGGATTGAAGAACGAGGAGGATTCTGACATTGACGGTGATGGTCTGGCAAATGGGGAGGATCCAGACATTGATGGTGACGGTCTTGTAAACGGAGAAGATCCCGATATAGATGGTGACGGCCTGGCAAATGGACAGGATTCTGATGCTGATTCGGACGGTCTACCAAATTCTGTAGACGCTGATGTGGACGGAGATGGGGTCTTAAACGCGAATGATTCTGACCTTGATGGAGATGGGCTGGCTAACGACAGTGATGATGACGCTGATGGAGATGGGGTGAAAAACGCTAATGATGAATCATCAAACGGGTTTGTTGCTAGTAAGGACAATCCTGACATAGATGGTGATGGCATTTTGAATGCTGATGATGATGACGTAGATGGTGATGGGGTAATCAACGGAGAGGATTTAGATGTAGATGGTGATGGGATGGCAAATGCAGGAGATTTTGATATTGATGGAGATGGCATTGTCAATTCGGAAGACTATGACATTGATGGTGACGGTTTAGTAAACTCGATAGATTTAGATATTGATGGAGATGGAATAGAGAATGCTTTAGATGCTGATATTGATGGAGACGGTCTTGTTAACTCTGACGATGAGGATGCCGATAGTGATGGCTTGCTAAACTCGGATGATGATGACATTGATGGAGATGGAATTGCCAATGTTGATGACTCGACTTCGGCAGGCGTGAATTTGGTAGCGCAGAATTCAACTTCAATCGCGCCAAAAGAAGTAAATAATTCAAAGAAAGGTGAAGAGGTTCGTACTATTCCTGAAAATTCAAACGGTAGTGAAGTTTCATCTGAAAGGATTCAGGAAGAAGTCAAAGTTTCAAACGAGGCAAAAGGTGTAGCCGATAAACTATCTGGTAAAAGTGCTTCCCCAGATTCAAATTCAAAAAGTAAGACATCTGGACAACGGATTCTGTCAGAACCTTCTGGCGAAGTTTACTTTTTTATAAAAGGTAGTTTTTACGTTAACCCAACCAATGATCGGATTACAGCAATTGCTTCCGAGTTAAGAAGCAATTTAAGTCTGAAGTTATTGCTTGTTGGACACGCTGATAGCTACGGTTCAGATGATCTTAATCTCACATTGTCTAGGGCAAGAGCGGAGGCTGTGAAATCATTCTTCATTTCGGAAGGGATTGGGGCTAACCGCATTGAAATAGAAGCAAAAGGTGAAACAGAACCTTTATTTCCAAATGGCACCGAAGATGGCCGCCAAAAGAACAGACGTGTTGAGTATAAATTAAAATAAGATTACCATGGGGTTATTAGTACCAATTGTCTTCATATTCTTTTGCTGTCTAGTTATATGGAAAGCTAGTGATGGCTTTGAAGCTTCTTCAGAGTATTTGGGACGTAACTTGACAGAAGGAGTGAGAGGCGCGACAATCAACGCGATAGCGAGCTCCATGCCTGAACTCTTCACCACCATTTTCTTCTTAATCTGTTTGAGTGATACCGAAGGGTTTTCAGGAGGGATAGGAACTACCGCAGGAAGCGCCATTTTTAATGGTATGATTATCCCAGCTGTCGTGATTTTTGTGGTGATTCTGGGGGGTATTTCCAAAGGGATTGTGGTTTCTAAGAAAGTAATTCTGAGGGATGGATTAGCGCTAATATTAGCTGAGATATTATTGATTTTCCTGATTAGTGGTTCTGTTCTTCAGTGGTGGCATGGCTTAGTTCTGATGCTTTTTTATGCTGGGTATATAATATACATGTTCTCTTCGATGAAAGCGGCAGACAATGAGGACGGTGCTGAAGAAGAGGATGACGAAGAAGATGATGAGGAAACTGAAGATGTTGGTTTAGTTAAAGCGCTATTTACGTTGAATTTAGAAGCAATATTTATTGGGTCTAAGGAAATCAACTCTAAGAATGCTTGGGCCTTATTACTCTCCTCTATGTTTGTAATTGGATTCGCATGTTTGGTGCTTGTCCGAGCTTGTGAAATGATTGGATTCGGTGCGTATGAACTACCGCTTATTGGAGAGGTTCACGGCCTTGACATCCCCGTAATGTTCGTGGCAGTAATTTTGGCCTCTGCCGCCACCAGTGTTCCTGACACGATAATTTCTATGAAAGATGCGCAGAACGGCAATTACAATGATGCGATTTCCAATGCGTTGGGAAGTAACATTTTTGACATCTGCTTTGCTCTTGGTTTCCCACTGTTTTTATACTGCATTATTTACGGACCAATTCAGATGAGCCCTGAAACAATACAGTTCAGTAGTGAGCTGCGAATTCTCTTACTCTTTTTTACTGTAATAGCCTTCTTCATTTATTTCATTGGTCCCAAGATGGGAGTGGCCAAAGCGTTAATGCTGATTTCTATTTACATAGTGTTCACTGCTTATATCATAGGCAGAAGTATGGATGCAGGATGGGCTAATCAGATTTCTGAAGCGTTGAATTCGGTTTATCTTTTTATACACTAACAGGTTTACTATAAACTGAAGATTAATCTAAATGTCTCCGTTCATTGTCGTAGCCGTAGTGTTGTTAATAGTTGCCGTGCTAACACTTATTAAGGCCTTTGTAAATCTTCAGGTCAGAGATAAGAGATATGGAAAAGGTATTAAAAAGAAGTTCAAATGGAGTTCGTTGGTGTATTTAATTATTTCAGTGTTGTCCTTCTATCTGTCATTCAGATTCTATTACTACGCTTGACCCATAGAATCAACTGAGAATGTATAGAATACTCATCATATCAACTCTTGCTTTATTGGCGCTAGGATGTCAGGATCCGAAGGATAAATATTTAGAAGAGTTTGGCATGTTCATTAACGAAACTGAACTTGACTTAGAGGAATACACAGATAGCGAGTGGGCTGAGATTGAATATAGTTTTGCGTTTTTTTCGGGAGAAGAATTTGAAAAGCATGGTGATAAACTCAACGATGCTGATAGGAAGCAAATTGAACTGTACAGAGAAAGGTTTAAGAAACTGGAAGTGAAGCGTAATCCGGTCGAAAACCTGCTAAAGGTTATCGGTTTTTAAGCCCATTATTGAATAGCTAAACATAAGATTGAATGAAAAATTCGCACTTAAAAATTGGGTCTGTTGGTGCAAGTGTCATCATTGCGTTGTGCTTTATTGGCTGCGGTGGAACTGGTGGTAGCGATGAATGCCCAGCACTTTCAATTGCAGATGATGTTTTAGAAACCAACGTTATTGAACAATACCACGCCTCTTTCTTTCCATCACGGAGTTCCGCATCTCCTAAAAACAACCCTGCTGTCTATGTTGATTTTAGTGACGGAATTACTAAAGCCTGCTTGGCAGACCCAAATAATAAGGAGGTTTATGAAAAGTTTCTTTACGCCATCTCTAACGACCGTGGGACGGAGTATCATGAATTGAGTAATGATAGTATTATCCCTTATTTAGGTTCGAACGAGTACGACTACTTTACGGGAAAAGGTCATAGAACCGCAGATGGCGCATATAAAATTGGAGCTCCACTAGACCTTGCAATAAATGAGATAGTTACGAGAGACAACTTATCTGTGCTGATAACGGATGGAGAACTTTACAGCACGAAAATTAGTGATTTTAAAAAAGACCCATGGGCCAGCAAAGCGTTTGCCACTTGGTTTTCTAAAGGCCATGAATTGTTCATTGTTTATACAGATTTTGATGACACCACAAATAAATTAGGCAAGTCATTTAGGAAGCACATGTATATAATGTTCTTCGTGCCAAATGGTCTTACAGCGATTCGCGATAAGGTTGTGGCAAGATTGGATGAGGCTAATTTGTCCTACGAGAGTTTAAGCTATTCTACTACTGTAGGTGATGTCTTTCAGAGAGATTATCCCAATTCAAGCCTGCCTGGTGCTGAAAAGTATATTGAATATTTTACAGAGTTGGATGCGTATAAAAGAGCAGAGACAAGTTCAATGGAGTTTCTTGACATGACCAGTGCTGGTTTCAATTTTACAGATGAAGGGTTGATTTATTATTTGAGGGATGCAGGAAATGAGAATGGTGCAAAGGAGAATTTTCCATTGGTTGATCATTTGAAATTTGACTTCAAGAATAACATGACTAATTATCAAGGTTTGGAATTGAAACTGGTAGTGCATGATGTAAATGAAGATTTTGAAAGTTGGAAGAGAAATAGACTGGCAAGAGAAAATCCGCCCGTGGTTGCAAAAACTGTTTCTGGTGGAGATACTCTTGAGCCAGTGACGAACCATTTAATTTTTAGAGGTAACTGTGTTTCAACCATCGATGGTGTAGACCCGTACAATATTGTTGCAAAAAACGTATCTGACACCATTGATTCCTTTGCAGAAATTCTCAAAGCGGAATTCAAGTATTCTCAAAGTTCATTTAAAACCACTGATAAAGGAATACAGGACTTCTTGGAAATGGATACGGATGCAGGATGGAATAATGAGGAAAATGAAGGTCTGTATGAAGTCGTAATCAACTTTTCGTCTAAGCTAAATGATGCTAATCCGTATCTAAATACGACAGGACAAAACTTGTACAGAATTGATGTGGTGTTGGACGATGCTAAACTTAACCAAGAAGCTCTCAATAAAGATGCTCTTACTTGGATTCAAATGACGGAAGAAGGCAAGACAGACGAGGCGTTGTACATGTCTCTCAAAAACGTCTTAGAAAAGAATAAGCCTTCGGGGGTTTTGTACAGCTACTATATTAAACTAGGACCATTTAATCAATAATCAGGTAATTCAACTTAATCATGAAGAAAACACTCTCATTTTTTATTTTGCTCAGTGCAATCGGTTTAGATACTTACGCTAAGTGTATTGGCCCAAGGGACGTTCCAGCCCTCATTACGCAGACCTATATCCTATCTGCTGTTGTTGCCATAGTTTTCATTCTTTTAGCTGTTGTTTCTGCCAATCTGATAAAGTTCGAGGGGGGGACGAATCCAAAAGACCCGGGAAAGAGAAGGGTTTGGTTTTGGCTTTTAGCCGCTCTTTCACCAATAGCATTCTTAGGTTATAATTTATTGCTGGTGATTCCCGAGCTGTGTAAAGGTCCCGCCAGCAGCAAATTTTCAATGCATCCGTTTATCGCCACTGGTATAGTTCTGGTGTTGTATATCCTAATTGGTTTGGTTTTAAGCAAAACCATGAAAAGAGGAAAGGTTGGGAACTGGTTTCCGTCTAAATAAGTAAGCAATGGCAAATACAGACAAGTATTTTATAATAGCAATCGGAGGTACCGGTATGCGTTGTCTCGAGGCATTTACACATATGTGTGCCATGGGTCTATATGACTCAAAAGAGATAAATATCCTAACTCTTGATACGGACCAAACGAATGGGAATAAGGAACGGGCGGAGAATCTGGTAAAACAATACAATCGAATTAAAACTACACCTAACAAACCTGGTGGCCTTCCCAACGAGGATACATTCTTTAGTGCTAAGCTCAACCTCTACAGGTTTTGGACAGATTACAACAACCCCGCTAGGACCAATTTTAAAAACATTACCCAAATCCATGTAGATCCCGAAGGAGAGAATAAGCTTTTGTCCGATTTGTTTTTGGATGAGAATGTGCAACAATTTAACTTGGCACATGGCTACAGGGCTCAAACGCATTTAGGGTCTTACTTGATGTATCATGCTATTATTGAGGCGGCCAGAAGTCTTAAGGACGGTAAAGAATTGAAATCAGAAGAGCAAGAATTTGGTGAGTTCTTCAATAAGATTTTTATGGCGGAATCTGATGCCAAAGTATTTGTATTCGGTTCAATATTTGGCGGGACAGGAGCATCCTCTATACCCGTAATTCCAAAAGCCCTCAACGATGCAATTAAGATTCGTGGTGGTGACAAAATGAGTTTAAGTAAGGATGCCAAATTTGGCTCAACACTTCTTACTGAATATTTCTCTTTTAAGAAGCCCGATTCGGCTCAAATGGCCTCTAAGGATGACAGCGTTATTGCGGATAGCTCATTCTTTACACTGAATAGTCAGGCAGCATTACAGTTCTATCAAGGTGACCCAACTGTTCAGAAGACTTACAAGCGAATGTACCACATTGGCTGGCCTATCGAATCACAAGATTTTTCTAAGGACAAGAAGGATAAAAAGACCATTACAGGTGGGGGGGCGCAAAAAAACCCTTGTCACGTAACAGAATTGTTATGCGCATGTGCTGCCTATGATTTCTTTGTGAATGATGCAGGAGAAAAGAATACAAAGGCAGAATACGTGTATAAGTCAGCTAAGTACAAAGATTCGGTCCTAGATTTTGATTACAATGATTTCATTGGAAATAATGAAAATGGCAAGCACTTTGGGAATAAGTTTGGTGCATTTGTGTCTTTCATGCATTTAGCGCTGTCTGTCAATAAGGGTGCAAAAGGCGAAAATGGAGTTTCAGGTTTTCTGAATAAGTTTAAACAACAAAGCATTCATCAGTATGACTCTTTGACGGAGGAATACAGTAAAGATTTGACCGATTACCTTACGAAGTTCGGCTATTACGTTGATGGCCAGGATTTTGTCGATGGTTGGCTTTATCAGATTAGAAAATCTGTAAGTGGGAAATTCATATTCGATGATTCCGCATTTACCCGAGACCCTCGAGAGTTGAGCAAATTCGATCCAGGAAAGATTTGGAGCGAAAAGGATTATCTATGGGATAAGGGTGGCTTACTTGGAAGTAGGTATGACACTTTCGTAAAGACTTTGGTTGACAAAGACACCGAACCTACGGACAGTCAAAATTGCTCTGAGACCAAAGAGAAGTTTTTGGCTCATGTCTACAATGCCATTAAGAAATCACAAAAATTTTACGCTTAAAAAAAGCATTCAATGTCATACACGTCTCTTGTAATTAAGTCCAAATCAACCCCGCCTGCGGCTGAGCATACGTGGGAGAAAATTGGAAATATTGAAACCTTCACCAAGGAGATAATCACTCCCTCTATTGGTGGGGATGATGATAACATGTCAAATGTTGGCCCCATTGTTTCTGGAATGCCTACCGTTTTTGCGAGAGCAAGTATGTTCAGGAATGCTTTGGACAATGTGGTCGATAAGGACATGAAAGGAAGTGGATTAATTCATTTCTACAAGTATCTTATTGATGAATGGAGAGGGCTGATTGCATGTATTGCTTTACAGCATGAGAAAATTGAGGTGAAGCGTATCAACCTCACTTATTCTGATGGTAAGGGGAAAGATTCAACTGAAAACCTTTACGAGCCTAAAGGTTCTTTTGGTAATATGTTGTTTGACAGGAAACCTCTTTGGTCCAATCCGAATGAAGTTGACCCAGTACCTTACTTGGATGTGATCCTATATGGTGGTAAAGTAGTAGGTGGAACTTCTCCAGATAGCCTGTTTTTCACCTCAGTAGCGTATAATTTGCCCGCAGAGGCCTCCTTGTTTTCAAAAGAAGAAAAAGATGGAGCGAAAACAATTCGAAAGTTTACTGACCCCCTAAAAAGAGGAATCGACCCTCAAAGCTTGCACAAATTGAAAAGTTATGTGGAGCATATGATTGCGAACATGAATAAGTTCGCTGCATTTTACGACAAGGTTGATTTAATAGATGCCAGCTACTATGGGAATCTAGTTGGCAATTTGAATAGCTGGGTGTCTGAGATGGAAGCATTTGCCACTCAGAAAAAAATCCCAGCGATGGAGGAGAAAGAGATTCCTCCAGTGAGTCAGTTCAAGCCTCCGTTCAGTATTGTTCTTAATTATTCAACAAGTATTGCAGGTCTTAATGGAATCATTTATGACGAAGATGCTCCTGACGGTGCAGAACGATTTGATCCAAATGAGCTATTGTTACCAAAGGGGTCGACTTTAGCAAGTATTGATGACGATGGCAATCCTAATTACCTTAACGGAAAGCCCTTACTGTTACTGCGGGCAGAAATCAAAGGTGAGTCACAGATGTTTGCTCACTTTATGTTACCTATCAGCCCCAAAGGAGTACGTGTATTCGGAAAAAATTTAGGGACAGTTCTTGGTTTGAATCAAGGAGCTAACATTAAAACTCGACTTACGGCAGTTTATGACCCAGAGAGTAGTGGAGAAAACCTGTCGGTCAAATTAAGCCTGTACACTCAGGAACGAAAGCTTCAGGATGTAAAAATGGACTATAAGACTACCAAGGAGGATGTTCTTGGTCAGGACTTGTTACTATGGCCAAATTTCGCGAGTAAAAAATGGAATAAGTATTTCCTGTATTCAGAGATGCCACATAATGGCTCTAAGTGGCAAGCAACCCCTTTCTGTGCCAATAAAAACTCCGAAAACTTTGAATTGATTATGAGCAGTTCAGATGAATCTAAGTTGGGTTTGTTGGCAAAGGATGGCCAGGAACTTGCCCCTGAACTAGCAAAGATTCTTGTTGATTATTCAATTACAAAAACCAGTGGAACCAACTACGAATATGAAATTTACGAGAGTAAAGAGCCCATCGCTGGATTTCAATTGTCCTTATCTAACAAGCCAGTTGGAATTGCAATAATTGAGTACGGAAACAAACTACTTGAACGTAAGGATCAATTAGGAGATTTGAAAGACGCGCATTTAGGAATTGACTTCGGTAGCACGAATAGCGCTATTGCCTATAGAGTTGGAAATGAACTTGCGGTGGGTTTTCAATTCAAAAATAGACGAGTTTCTCTTCTCTCTTCAGATGATAAAGACAATAATATCAGACCTGCAGGCGAGGACGAGGTTTTCTTCTTTCAAAATGATGAAATTCAGAGTAATGCGATAAAATCGGTTTTAGCTATTCACGACACCAACCGAATGAGGCAGGACAAAGACCATAGTACCTTGGCTTCTTTGGCTGCGCAATACGTTAAAGGAGGATTTCCTTGCTTTGAAAAAAACCTGCCTATTGAAGACAGTACAGACAGTACCTATAAACTAAACTTTGGCGAAGGAAAAGGGTCAATTGGGCAAGCGACTCTTATTCACAACATGAAATGGTCAAATGAATCAGGTAATCAAGATTTGGAGACCAGCCACAGAAAAGCCTATTTAGGTTCCTTACTGCTACAGGTTTACGCGGATTTGTTTGACAATGGGTTGTTTGCTAAAAGTCTCAAATGGTCTTATCCATCTGCGATGGGAGATAACTTAATTTCCTCGTATTCAGCAATATGGAACAGCTTGGAAGACGTGAACCCTCTTGGCAGTGAATCAAAGTATAAACTTTCAGTGTATAAAGGTGTAGGAAGTTTTCAATATAATCAAGATTCAGATGAATGGAATGGGGCCAACACTCGTGATAGTGTAATGGGTACGAATAGTTCTGATGCCCCGGCTGCTGATGAATGGGGTAGTAGTACGGATTCTGATTCTCAGAACTGGGGAGTCGAACCATCTAATTCTCAAAGGAATGAGTCTTCGGATTGGGGAGATAAAAAATCTGCTAAACCATCTTCAAAAGAAATCGTAATTGACAATAGCGCAATCAAGTTTGAATTTGAGCCCATTCGAGATGAATATGCGTTGACCGAGTCATGTGCGGTTGCAAATTTTCTAGCAAAGAACGGTAAGATTAATACCAATCCAGATTGTCTGACTATATGTTTTGATATTGGGGGAAGTACCACAGATATTTTGGTTTTAGGCCAGATGAGTCAAGGTGGATTGTCAATGATTAAGCAAAGCTCTATCAGATTTGCGGCTCAACGCGTGTCTCAAGCGACTAAATACTCTCCCAATTTTCGTTCTGTTTTAATTCAACTTCTGGACAAGAAAGGCTTAACCCTCCAAGGAATAAACAAAGGGGATCCGAAATATTCGGAGAATACTGCTCCGTACTATTTCGAGCAGTTGGTAGATAGGCTTGAAGGGGAAGAATTTGATGAATTGTATCGTTTGCTTGGGGCTAGTTGCAAGGAAATGGTAGCGGTGAATCTTTATGTCACTGGGTTAATCGTCTATTATGCAGGTCAATTAGCAAAGAAGGTCAAGACGGAAATAGATCAGTCTGAAGCTAGACATGAGCGCTGGAAGAATCCTAAAATTCAATTACAATTCACAGGTAAAGGCTCAAGAATTATGGATTGGTTGAAGGCCATTAACCCACAAGCAGACCAAAAGTATTATATGGATATGTTCATCATGGGATTTGGTGGAATGGAAGCGGCAAAAAAACATCTTGGTGGCCCACCTCAGTTTCAAGATAGAAGCCATGCTAATTTGTCCGAGGATGTTAAATATGAGGTTGCTAAAGGCCTAGCTTCAACAGCGGGAGATTTGTACATACCAAAACCGGGAAGCAGGTCTTTGGAGGTAATAGGAGAGGATGGTTTTGTGGTAAGTTCGAAAGGTGAAAAACTGAAATTGGATTCTGAAGATTCAATTTCCCCGGAGCTTCTAGAAGCTATAGGAGATAAGTTTGGGCTTGAACCTACCGACCCCAATAAGCCTTGTCCAAAGTTTATGCAGTTTGCACATGTTTATTTTCAAATCGCGACTACGTACTTTGGATTAAAAGCTACTCAACAAGATTTCATGCGAGGATTTCAGGATATGAAAATTGAGGACTACATAAAGCAGATGAAGGAGTTTAAAGAAGCCAAGGCTGCGAAGAAGTTTGATTTCGTTGCTCCGATTATCATCTTGGAAGGGATGCAGTTTTATGAGAAAGTAATTCTTAAAAAACTCGGAGACCAATAAATGAATGTTGAATTAGTCCTTCATATTAGTAGAGGCTGCATTCGTCTATTCTATGCTCAAAATGGTGTTGGATTTAAACCTTTTGAATATGACGGAGCAAATGAGGTGCCCTTATATTTTTATTCTGAGGGACTTAATTTCGAAATAGGAGAATCTGCAAAAAGTAAATTCCTGAAAGGAAGTCCTGATGGATTCGGAGATTATTTTGAATTGATTAAGAATACTGACAAAACGTTCAGCTATCTGGGCGAAGATACTCCATTCAAACATTTACTGATTAAGGCTGTCGAGCGTGTGCTTGACGCATTTTTGAAAGAGATACTTTTAAGTTCGGATAAAAGCGCAAGTCTAAAAGACACCTTAAATATAAACTTGGTGTTTTCGAGTGACGTTAAGGAAAACGAGGTTTTGTTTGTTGGAGAATTGTTTCAGGACGATGGGTATGCAATGATCCGATTACTCTATTATGATTATTTGCTCCTAAATTATTTCGATTTAGAAAGAAAAATAGGATCATTTTCAGGATACGTTTTTGTTGGGGGCATAGGGGGTGATTTGTACGTGGACTTTTACGTATCACTAAAAGACAAATTACCGAAAGTCTCATCGATTGGTAAAGAATTGGCGAATGATCCGAGAGACCAAATTATTGCCCAAAAGTTATTTGACGCGGCTGTATTAAGAACGGGAGCGGTCTACAGTAAAGCGAAAGGAAAAAAAGAAGTTAAACTGCTTATTGAAACTGCTAAAATGCACAGCAATTCTCAAAGAGCGCAGTTTTATGTGCCTGTTCGATTGTCCGACGGAAGTTCATGTAATGTGAAAATTAGAATGAATCAGATTAATGATATTCTTTCTTATCAATCAGACTACACGAAGGATTTTGACCTTGTTGTTGCCACTGAGCAGAAGGCTGCTGTGCGAAACATGGACTTACAGGTCATCCTTAAAAAGTCAATTAGTTCTGAGATATTTAAAGATCGTTTAAGACAACACTACAATAATGTCTATCAATCTGAGGCTAATGAACTTGAGGTATACAATCTGTTTCGATCTAAGCCTGAACTAATAGCAGAAGGTGATTTTTTACATACGAATAAAGGAAGTTCAAGTCCAACTGAACAATCCAAACCAGCTTCTGGACCACCTAAAACCCCTCCAATACCACCAATTTCAGAACCACCTAAAAGTCCTCAAAAGCCACCATCGTTTGTGCCGAAAGTGACAGCAACTTCAGGGCCAAAACCTCCAAAACGCGTGCCTCCTCCTCCTCCTCCTCCTCCTGCACCCCAAAGGAAGAAGATTGGTATCGAAACGAATAGCCCAAAGCCAATATTAAAGCCGACTCCAAATTCATCGAAGCCGACAATTAATGCAGTATCAAAAAAAAACGTCAAGAAACCACCACCACCACCGCCACCTCCTCCTCGGAAAAAGTAATCAAGTGGCATGCTAGTTAACGTTTCAATTATACGGAGTATTGAGTCGAAGCAATGATGTGTTTTGAGAAAAGGTATTTGAAAAGAGGGCCATTGTTGATGTTGGCTGTTTCATTATGCTTCATGTATTCAGGATGTGGGGATTCTAAGAATACTAATCTAGATTTAGAATATTTTCTTGAAACTGGTTTTGAAACACTTGAATCAAATGTTGATTATAGTGGTGAAAATAGACTGTTTGACTTTGGACTCTATCAGCTAGAATACTCCATGGCTGTGGTGTTCGAACTAGAGCTGATTACTTATTTCGACCGCGCTGAGCACTATGCGAAAGGAATTGAACTTCTTGAAGGAGAATTGGTTGATCAAAAACTATACAACGCGTTTTTAAGTGAGGACTCGGACCTGTATTTGCTCGAAGCAATTCTAGAGTCATTAAGGGGAAGAACAATCGGCACCGAATATGACATGGTTCAGTTGATAGCTGCTTTTGTTCAGAGCATCCCTTATGAAATTGCTGAAGAACAAAAGTATCCTTTCGAGACCCTCTATTTAAACAAGGGAGATTGCTCAGATAAATCAGTCCTGATGTGCAAGCTTCTTTTGTTAGAAGGATACGATGCTTGTTTGTTTTCGTATCAAAAGGCCGAACATATGGCTGTTGGTATTCGAGTTGATAAAGATGATTATTTCGAAGGCTATGCTTATGTAGAAGCTACCGCGTATAATCCTATTGGTAGTATACCAGAGAAATTAGCTGGAGGTATTCGGATTGAGGAAGACCCTAACGTAGTTTACCCAATTTCCAACGGAGATCTTAGTTATTCGGAGTTTCCGAAAACAGTATATTTCTATAGTGAACTGATGCAAATTTATGGGGAAGGTTATTTGAGTACAACGAAATCTGGCCGAGTTCTTATGGTGGAAATGCACCGATTGTCGAATGAAATAGATAGTATTAAATCGGTACAGGGGACTAAAAAACTCCAAATTGATTCTGTTGAATTCGAATTAACTCAGACTGGCTGTTCGGGGCCTGTGGCTGAAGATGTTTACGAAATCTGCGTGGAATTGAATACACTGCTAACCGATGAAATAACGATTTTTAATTCTCTAAACGATAATCTTAACTCTAGAGTCAAAATCTACAACCGCACAACGGAAAAGCTAAATCAGATTAACGATGTCAATGGTGCGAGGAACGAGGTAGCAGTAGATTTTGATTCAGAATGAAAGACCTAAACACCTTCAGTTTATTATAGATACCAGAATAAAACACTTAAACAAAAAAAACAGAATATGAAAAACAGTTCGATTACGTCAATAATTATAAGCTTTTCTGTCATTGTTTTGCTTTTATCTTCTTGCCAACCGAGATCTCGGGAAGCATATTTGGAAGATTATAAGGAGTTTATAGTGTCCGTTAGGGAAGATGGCCAGACCTATGACGAGAGTGACTGGCAAGAAGTGGATGAAGAATATGCAGAACTTTCTGGAGAGTTTTATGAAACGTTTGAACCAGAACTCACAGTGAAAGATAAGCTTCAAATTGCCAGTTGGAATATTCAGTACAATGCACTAAAAGGAACGAAAACTATAAATGACCTGGTCGATTTTATGATTGATGACGAAGATGGCTTGCTTACTTTTTTTCAAGATGAGTATAAAGATGACGCGGAAGGTCTAGTAGAAAATCTTAAGGGAAAAATGGACCATTATCGCGAAAACGAGATGGAAGATGATTTATATACGCTCAAAGAGACAATAAAATCAGTAAGCGACTCCATCCCAGAACTTCAAAAGTTATTGTCCTATTAGGAGATGTTTGAAAAATTGAGACGGTCAATTCCAGGTATTCTGTTACTACTCTCTTTTATACTATTCATCCTTGGCTTAACCTATCCGATTATGGTAGCTAGGAGTTCGGTTTTCGGTCTCACTCTTTCAGCAAAGTCAGTTTATTTAACAGACACCATCAAGTATTTTTCTGATGAAAAAGAGTGGTTGATGGCGTTAATAATATTGATTACAACCTTGATTTTTCCGTTGATAAAGTATGCAGATCTGACAAACCGAATAATCTCTTTTATCCCTATTTCTGACAGGGTAAGTTCCATTCTGGGTCATCTTGACAAATGGAGTATGACAGAAGTGTTCGTAGTAGCATTAGTGATACTTACTGTAAAAATGAATAGCAACTTCATGTCGATGGAAATCAGATCTGGAGTAACTTTTCTTACGCTGTCAATTATTCTGAGAATGGCAGCAGTCTATCTGTTGCCCAGTAATCAGACACGACAATTTAAAATTAATTAATTGTCTGAGAAGTGACGCTTATGTTTACGCATTGTACTAAGACAAAAGCAATGGTTCTTGAATTTCCATTTTGCAATATCCTTAGATGGGAGGAGTGCTTCTATCACTTACGATTTTGAGTCCACTGATTCTTTAGTTTCTACGAAAAAAATGTAACTATTCACCCAAAACAGGAATGAAGGGAGCATTTTGAAAAGCGGTAGCTAAACTATGGAGTACATTTTGGTGATTTTTCTTTACCGTAGAGATATACCCTCTTATTCTGGCAAAGTAT
>Ga0105050_10005992_pt1 | contig 15341 bp, 14 predicted proteins | sample FRY01_FD_78088 | JGI IMG/M metagenome (GOLD analysis project Ga0105050, IMG submission 78088) | Freshwater microbial communities from Lake Fryxell liftoff mats and glacier meltwater in Antarctica - FRY-01 | ecosystem: Environmental > Aquatic > Freshwater > Ice > Glacier meltwater ... | reverse complement strand
ACTCTAGTTAGAGAATTTTCAATAGTCACATTTTCAAATCTCTCATTAGAAAATAAATCTAAATCCACTGAAATCCGGTGAATAAATTTTAATGCTAGCGCAGTTCCTCCTACCAATCCAAAACTCCTGAGCGCTGGAATATCCATCAATTTTTCTAGTAGGGAAAGAGTCCCGGGTTCGACTGTCTGAGTTTGTAGCATTTAAATTCTTCTAAAGGTCGATCAATCGCAGCTGCTGCTAGGTACATAGTAACTTTAGGTAAAAAATTTGCATTTAATAATGCCTCAGTTACTTTTTCGTTGCCATAGTATATGCGGCAATTTCGAATATCCGGCACATCACCCCGCTCAAATACTCGCTCAATAATGAAATTGGCTTTCTTATCGTAATCAAGGTTTTCAAAATTGACATCCCAAAAGATCCGTTTGTGAAAAATTGGCTTCTCTTTTTTTTCCATCAGGAATAGAGATTTGATGAATTTACCAATTAAGTATAATAACATGTGTGGCCATCCGCAATTATGCCAGTAACCTAATTTTCTTTGCTTGACTGGCGGGAATAGCCGCCACAGTGAGGCAAGCCCACCAAGGCGAGAGGCCGATGGCCTTCCGATAACTATAAGAAGAAGTACCAGTGATGCTGTTGGTTACCATATACTTAGCTGCTTTTTGATTTTTACTGTCATCGTTAAGGATAATCAGGTCAGCTTATTTCTGATTCCCAGACTATTATTTTTTGACATAAAAAAGCCCCAATCGGATGAAAGTGGGGCTTTTAGATCTTTGTTGTTTTATTTTTGGTAAGCTCCAGAAGAATAAGTGAGTTCATAGCTGTGCGTATAAATCTCAAATACAATACCGAAGGGATCTTCTACATACACCATTTTAAAAGGCTTTTCACCTGGGTAGTATTCTCGTATAGGCATTCGCTGTTTTCCGCCATGCCTCACGATTTCTGCTGTTAGCTCCTCAATGTCTGGCTCTTGAATGCAAAAGTGAAAAAGTCCTGTATTGAAAGGGTTAAACTCAGGTGCTTCCTTAACTCCGTTCGGAAAGGAAAATAATTCAATTCCAATTCCATCAGAAGTAGCTAGGTGAGCGATTTCAAATTCCTCCCAATTCTCTCCAAAGACGTCAATGCACATCTGTCCGATCGCGGTCTCTCTTTCCTTTTTCACGTTGGATGGTTGCATAATTACGTACCAGCCCATTACTTCTGAATAGAATTTCACTGCTTTAGTTATGTCTGGGACAGTAATACCAATATGGGAAAAGGATTTTGGATAGCTGGATTTAGTCATAGGATTAGGATTGATGATTGAAAAGACCGTTTGTACTATTGCCTTCTCAAAGTATGATAAAATACTTTAAGGAAGGTAGCCCCTGTTTTTGCGATTGGCGATCTTAGGGGATTTAGTCAAATATTTGATACAGTGAATTGAACGCTTATTACCCAAGAAAATTATCTGAATTTTTCTATGAAACTTAGGGATTGTTGAAATTTAAATCTTGGTGATTTTAGGGAAAATTGAAAAAGGCTATACCGATTGGGATCAGTATAGCCTTACCTTAAAATTAGCGGGAATGGATTATTGGCATTGACCAGTATTTGCCCTACTTCTGCCTCCAGTCTTATATCATCCGTTTCCCATTATTTTTCTACATTTTCAAGAACTCCGGCTTTTTCAGTCGATGGAATACTTTCACTTATTGCATGGAGGATATCTATCAGTAAATCATCGACATGTTCGATCCCAACAGATAGCCGGATCAACTTATCACTGATCCCAAATGCTGCACGTGCTTCTGGCGTCATTCCTATATGTGTCATCGCTGCAGGCAACTGCACCAGACTTTCTGTGCTGCCAAGACTTACAGCCAGTTTGATCAGTTGGAGACTGTTCAAGAATCGGAAGGCTTCTGCTTCGCCTCCTTGCAGTTCAAATGCGATCATGGTACCAGCAGATGAATACTGTTGCGAATAGATCTGGTGCGCTTGAGTTCCAGCCTCTAGATGTCCAAGGAAACAGACTTTTTCGACTCTTGGATCATCCTTCAGAACATCAGCAATCTTTTGAGCATTACTAGCTTGCCGTTCCATTCTCACTTTGAGGGTTTCTAGACTTCGTAGCAGCAACCAACAAGTATGAGGGCTGGCCATATTTCCCAAAAACGTCCGCATCACTTTCATTCGCTTGAGCAAATTGGCATTTCCCAGCACCGCTCCAGCAATGACATCACTATGACCACCAATGAATTTTGTAGCAGAATACAACACGAGATCTGCGCCATGTGCAATAGGATGCGACCAGAGTGGGCCCATGTAAGTATTATCTACTGCAAGTGAAACAGGTGCATCTGAATTGCTAAAATGATCCGCAACCATTTTATACATCTTGATATCGAAGAGATCATTAGTCGGATTGGAAGGAGTTTCCAGGTAAATTAATTTCAATCGCTCAGCTAGTCCAGAGGCATTTACCATGGCGATTACCTCTTCCAGAGTGTCAGTTGCCCTTACGGCAATATTATGGATTCCGGTTTGATGGAGATAGTGCGTTATGAAATGACTGGTACCGCCATAGGTGGGCATGCTATAGATGAGCAGATCACAAGGCTTCAGCAGCTCTAGAAATACCGTGCTAATGGCAGACATGCCACTTTCGAAAATCGCACAGTCGTCAGCTTGATCCCAGAGGCAGAGTCGCTCTTCCAGTATTTGAAGATTGGGATTGTTGATCCGGCTGTAGATCAGACCGAGATCTTCTTGATCGTTTTTCTCTCTGAGTCCATAGGCTATTTCAAAAAATGACTTTCCTTCTTCTGCGGTCTTAAACACAAATGTCGAAGTCAAGAACATTGGAGGCTTGATGGCTCCTTCTGAGAGCTCTGGCTTATAGCCGTGGGACATCATCAGACTTTCAGGATGCATTGTCTTTTTCATGGCAAAAGATGAGTTTATATTTCCCTAAAGTTCCTTCTGCCTGGCTTCAAATCCTATAGATTGCCGTTTTACAGGAAAACAAACTGTCAACTGGTTAATCATAGAACTCAATTCCTGATTTGAGTATATTTACATGCCAAATCAGGAAGAAATACGCCATGAAATTAGATGAACTCGATAAAAGACTACTCCAACTGTTGCAAACAGATTCCAAGGCCAATGCAAAGGAACTCGCGGCTGTACTCGGCTTGACTAAAACGCCCGTCTATGATCGGATTCGAAAGTTGGAAGAAGCGGGATTGATCAAGAAATATGTGGCTGTCTTAGAGCAGTCCATGCTTCCTTCCTACATGGTTGTATTTTGCTCCGTATCCTTGGAAAGTCAGAAATTGGAAGCGATCGAATCATTCAGCCGAGCGGTCTCCGATTTCCCTGAAGTGAAGGAGTGCTACCTGATGGGTGGAGCTAGTGATTTTTTATTGAAACTCATTGTGAAGGATCTGAACGACTACCATCAATTCTCCTCCGGAAAGCTTGCAGCATTGCCCAATATTTCTCAGATCCAGAGTTCTTTTGTCCTGCATGAAATTAAGAATTCGACCGTGGTGCCGATTTATTAGAACTGATTGAGTTTGGACGATTTGAAAAAAGCTTAAGGTTTTCGGGCTTTGCGTTTGGTAGGGCGGAGTACAAAGTTTCAATTTTTTGCTAAAATTCAATAGCAGCACAAAGCACCCAATTTGAACTGCTGCCCGCCTGATGTAGAACCCATGTTACTTGCTGTTTTTTATTTTTCTTTCAAGGGCAAATAGCTTCCCTGCTTTGTCAAAGTACCGCAAGAACACACTACTCCAGTCATCACTTTCACTAAATGGTAGTTCGGAAATTATGATGATTTTATTTAGGTTGTCTTTGTAGTAAAGCAAATCAGGAGGGAAGAATTTTATTCCAATCTTTCTTGCTCCTAGAGCAGCAGAATCAGGCTGCCAGTTGATCTACTTCTACCCAGGTCAAGTTGCCATTGTATCGATGCGATACCTTTCCTTCTTCATCCATCGCCATCAGGTAGATCCAGCTATTATCGCATAAGTCTTTTACCCCTTTATGTTTCTCCAGAATAGAATTCATTGCTTTGATTGGTGCCTCAATGATAACACTGAGGCGGAGCGGATCATGCTGAAATCGCTCACCATCGTGGATCGACTGTAATGGTAATCCTACCCGCAGGTCTCCAGAATATCCTTCTAAGACTCCAACTCCGGCAGTAACGTTGTGGAGCGTTTTATTACCCGATCCGTAATTCTTGTTGTCTACCGTGCAACCGTAGTACTGCAGGTTGATCCAGCTGGTCACCACCATGGGAGCAGTCATGATCAGTTCCAGCACAGAAAACTCCTGATCCTTCTTCCATTCATAGGAATGAAGAAAGGACTTACCCTTAAAGTCGATTCCTTTCGTTCTCTCGCGGGGTGCCACCACAAATGCCGAGCATCCGGCCAGTCCCCATTCGGGACGGAGTTGTGCCCAGTCCTTGCTTCTTGTGAGTATTGCTTTGTCTATGTCACAATTGGAGTCAGACACTAGTCTCAAAGAGCGCTCTGCTCTGGTGGCATGTCCTGCCATGGCTAGCGAAGTTTTGAGATCCTGCAACTCGGCTGCTTTATTGGCTGGGATATCTGCTGCATTCAAGATGCTCACTTCATCTGTCGTAGTATCATGAAGGCAGGCGAGGAATATCGTATTGGCCGGGATGGAAATACTTACTTCAAGCAAGCCTGCTCTTACTTCCGGATTATTCAGCACTGCAGCTGCTACTCTAGCATTGGCTTCACCCGTATGTCCTCCGCAAGCGCCGCAATCATACCCTGTAGCATGTGGGTTATTGACCATGGTGGATCCATGTCCTACGATCAGTACAAATTTCCCAAAATCACAATCCAGCGACATCGCCTTCAATGCATTTTTGGCCATTTGAATCTGCTGATCCAAAGAAATCCCTAGTGTAGGATCATTTCGGTCAGTGGCCAGACTAATCCCTTTCTTTTCAGAAAAGTCCTTTTTCATTCCTACCGTATTGGGATTGGAAACGGGCCTAGTCCAGCTAAAGGCATCCGAAACCAGCTTGGGCAAATAGAAAAGACCCATGGGGCTTACAAAACTAAAGCAAGTCACCGCTCCGGATTTGAATGACTTCCATACCTGTTCAATCTGTCGGTGAAAGAGTCGATCGTTCAATGCAGCTCGATGTTGATGCTGATCGGGCAACTGCTCCATGATCGTTGGACCGGTCTTCAGTAGCACAGGGCATTGCGCTTCACCCGTTTCATGGCCAATGGGAATATATTTGATTGCGAAGGCGAAAAATCCTGCAAATCCCAGCGTTTCAATCTGGCCATCGGCCAACTCGAGATTTCTCCGATACACTTCTGAGCGCACATCGATGCAAAAAACTGCCTGTGCTTTAGCTTGCTCGATCTTCTTGTCGGGCATCCTCTTTTTGCCCTGAAACTTACCTACAAGATCGCGCTGTGCAGCGACATCAAAAGCTTCTTGAAGGATTAGTTTTTTTACCAGTTGTTGGTTGAGGTCTTTTTCTACATTGACTTGCGAGAGCATTGATCGGGCACTTTCCCACTTGGTGGATAGTTCAGGGGTATTCAGACTTTCTATCAAGCAAGCCTCCCAGCAGGCAAGCACAGTTAAAAACTCGATAAGCTTTCCGTCTTTGCCTCCATACAATTCACTATCCCAGTCCAATCGAGCAGCATAAGCAGACCAACCTCCCATTCGGAGGAGTAGTCGGTGTAAGTACAATGACATTCCGTCTTTCGAAACCCCTAATTTTTTTAAAGCAAATTGGCTTGCAGCAATGGGATGATCTGGCAAGGCCTTGACCAATTTTCTAAAATTTTTCAATCCACTCAACTCAGGTGTAAGGTCTATAGCGGCTTCCGACTTCCAGGCCATAAAAAGACCTGATTGTTGATCCGCTGCGGACCAGGTGGCTTGTCCATTGTCAAAATAGGAAGCAGCCCAGGGAGAGATTGTCCCAACGATAAAACGATTCCAGTCTTTATTGGTCACCTGAGTAGCCACATCCGCCACCGTGGCAAGCGTTGTCATTTCTTCTTCGTGGTATTGCTCATTTTCCAAACTTTTGATAAACTCCTGAGCATTTCCAGCTGATTTTTGCTTACGCAAAACAGTGCTAAGGTCATCCGTAGTTATATGACCTTCACGGATTTTTTGCAGGTAAAATGCAGTTGGTAAGGTCATCTGAATTCCTCCCGCTGCTGCCAATTCTTGCGCTACAGCACCAAATTTTTTATCAGCAAATCCCAGATAAGGGTTTACGGCGACAAAATTCTCCAAAGGCCACAGCGGAGCAATTTTTTTGCAGGCACTTCTTAAGGTTGCTACAAGCTCCTCTTGGTTACTAGTCAGATTTTCAAAGATGCCCACTTGATGGTTGGTTAGGTTGATGTCTTTCATGAGATAGATTTTGAAATGAGTGCAGCAGCCGGTGCCAGATCGTCTCTGTGTTTTTGTTTTAGGTCAGCGTAAGACTCATGATTGATTTGCTCAAGATGCTCAAGCACCTGAGATTTGCCTTCAGTGCCATGCGTGTACAAGGAACGCACCGTTCGATCAAACACAGTATTCACATATAATCCATTCCTCAAATGGATGGCCCAAGCTTTGGAAAAAGGCGTATCCGAAATCACAGGCGCCACAATCTGTATAAATACCGCAACTCCAAAGATGAGGAGTAGGCCGCCCATTAGAATGGCTTCTAGTATTCCGGGACTTGCTAATTCAGGCACATGGCCAGAAAGCAACTGATGCATTCCTGATTCCAGCGTAAAAAATAAAACCGTAACAAGCAGCGAAAGCAAGGAAGCTCTTACAATCAGTTTTGGACTCCCATTACTATCCAGTGCGGAGGTAAACAGTCTTGAAAGACCCAAGGCGATAATTGCCCCAATGACCAAAAGGGAGCCTTCTTTCACCGGATCTATTCCCCAAAGAATGGCAAAACTTGCATAAAGACCGATACCCAACAGAATTCCAAGTCCTATTCTGACAGGGCTACCGATCCTTTTGGCTGCCGTTACTTTGGCTGATCTGATCGTGTCAATCACACTTCCAGATGATAGGAAAGCATGTGCCTTATAGAAGGAATGAGCCACTAGGTGAAGCATGGATGCAGCGTAAGCGCCAAATCCGCAGGTCATTAAACTAAAGCCCATATGTGCAATACTGGAATAGGCCAAAGCGGTCTTCACCGAGGTTTGCGTAAGAAATACTACTGAGGCAAATAATGCTGTAAATCCTCCCAAAACGATCAGCACTATTGAAGCATAGGTACTCGCATCCATGACGTAGGCCATCCGAATAATGAGGAAAGGTCCGGCATTGAGTAGCCCTGCATGGAGCAATGCGGATACAGGCGTTGGTGTTTCCATTACTTCTATCAGCCAGCCATACAGTGGAAATTGTGCAGACTTCAACAGTGCTGCGGCTGCCAGTAATACTGCTGCGAGCTCTATTCCCTCGGGTGTTTGACCTATTGCGATCGCATTTTTTAATTCCGTAAAAATAACTTCCAGATTGCCCGTCTCGAATTGATTGTAAAGTAATAGCACCACTGCCAGCAAGCAGGCATCTCCCAGTCGAGCAACAATAAACTTTTTACGCGCGGCCACGATGGCTCCTGGTCTCTCCTTATAGAAAATCAATAAGCGATGAAGGGACATACTCGTCAGTACCCAGGAAAGGAAAAGGATGCCAAGGTTACCCGAGAGCACAAAGAGCTGCACTGATGCAATGGTAGCTGCAAGCCGACCTATAAAAGCAGCTTGTCGATCGTCTCCGTCAAGGTAATTGAGACTATAGCGCACTACAATCAATCCAATTATAGCAATCATCGAAAACATGAGGATGCTGATCGAATCAAGTCTCAGGCTGATGCCAAGTTCTCCAGCACCAATCAAGGCCGTCTCCAGCATTCCATAATTGAATACAAAAAAACCGCTTATCGCGGCTGTGATAATACTGATCCACGTGGAGGCAACGGCCATTCGTTTTACCCGCGAAGGACGCAAGCCACGCTCAAACCAAGAAAACAAGGCGGTTGCTAAAAAAACTACCGGTGAGGTTAAAGCGATGACAGAAAGTAAGGTTTGATTCATTGCTTAGAATGTTTTAGGATTAAGAAATTGTTTAAATGACGTTAATTGAAATGTTTGAACTGCCTTGGAAGGTTTACTGGGATTTTTTTTCCAATTGATTGATTTATTCCAGGATACCTTACTTTGCCTTAATTCTTTTTGGTGTAAGTCGGAGTTTTGATTACATGCTGAAATTGCCATAGTGCTATTCTTTTTGATTGCCTTGCAAAGGTTAGCATCCTGATCCATATATTTGTATTTATATTCTTTATAGTATACATAAACGATAAGTTATGAATTATACCATCCATCAGCTCCATATATTTCTTAAAGTCATTCAAACCCGAAGTATCACCAAGGCATCTGAGGAGCTTTTCATGACCCAGCCAGCCGTATCGATCCAGCTAAAAAAATTGCAGGATCAGTTTGATATTCCACTCACAGAGGTAGTAGGCCGTCAATTATACATCACTGATTTTGGGAAAGAGATAGCGGTAATCGTGGAGCGTATCGTTCAGGAAATGGAGAACCTGAATTATAAGACACAGGCTTTTCAAGGTATCATGACGGGTAAGCTGCGGATTTCTGCTGCCTCTACGGGCAAGTATGTGATCCCCTATTTTTTATCCGATTTTTTGGAAAAAAATACGGGAATAGACTTAGTGTTGGACGTCACAAATAAAACGATGGTAGTGGAAAGTCTTAGAAAGAATGAAACCGATTTTGCATTGGTTTCGGTGCTCCCTGACAAGTTGAATATCGAGGAAGAGGTCTTGATTGAAAACAAATTATACCTCTTGGGCAACCAAAATGATCGAGCCGAAAATAAGCCTTTGATCTATAGAGAGGAGGGATCTGCTACCAGAATGTCGATGGAAAACTATTTTGCTTCTCGGGTGGGTCAGCAGCGAAAGCAAATGGAACTCACCTCCAACGAAGCGGTAAAACAGGCCGTCATCGCGGGGCTTGGTTACTCCATTATGCCCTTGATCGGTTTACAGAATGAATTACTCAATGGTCAGATGCATATTTTGGAAGCGGAGGGCTTGCCCATCAAGACAGAGTGGCGATTGATCTGGCTGAAAGGAAAAAAGCTCGCCCCCGTTGCGCAAGCCTATTTGGACTTTGTACGAATCGAAAAGCATCGCATACTAATCGAAAATTTCGATTGGTATTTGAACTATAAAAGTTGATCCCTGAAGTAAGTTGGAATCGCTCTAGCGCAGGTCTTGACAAACAGCAGGTGAATTGGGTAGGATCGTCTTCTGGTGAAGCTTTTGTAGAGGTGGATGAAGATGATCAGAAGTTATATGCTCAGACCTGGAGTTCATTCGTCATTTAGTGAATTAAAAATTCAGTTATTTTTGTTCATCAGGAGTGTGAGAAGATCGAGAAGGGTTCGGAGCTTTATATTAAGAGGCTACAAGTACTAAGCTTTCATTAATTTTAAAGCGATCATACCAATCTAGCATTTCAGTGGGTTTTGTTATGCTCTCGTCCTTCTTTCTCTCACCTATTTTTTTTCGTTTATGTTTTAACATTACCATTATCTTGGTCCCATAAATCTGTCTCCGTTAAAATGTATCATATGATCTGGCACTTCCATCAGCCAAACTTCCGTCTCCCAAGCTATATTATTTGAATGTTTTTTGAACTCTGTCATATCTGGGAAAGCCGTTACATAAACTTTACCGACTTTACAGTTTTTTTAAAATTTCTCAAGTTCCAAAAGTCGTTTTGGAGAAACGGGTCCGTGAGAAGTAACGGCTTCAATAAGAAATAGCCATTTTCTTTTATTGTCATAGATTATAACATCTGGCAGTTTGCTATGTTGGTCTATTGGAATGCCTAAATCGTTAAGTCCTTTCTCGTCAACAAACAAATCCTTTTTAGCGGTATCACCTAAATAAAGAAGCATACCGCCGTTTGCAAATCTTGGGGCAAATTGTTCAACTATTGCAGCTTGAACTTCATTGTGTTTTCCCGCTGAAAGCTTAAGAATCTCTCCATTTTGAAGTACCACAGGAATTAGAATTAATTCTCGCTCCTTTAAATAGACTTCCGAAAGTTTCCCAACTGTATCAATGAAGTTTTTCAAAGCCTTTTTCCAATTTCTTGTTTTGTATGTTTTAACGACTTCTAAAACTTCGTTCGTCAGGGCGTAATGCGTTCTGGGACTATTTACTGGAAGACTTGGATTATCCGGATTGTAGTCAATAACTCTAGCCTGGACGAATTGATGAAGCACTTGCCTTCTAAAAGTTTCTCTAGTGTTTGGGGCATATGATTTTCCATAATTATGATTAATAAAAGTCATAATACCTTTTGTGACTCCCAAACTCTGACGTGTTACTTTTATCCATTTGTCTTTTTCCTTAATATCACAAACAGCTAAAAATGTTAAAGCCGCCATTTCATTGTATTGTGCTGGAGGCAGTCCTAACGCTTTCAATATCTCTTGTGCTTCTGCTACTTTAATCATATTAATTCATTAGTACTTCCAATTCAAAAAGCTCATTTACTATGCTATTAACATTATTCATTGAGTAGTCATTTGAAAGTATGATTTTATCACCAATTTCTAATATGTTTGTAAATGGAGGTAATTTCATTTCTCTAAGCTCTGTAGCACTCACGTTTACGTTACCGTTAAAAATCTGAAAATACGTATTAAATAATTCACTATTAAGCAATGCGCAGAGTCCAATTACTTCGTTCCGATTTAAGTATCCACCTTTTCTATATAGGTAATTCACTTTATTTTCAACTCCGATATAATCAGATGTCGCATAGTTGCAGAAATAGGGCGCTGCTATCAATCTACTCTTATCGTCTTTTGTACTAAATCTTCTCAAGAAAATATAGTCTTTATTAGGTAACAATAAAGATTTTGAGCCACTTTCAATCCGGATGAATTGCCCTTTTTCTTTCAATTGTTTTGGCCATTCCAGCCTCATTTTGTTCACGTTGTGCAGCCAGAACAATGGAGCTAAAAACGTAGTCCCATTTTCGTAATTTTTTTCAATAAAATCTGAAGCTCGAAATGAAACAACTGGACCTGTGGAGATTTTTATATCGAAATCTGCCAGAATATTTCCCCAAGAGGAGACTAAATTTAAGATACTTTCTTCCTTGTCGCTTGTCGGCAAATGTAAAATCTTCTCTTTAGAGTTTAAGTCAATGAGTTCAGAAGCATTGAAATATTTAATTTTTGGTTGAAAAATGTCTTTTATTCCTAAGCTTGAGGAAACCAGCACATTTTTATTGGGATTAATTTTTTCTTTAATAGCCTTTATTACGACCGTTTCTTGCAAGACACTGTCCCTGTTGAAAGTGTCTTTTCGTGAGTTGAATAAATGGATTTTGTTAATTTGAACTGAATTAAAAAATAACTCCCTAAACGCTTTGAAATAGCTTCCTGAAGCAAAACTCCTTGGTGTTATAAATATCAGCTCTCCGTTTTCAGAAAGTAATTTTGCAGCTATTCCCATGAAAATGGAGTAGATATTTGGCTGCCCACTCACTAACTCTTTCGCAGCTATGGTTCTTTTATCATCGCTAGAAAGCTTGAAATATGGTGGGTTCGAAATAATGATATCAAAACTTAAAATTTCTTTGTTTGATTCTTCAAATAGGCTTGGAAGTTTATTTGTAGTAAGAGCATGTGCATTGTCTAAAATAAAATCGTGTACATGGATCAAATAATTTAACGTAACACCTTTCTCTAAAAGCCATTCCTGAAGATAGTCAAGAGTTTTTTGCGAAAATGAGATTAAGTCAGGATCAGTTTCATAAGCAACTAAATCGATGAATACAATATTATTTGTTGGTTCTACCAGATGCTCAATCAAGGCACAGCTTAAAATAGCTGTTCCACATCCCGGGTCCAAAATCTTAATACTGCTTTTCTTTAGTTCACTAAAAGAAGCCATTAGTCGAGCGATTTGAGTTGGCGTAAAAAATTGCCCGTTGTTTTTCTTGTGTTTTATTGTCACTTGTTGAGTGTAATAAATTCCTAGCCTATCTGCATAATGACTAGGCAGTTCTTGATTGAAAGGTTCGATATTTATTATTTTACTCATTTCGTAAAGTTTTTATGTAGGCAATTTTTTCTTCTGCGACTTTCAAGATATTCAAGTCGGCTTTTTCATCCAAAATTTTGTAGGCAATCTGGTCGCTTAAAAACGCCTCAAGCAATTCATTTTCGTTTACACTAAAAAAGGCAGCTATATTTTTTATTAAATGTTTTGTAGGCTGTCTTTGGTTACGCTCAATTTTAGCAAGTAGCGAAGGGTCAATTTCAATATTTGGGGCAACTTCTCTCAAAGTCATTCCGGTAGTTTTTCTCAGTTGTCTGAGTTGTTCTCCAAATGTTGTGTGCTTTTTTACCATTGCGATTCAGGATAAAGTTTGTCCGAAGTTAATGAGTCAATTTAAATGGACAAATAAAGTCCACAATTTTTTTTAATTGCGTGCTCAAAAATTTAAGTCCTCTTATCTGAGAAATAGTTGATTCTGATATGAGAGATAAACGTGATTAAATAACTGTTGACTTTTTTTCTTTTGGTAATTCTAGGGCTTGTTAGTTATTTGGCGGAAGCACTATTTATTTCTGAAGCCCAACTTATTTACTCAACCAGCCCTTTTAGATAACCGGAACCGCTGTACTTTTTATTTTTTTCACTCCGATAATCTTTCCTTTTCCTACAATACCCTGTACAGGGTATTTTTCACATAAAAAAAAGCCCAGTCTTTGGGCTTTTCAAATCGGATTAATACGCGCTCTTACTCGAATTCCTTAATCAGATGGTAAGAGAATTGGATGATTTCTTTATAATTCTCCTTGCTGATTTTTTCGTCGATCCCATGGAAGCGGGTCATGCTAGTCGGGTCGAGGCGCATGGGATAAAAGCGATAGACATCATCCGAGATTTCATAGAAATAGCGCGCATCCGTACCTCCTCCGATTAGTCCGGGAACGACAATTGTATCTGGGAAAAGACCTCTGATAGTTTTTTCTAATTTTTCATACCCTTCGGAGTCGATGCTGGAAACAGGAGAAGGGTTGGTTGAAAAGCCCGCATTCTCCACTTTGACTTTATCGGATATAGTACTTTCGATATGTGCCTGTACTGATTCGACGGTCTCTCCAGGAAGAATTCTAAAATTAATGGTTGCCTGCGCTACCGTCGGAATCACATTGTCTTTTACGCCTCCTTCGATAATGGTCGGAGCGGTAGTGGTATGGGCATTTAAGCCTTCCAAAATAGGGCCTTTGAGGAGCCAAGGGTTTGCAAAAGCCATCTTGGTCAGAAAAGGAAGTTCTGCACCCAAGTACTCCATTTGGTAGTCCATCGGCTTGACGAGCTTGTAGGGTAATTGATTGTTTTCCAAATCCACGATGGCTTGAGCAAGGATTCCGATGGTGTTTTCCCGGGGAGGAGCAGAGCTGTGACCGCCTGAAGTTGCAACCGTGAGTTTGAAGGAAACATAGCCTTTTTCTGAAAGATTGATCATTGCCACTGGCACATCAACTCCAGGAACCAAGCCTTCCGCGATAAAACCGCCTTCGTCAATGGTCATTGCCGCTTGGATGCCTTGCTGCTTCAAGTGCGCCGCAATTTTGGCAGCGCCATTTCCCCCGCCTAGTTCTTCGTCATGTCCGGAGGCAAGATAGATGGTTCGGGTAGGGACGAAGGATTCGGAGAGTAGCATTTCCACCGCCTCTAAGAGGCCGATCAAAGTTCCTTTATCATCCATCGTTCCTCTGCCGATGATGTGGGTATCGGTGATTTTTCCAGAAAATGGCGCAGCTTCCCAATCCGCAAGCGTAGGCTCATCGACTGGCACGACATCCTGATGTGACATGAGGATCAGCGGTTTTAGGAAAGGATCAGATCCCTGCCATTTGTACAGCAAACTGTAATCGCTTATTTTTTCCAGTGAGAGACTTGCATGCGTCAGCGGGAAAGTCTCTGCTAAAAATCGATGGAAACCAAGGAACTCGGCAGAATCAGGGATGGCAGCCTCGCTGAAAGAAATGGTGCTAAATTGAATTGCCTTGGAGAGATTTTCGAAAACCTGGTCTGAAATTGGAACTTGAGTTAGGGTTTCAACTTCGACTTGCTTAGAAGTCATTCGAAGGGTATTAAAAAGGAGAATGGCGACGACAATCAGGACGATTGCCAAAAAGCCAAGAAGTATTTTCTTCATAATATGGTGGTTTTTCAATCCGTAATTTAGTCGGATAAATAGGATTGTCAGTAATTATAGTAGGCAATTTTCAGTGGGCAGTCTTCAGTAGGTAGTCTTCAGTAGGTAGCAGTAGGCAGATGGCAGTGATCAGTCTTCAGTAGGTAGTTTACAGTGTGACTGTGTCTGAATAACGTTGACCGTTTTTGGAGTTTTGTGGATTGATAAATTTATTGCTCCAATTTGGTTTGGTCTAAGCCATAGCAGCTTCTGCAGGCAAACTATGCGCACTATGTTTTCTATGCGGTAAAAACCAATATCAATGCGGTGAAAAGAATGAAAGATAAATTTCCAAGTAGAAAGACCTACCTACCGTAGGCAGACCTAAACCAGATTTCCCTTTGCGCTCCTTTGCACAACCTTTGTGACCTTGGTGGTTAAAAAAAACTAAAGGTCCAAGTAGAAAGATTGACCTACCGTATGCAGGCTTAAGCCAGATTTCCCTTTGCGTTCCTTCGCAAAACCTTTGTGGACTTGGTGGTTAAAAAAAAGCCAAAGGTCCAAGTCGGAAGACCTACCTACCCTAGGCAGACCTGAACCAGATTTCCCTTTGCGCTCCTCCGCTAAACCTTTGTGAACTTGGTGGTTAAAAAAAACTAAAGGTCCAAGTAGAAAGATTGACCTACCGTATGCAGGTCTAAACCAGATTTTCCACTGCGTTCCTTTGCAAAACCTTTGTGACCTTCGTGGTTAAAAAAAAGCTAAAGGTCCAAGTAGAAAGACCTACCTACCGTAGGCAGACCTAAACCAGATTTCCCTTTGCGCTCCTTTGCACAACCTTTGTGACCTTAGTGGTTAAAAAAAAGCCAAAGGTCCAAGCAGAAAGACCTACCTACCGTAGGCAGGCTTAAGCCAGATTTCCCTTTGCGTTCCTTCGCAAAACCTTTGTGGACTTAGTGGTTAAAAAAAAGCTGAAAGTCCAAGTAGAAAGACCTACCTACCGTATGCAGGTCTAAACCAGATTTCCCTTTGCGT
>Ga0105050_10005987_pt1 | contig 15351 bp, 13 predicted proteins | sample FRY01_FD_78088 | JGI IMG/M metagenome (GOLD analysis project Ga0105050, IMG submission 78088) | Freshwater microbial communities from Lake Fryxell liftoff mats and glacier meltwater in Antarctica - FRY-01 | ecosystem: Environmental > Aquatic > Freshwater > Ice > Glacier meltwater ... | reverse complement strand
CGGAGCTGGGGTGAATCAGTCTGTGTCGGTTGTTTTGTCTGACAAGGCTGGTGACCTCAAGTCAATCCTGGACACCATCGACTGCCACAAGGTGCGTGCCTACATCTACCTAACATACAGGGGCCTACCAATAACAGAGCGGGTAACTCTTATTGATGGGGAAATTAATTCACCGATGGTGTGGGGCGAAGGAGACAGGACGTTCAGCTTCGCAATACTGACAAGGATAGAGTCAGTCGAGGTGGGATTCTCGATCGAGGATGGATTCTTCCCTAGTGGGGACGGGCGGCAACGGAGTGCTGCTTGGCCCATTAGGTTCGGTAGGACATGCAATTACAAGACGTTGCAGTTGACGAATTCAACATCGGGCACGTTGGTTGCCGGCCAGGGTGTTGTTGATCCAACCCTTGAAGCACGAATCTGTCAGGCCAGGAGAATTACGTGCCCTAAAATAAAGCGGCTCGCGATCAAGCCCGTCGTGAAGGAAGACCCACAACTGGACCTTTGGGGTAACCCTATCACTACTTTCCCGCCGAAGGAGGCTGTAAAGACCAACGTCTTCGCTGAGGAGCCGGATAAAGAATGCGAGAAGCGCAGGTTTCAAACATTATGCAGCCTCTTGCGGGATCGCGCGAACCAAGTAATATACACCAACCCGACCTTGATTGTTCGTGGCGGTAATCGCTTTCCACAAAACATCAACATTCAAATCAAGATCAAGGAGGTCCGATATGATGGAGTAATGAGTGGCGAAACCTTTACGATAACCCAGACCTACCATCCGGGACAAGTTACTAACCAAGTGTGTGTTGTCGTACCCAAGCCATCGATTGGTATCCGCTCAAGCAACATTCTACCGTCGAACCTCGTGGACTGTGCAACACCGGCAATCGTTTACGAGCAGAAGGTTGTGGGAGGTAGTGGGGACTCGTGGAGAGCCTTCACCAACTTAAAATCCTCCTCCTTCATTTGGCTCCCTGCCGGGACTGAAGTATTCCTGGAGGGTGTGAGCGAGGTCGTCCACATTGTCAGCCTGTTGCCGGGTACGGTAACATCGGTTTCGGCATACAGAACCTTTGGTGACCTAACACTCCTGACCGAACTCCCTGCTGACTACTACGAAGTCATAACGAGCGACTTCGGAGCTTATGACGTTGTTGAGCTACGTCTTCCTGGGCAACTGAGTGAGCTGATTGGGGAGGGGTGGTCGGATGAAGTCTATGTTAGTTTTGTATCTTCGGTAGGACCCAACCCTACCGACATCATCAAGTGGATACTTGAGAAGTACACCAACCTAAGTGTGGATGCTGCATCATTTGCATCGGTGAAAACCAAGCTGACAAAATACCCATCGAATTTCGTCATGGACCGGAAGGTTGATGCGCTAATTCTGATAAAGGATATTGCTTACCAAGCTCGCTGTGGGTTGCAGATTACTGATGGGGTAGTAAAGATTACCTACCTGTCTGAAGAACCCTCATCCTTGAGAACCATAACCGCAGCCTCAATCGAGACCAATTCGTTCACGTTCTCCCACACGACTACCGAGCAGCTCGTGACGAAGCATGTAATCACCCTGAGGGAGTCCGGCGCTCCCGTGATACAGGGGGACCCAGAAGACCTTGAATTCAGCTTGAAGAACAACACGACTCGATATGGACTAACTGAAACCTCCTGGAACTATTTCAGTCTCAATAACGAGCAGCAGGCTATAAAGACCGCAACCTTCTGGCTAATCAGACGGTCAAACACTTGGCGGCGGATCAATATGGTTTTGGGGATGGAACATCTGGATTTGGAAGTTAATGATTGCGTCACGATCAGCATCCCCAGTTTCCCCCAAGTCAAGTGCATCATTGAATCCACTGAGTATTCTGATAATGCAATCTCCGTCACCGCATGGACACCCATCCTTTCGGGAACAATGGTTGCCTATGATTGGGCTTGGCCCGCAGGGGAGCCCGCAGGAATCTCGTATCCTGGGCCTCTGGCTGACTTTGTTCCCGACACCCCCGTCGTGATTCCCCCGGAAGGTCACCCGTTGGCTGGTATCCTGGGGACTCCTAAAGATGTTGCATCCGTGGGAGACCGCTTTCCGTCAGACCTGGGCGACATCCTCCCCGTCACAGTCTGCCGAGTGTCGACTGGTGCCGAGGTTGTCGCCTCCATCCAGCCTCAATTTACAGCACTGGACTTCTCGGGGCTCAATAATGCCCTGGCACACCGACTGGACGACGAGGAAGCGAAAGAGCTTGATGGGGTGGATTACAGCTTCAAGGAGGATGACGAGTCGCCCGAAGACCCGGAAAAGGCCGAGGAAGACAACGAAGACCGAGAGGAGGACAACAATCCGTGTTCGCCAAACTTCAAACGGCTTGACACCCAACCGGTCTGCATGTTTACCGTCAGAATTAGTTACGTTACATCCTCCCTTGTCGCTCAGGGGAGTGCGGACCCTAAATGTCTAGGCAAGTCGGGCGGACCCTGCTCGGGCGACCCAGGAAAGAGTGGAAATTCCTGCTCGGGCAGCTTCCAGACGAAGTGTTTCGGGTTTGGATCGAAGGCCGCAGCGGAGGGGTATGCAATCAATGCTCGGGCTGCCCTGAAGAACTTACAGGATAACTGTGCATACATCGTCGCTGCTACTCAAATCATTCTCGTTATTGGACCGACCCCAATAGCGGGGAATTTTGAACAGTGCGGCGAGTCCGCGAACCCGGCAGAGGCTGGGCCCGTTCTAAGAAACCCACTCTTTTCACCAGTGACAACATGATAAAGTGCGACCACAAGTTGATTCGTTCCGTACCCAACTGGGGTGTCGAAGCCGAGCTGTGCTTACATTTCGGCCTGTACGTCAATGAGGAAATATGTTCGGCCTGCACGCAGTGCAAGGGGGAGGGCACGGACAATCCGCACCCTATCCAGATGGCAAGGCGGTCAGTCCCTGAGGTTGACCGGATCAGGACAATATGCAAAGGGTGCCCGATGAGGGATGTCGTTTTCCTGACTTGCAAACGCCAAAACACAAACGACTTGCCGACCGACATATACTCCCAGAACCCTGCAACCCACTGCGAGGACGAAAAGTGGTAAACTGCCCAAAGCGACAGAGGGAGAACTATAAGGGGGTAATCCAGCACAGATGCCTGCACCCAACCCTCTCCACCCTGGGACAGGTTGTTTCTGATCAGACATGCACGGCCTGCCCCATGAGGCCCCAGACTCAGGCCGAGACTTGCTCCCTGCCACAACTTCCAGTGCTAAACCTGCCGCCCTGTGAGTGGCGGTTCAACAACAAGCACTGCACCGTTACTGGCCTGCCAATCACGGAGAAGATATGTAACGGATGCAGCCAGGAGACCGCGCGGCAGGAGGCCACGATGGGGGACAAGATGAAGAACTATTATGGAGCAATCCGAAGGTGGGTCGCATCCGGTATGCCCGTGCGTTCGGATTCCGAGGTTAAAGCGATCTTCGACGACCACTGCTCAAAGTGTGAGCTGAGGGACCCTGCAACTAATGGGTGCAAGAATTGTGGCTGTATCGTGTCCACCTCCTCCGTCCCGCTGGGAAACAAAATCAAGATGAAGACCGAAGTTTGCCCTCTGGGGCGTTGGAGTTAGCGTGGAATGGCTTAATCAGATGTTTGAGGCACTATCAAAGTGCCTCCCTAGAATCCAACGAATCCGGACTACTGACAGGGGGGTAAAGTGGCCCCGCTGCAAGGAGCCGATCATTCTACAGCCGGGAATCCACTATTGGTGGCCCCTGGTATCCGAGCTGGAGATGGTCACCGTTGTGCGACAAACTACGTTCTTGCACCCGCAAACACTGACTTTGCGAGATGGAACGACGGTCACCGTGCGCGCGGTAGTGGTACACTCCATCGAAGACCCTCTCCTGGCCTACACGAAGTCCTGGGATATAAGTGACACGATCGTTGACTTGGCTTCAACCAGCATTAGTGGTGTGGTCTCTTGCCTGACGCGGGCGGAGCTACAAAATCAGGTATTCATCAACACGCTGATCTCAGTCGACGCCGAGGCATTACTTTCCGGGTTTGGGGTTAAGATTCACTTCGTCAAATTGACTGAGGCATCAGTTTGCCGCTCAATCAGACTGCTTCAGAACTCGTAGGACGCCCTGTAACGAGCCAAGACGTAATAGTGGGTCATTCTCCACATATACGTTCAGGACGACAGGGCGGGCACAAAATGGAAGGATTTGAGGGTTTGGTAATGACACGTCCCTGTCCAGAATGTAGAAAACGGCCAGTCAGAGCAGTCCCGCAAGAAAAGCCCCTGTACGGGAGCCTGAGGGACCGGGAGGCAGCCCAGCGTGGGCGTGCCTTGAAAAGAAGTCTCCCCCCACTATTGGGGGAAGTTGATCAGACCGCGATAGACCGAGATCGTGGTGAGGCAGTCAGCTAAGGCGTCGTGACTCGCAGGGGTCTCAATCCCAAGCCGGTGAGCGACCACATCTAACCTTAGCCGGGCAAACGGGAGCGGCCTGCACTCGTAGGACGCTCGGTCATTAATCCCGGCAGCAATTGTGATCGTGTCCCGCCCTGGTATCGACACCAGATCATCCCATGCCGCGGCGCCCAACCAATTGCGGATGAAGGGCTCGTCGAACTTCCCGTTATGCCATAATGGGAGCAAACGAAAACCATGGGGGAGACCAATCGATTGGTGCCACAAGTAGAATGCTTCCTCCGCTTTGAACTTGTCAGGAGCTAAATCTAATTCCTGCAAGGTGACCCCACACGCAGCCAGCGCGTTTGGATTACACCTTTCCGGATACTCCGGCCTTATGTTCGTGTAGAATGGCATCCCACCAAACGGCTTCAAGTCAGCCGACAGGGGGACAATTGCAATCTGCCGTATCTCGTGCTGGGAGGGGTCAATTCCGGTAGTTTCAACATCCATTGCACACAGGATTGCCTTGCCCCAGCTTAAAAGTCCCGGCTGCATGGTATAACCTCCTGGGGTGCCGAGTGTTTCACTATTAAAGCTGCAATGCGGGCATTGAGCTCGGGCTGTATCTGCATTCCACCATCGGGGCGGGTGTCCTCGTGGGTGTTTTGAATGATTGCATCCCGCAAGATTACGAGGGAAGCAATCGCTTTTGTGATATGGTGAATGCCGGAGTCAGGATCAATATCCTCCCGAACCATCCAGGATGCAATATGCCGGAATGCTGCATCAGTGTATATAGTGCCATTAACTGGTTGCTGTCTCCAGTTGAATTTGCCATACTTCAAAGCTCCCTCCTGGATGGCTGCGGCGATCTCTAGTATGACCTCTACGGGTACGACCGAAATTGAAACTTTTGCCTGACCGATTTTATCTTTTGGATTTGACATACTCTCTCCTGGATGTAGGGGGTGGTGATGTAGGACTATAGGAAGTCGCCAACCCCAGGGACGGTTTCCTCAATATAACCACCATCCAGCCGGCAGACATCAATATAACTGCCCTCGGGGTGGCCGACCAAAATCACCTCCTGAGTCCTGGTGTCGGGGGTCTCTGACTCATGGCAGGTCGCGAGGATTGCGTGGCTTTTAGGGTTTCGTACTGTGACCAAATACATAGTGAGCTCCGGGTGTGACGTGTTGTATAAACCAAAGTGTAATCCATGCGGGCTACACTGTCAATTGGCAAATTGCTAAACAAAATCCCAATGGACCTCACTTCCTTTAATAGTGATCTGACCCCCACGCTGGGAGGTTGCATCATTCTTTAACTTAAAGTTCAGGATACAGAGGGCCCCATCGAAACTGCCCAGACTAAACAGGTCGCTCCGACCGCGCAGAACTCTAATGAAGTCCCGGTGGGCTAAAATCTTCTCGCTCCCAGACTCAATGAAGGTCTTGTACATAGGGTAGATGTCATCGATTTTGACCGTCGACCCAGCACACTTAGTCGTTAATTGCCTAACGCAAGATATTGCAGGGTTTGACGCGACTTCAAGTAAGTCTTCGCGTATGTCTGTTGTGACTACTGGAATCCGCAGCCGGTCTAATGGTGGCCCGAGGTGGGTGTTCAAAAGTGTACGGAGGAAGGAGGGGACCTCATGTCGCAGATGCTCTTGCATGATCATCTTGGGGGTTGGCTTCGCCAACGCTGGAACGTCCAGCACAACCACACGTGTATCACCATCCTCCAACGGAAGGTGTGACGCACAATTTGCAGTTTGGATGAAGTGCATCGTGTTAGGTTGCATGTAGGGAGTTTGGTATTTCTTGTGGATCGGAATCTCTGTTGCTGTTGTCCAATGCTTAACTCGTTGGTAAGACTTTGAGTCTCTCCCGCTCAAATCTTGCTCCTCGATTGCGACCACGACCGCAGTTGAAAGCTCTGCATTATAACCACTACTGCTTTCGATAGCGGAGCCACCATTAGCGACACCCCCGAAGAAACACATGGTAATAAACTCGTGCAGGATTGACTTACCGGACCCCTGCGGACCCGTCAGGAACAGGTAAGGCAGGGGTTGACACGGGAACTGAACCACCGCCGCCAGCCATGCGGTCAGATACTCTTTCCCGTTCACGATACCATTCTCATTGCACCATTGGGATTCGCGAATATGCTTGTCTAGGGACTGTCCAATATGGGTCAGGATGGAGTCAGCCATAGGATGATCTCCCCCCGAAACATTTGGCTCAACTGCAAATTGTGGAGCGTAAAGGTTCCAATCACGGTTGCCCGGATATTCACCCGCGAATGGTTTGAAGGTCAACGTCCAGGGTTGCTCTGCCATGAGTTTCTTGACGAGCACTGCATCCTCCCCAAAAACGGTTTGTACGGACGCAGAGACACCCTCGAATGACTTTTGTGGAACCCATCCCTTGTCGGTTTGTAGGAACCACCCAATCGACTCACGATTTGAGGAGACCACATTTCGACAGAGTGCATCCGCCTTTCGCAGCAGTTGACGAGTCGCAAGTTCGGAGTTGTTTTCGACCTCAAAAACGTACTCGCAGCCAGATGTTGTGACGGTCCAACCCGGAACCTGCTCCTTTGTAACCAGCTTAACCGATTTGTCTCGTCCAATCAAGACTTCCGCCTTGCTGGGAACGATACACAGGGGCTCCCCCAGGCGTGCAGACACATCCTTTACGGCTTCCGAATCCAACTGGTATAGCCCCTTTTTCTTGCCTTGACTGTGCTCCCGAATGATGGATAGGGGGCAGACAGGTTCGTTGACGATCGTGTAGTTTGACCCGTTAATAAACTCCCAGGATGCTTCGTGCTGTGCCCTGCCGAAGCGAGTAACACGGAAGGCCCCATCATCGAGGGGAGTAATAAAGCAGTTGGGGGTCATGGGGTCCGTGCCCCGACTTGATGTTTCAAACTTACCACGCAGGGGCGTTCCCTTAGCTTGGCGCTCTTGGAACACGCGCTGGATTGCTTTTGTGTGGGTGTGGCAAATCCCAATATCCTGCTTCCAGAGGAAGTAGTAACCCGATGCGGAAAGGTCTTGAAGGATGGTATTATGGGCCTCTGTGACTCTTGAGGAGTCCCACTCAACTTTGGCAAAATTTGTGTTCTGCCGGGCGGGGACATCGAAAGACTTGAACTCACTGGCATCCAAGTTTCTTGTGGCCTCCTTAATCACGGAGAATCCCGGATGGGCTTGGGGGGAGCTTTCAGACCAAAGCCACAACACGCTACCCACGCAGTCAACATGGGGAGAGATTAACTCAGGCAGGTCGGAATCGATCTTCGCCAGAACACGGCGGGCGTTCTCGGCGTGCTCGTGGTGGTTGTTTGCTGTTGGGCGCTCTCCCAGGAAGCAGTAGACATGCAGGCCTTTACCGCCAGTCGAGCGAATAAGGGTAACGTAGTCGAGAGTGGACAGTATCTCAATGTAGTGGTCTAGGCGCTCCTGAGTGACGGTGGTAGCACTATCCGAGTGACCGTCGGTCACGTCGATGTCGATCCCGACCGCGACTGACTCCCGAGCCTGCCAGTCCCACCAAGTTGAGCCAATCTTTTGAATCCTTCTGTGCGGGTCGAACGATAGAGGGAAGTCCGAAAAGTTGGGATCGGTGCCGGCCTTATGCGGCCATCGAATGTTTGACCACTTCTCGCCGTCCTCTGTCCACTCGCCCGGGCGGTCCCCAGGAGATGTACCACGGCAGGTCATAACCTGCGTCTCCAGTGCGGGCGTCCATCGCGGGATCAGGAAAGGGCTGTCCGCAGTCAGGTTGGTGAGGAAGGCTTGAATTGCCGGTCGAATTTTCATTATCTGCTCCGAGGAGAAAGGGTCACCACCATCATTCTGTTCACTCGCGGCAGAATGTCAAGTCATGCCAAAGCCAAAACTAAAAACCGACACAATTTGCGGCATCCCGGAGAGTGGGGGTAATTCAAAACTGACGTGATTTGCCGAGCCAAGCCCCAAAATACCACCCCATCCTTTTTATTTACTAAACTTATTTGTGGGGAATAATAATGGATATAGAAAACCAGATGGCAACCTTTGCTACCGAAATCGAGGAGTCCTTGTTTTTGAGGATAATCCCCCTAAATCAGCTTCGTTTTTGCTGCCTTATGCTGAGGCAGGTGCGGCGCGACTCCCTGGAGTACCACCAGCTTAGGGAGTCTATTGACCGGGGGGGCATCCTTCAGCCCATCCTCGTGCGACCACACTCGGGCGGGTATGAAGTGATTGACGGAAGCCACCGATTCAGTGCAGCATCAGACCTCCGCCTGCCCGGAGTCCCGTGCATGATTCGAGACCTTACCGACACGCAGGTTTTGAGGATTCAGATTGAAGCGAATGAAGTTCGGTGCCCCTCCTCGATGATCGACCTCTCTAACAGACTGCACAAGATCGTAAAGATTGACAGGGAGATGAACGTCAACCAGCTCGCGCACAGCCTCTCACGTCCCCCCTCATGGGTCCGGGCAGTGCTTGGGTTGGTCAGGTTGTCTTCCCAGTCCAGGGGAGCCTTGGAATCCGGCTCTATCACGCTGGAGACAGCAATCGAGTTATCAAAACTACCTCCAGGGGAGCAAGTGCTGGGGTCAGCGGAGGAGGTTCGTTCCCTCGTGCGCCGGATGAGGTCAAAGCGGTGTAACGCACCCGAGATCGCGGGAGAGGAGGAGGGAGCTCCACCAGCATTCCGAACCTACAAGGAGGTCGTGCAGGAGCGCAGGCAGGGCGTTCATGCCGGAGCGGTACTCATCTGCTCCGAAGCAGTGACGGCAATTGACGGGTGGAATGCGGCAATTTCCTGGGTTTTACAAATGGACAAGAAAACTTTGAGAAAAAGAGTTGACAGTATGAAAGGGTGACTATAATAAGGTAGTCAGCCCAACAAAGGGCATCCTGACTTACTCCGCTCCACTCCACTCCGGGAACATCTCCACTATGTCCAATCAACTTTCGGTCTTCGGTCAGCTTCCTTTCAGCCCAGCAGCAACATCCATCGCTGCACCCGCCTCGGAAGTACCGAGTTACTTCCCGCGAATTCAGTTGTACAGCAAGGGGGCAGCCATCGACCAGGGCTTGATTCGCCCAGGCCATTACGGGATTCCTGACGGAAGTTCGGTGACCGACATCGGTCCATCGATTGACATCATCCCCCTTGCAGTGTTGGACAAGGCGCTTGACGTGTCGAACCGGGACAAGATCGTGACCGTCTTTGGCCGCGACAACCCGGAATACAGCCGGATCAAATCTGAGTCCGAGATTGCGGACTCGGGTTGCATGTATGGCCCCGTCTTCCTCGTTCTGGAACGAACCACGGGCAAGTTCTACGAGCTGTTTGCGAACAGCAAGTCGGCCCGTCGCGAGCTGGATGAAAAGTTGAAAAACTATCTCCCAGTCAACGACACGGCAGCGGCACAGTTGGGCATCGAGCCGCGTAACGCTGCACCAGCCAACCTGAGCGTGAAGTTCGTGAAGAAAGCTCGATACTCGTGGCACGCCCCAGTTGCTTGCCCGTCCAATGCGTCATTCACCAAGATTCCCGACCTAAAGATGGTCATTGAATCAATCCAGCAGTTCTTGGATCAAGCGAACCCCCAGGCTGCCGACGCTAGCGACCGATAAGCGGTAAGCGGCTAACGCTTAAATTGACGAAGCCGGGGGCTAAAACCCCCGGCTCTTTTGCATTCATGCCCGGGAATAAACCACCATGATCACACACCACCTGGGCCCCTCTGGCCAGCGACCTTTCCGAGTGCCGAGCCCACACATTTATGTAGTCTGCTCAGTCCCCTTCCTGGATTCCAACAACCCGTTATGGCGTTTAACGGTCACCAGTGGTGACGATGGCCAAACCGTTTCGGGTTGCATCAAAGGTTGGCAGGATGCGATAATTGAGGGTTGCAGTCCCGCCTCAAGCGATTATGATAGGGCAGTCTTCAACCAACTTTATCAAGACTTTTCCGACCTTGGGTTGGAATTCAACAAACGAAAAATACAACAAGTGACAGGATTTACACTACAATGACAATGACCGAGATCAAGTACGAGGGCCGAAAGCATAAAGTCAACTTCACCCAACTGGGAGACCGAGTGTTCTGGGAGAAGGCCGGATATAGTCTCAAAGACTTGATCAAATCATTCAAGGGGGCCCGTTGGATGGGCTACTCGTCGCCGCCAAGACAATGCTGGTCAATCGAGAATTGCCCACGCAATACTTTTCAGCTTCGCTATCGCATGGGTGAAGATGTTTACTCTTGGTTCTCGCGGCCACTGGATGAGCTGGACTTCACAAGGTCCCTTAAAGACCACCAGAAAGAGATTGTACGGGCCTGCCTGACGTACCGCTATCAAATCATCGCAGCAGATATGGGACTAGGCAAATCCCTGTGTGCTATTGAAGTCATGGAGAGGTCCGGGGACACCCCCCTATATGTCGGCCCACGATCAGCCATCGAGTCGGTGAAACGCGAGGCGGTCAAGTGGGGGTCGAGGCCTTTCGAAATCTCGACATATGAGGGCGTCGTCAACCACCCGCCCCAGTCCATCCCGTCATGTGTCATATTCGACGAGTGTAGCAGCCTCAAGACTCCAACAGCATTGAGGACAACCGCCGCACAAAGGTTGGCGGATCGGGTCCGTGATAATGGCGGCGTAGTGGTCCTAATGTCCGGGTCACCAACAGCAAAGCGACCGACTGACATTTGGGCTCAGGCTGAGATTGCCTTTCCTGGATTCGTAGTTGAAGGCTCCTTCAAATCATTCGAGGAACGCTACGCCAACATAGTGGAGCAGGAGACCACGGGAGGAATCACTTTTCATAAGATTGAATCCTGGAAGGAAGACGAAGTTGCCGAGATTCCTCGCCGTCTTCGTGGCCTGATGCGAGTTTACCGGAAGGAAGATTACTTAAACCTTCCTCCCAGAGAGTATAAAGTTATCCAATGCAAACCTCATCCCAAAATGTTGCGTGCTGCAAAGGCTATCGCCGAGGTGGCACCAAATACGGTCACGGCCTTGACTTGGCTGAGGGCACTATCCAGCGGCTTCCAGTACGAGTTTAGCGACTCCGTGGGGGCGTGTGACGTGTGCCACGGCACTTGCGTCACTGAAGTACACGACTCTACCATGTGTGATGCGTGCGAGGGCTCCGGGGTCAGCAACATAAAGACCCGCATGGCAACGATGGTCGACACCCCGAAGCGGGCAGCCCTGGAGGCACTATTTGAGGAGTGTGGGAATCGTATCGTGGTTGGAGCCTCATTCCAGGGCTCAATCGACATCGTGACCAAGATTTGCCAAGATAACGGCTTTGAGTGCTGCGTTGTGGATGGCCGCGGCTGGAGGGTCGAAGGGAAGTCGGTTGACCCACTAACCTTCTGGGCTGAGCATGACGGGAAGGTTGCGTGGGTTGGGAATCCTGCATCCTGCCGCTTCGGGATCACCCTGACTGAAGCAAACGTGCTGGTGAACTATGACTCCAGTTTCTCAGCAGAGCACCGGCTACAGTTTAACGACCGAATCTATCGTATCGGGCAGGAGCGCTCGGTGACGGTCTACGATCTGGTTCACCTCCCAGTAGACCAGCTCGTGCTGGACACACTCAACCACAATAGAAAGCTCGAACTTCTGACACTCGGACAAATTCATGAATCCCTCGAAATTAACATTGACACATCAGGACCGGCTGAATATGCTGGGGGTATGTCTTGACAAGATCGCAGAGGCAAGGATGATGAAGAAACTATTCCGCCAAGTCAATGTGACCGGGCCGCTACAGTGTTGTAGCGAGGGACCTTCTCAATCACCAGGAGCACCTAGATGATACCAGTACCGTTTCCGACGATCGAGTTTGGCGTGTGGTGCAAGACCGTCGACCAGAATCTATCCTACCGAATACTTCAAACACAAAAGCACCGAAATGAATATCCCGGAACTGATGGAACTTTGCAAGAAAAACAAAACCCTAACGCTTGTGTTTCCAAGCCGGAAGGCTCGCGGTAACCGAGCCCGACTGTTCGGTAAGAGCGGACCCTTCGGCGAAGTGGTCTGCGAGTCTCAATCCGGGCTTGTCCTGCGATTCCGATCCTCGGACATTCTGACCTACCTCAACAAACAAGAGCTTTCCCCACAATGAACATCGAACCCACACCCCCCGTGCAAGTTGGCACGAAGCTGGCTTTCCACATGGGAGAGAGGTACGCGATTTACATCGTGACGAAGCTGACCCCCAGCGGTCGAATCCATGTTGGCCCCTACATTCTTGACCCCGACCTATTCATACGGGGAGCCAAGTCGCACTTCGGCCCGCACAGGGGGGAGCACGTGACGAGTGCGATCGAGCAAAGGATGCACCGTTCTGCCTGCCTGCGTAGGCTTAACAACCTATACTTCAACGAATTCCCAACCACCCTGCTCGATGAGTTTTTACAAGTCGCCGACAAACTCGTACCCATCATAGAGGAAATAGAATGAGCAAGGCCACACGAACGCCAGGACAGTTGCTTTACCACACCGCAGCGAATCAGTTTTTCAAGCATACGTTTAACGGAGACCGGAAATGAATTTCAATGCAATCCGCAAGGCCCTAGCAGGTGGCAAGTCGCAACGGGATGTTGCGTCCCAGTTTGGTATTAGCCAGTCATATGTCTGCGACATTGCGACGGGCAAGGCAGGATACCGATTGTCCAAAGATTCCCAAGTTCAGAAACTTCGGGACAAGTCCGCCGAGAAGCAGAAGACGGTTCGTGAATCACTGCGTGCCGAGTACCTTTTCGATGAGGCCATTTCGGTCATCAGCAAGCTACCTGCCCTCATACCACCACCGATTCCTAAGCTGGCCAAGGGAGGCATCACGGAATCCGCCGTCCTTCACATGAGCGACGGTCACCATGATCAGGTGGTAAGAAAGAGCGAAGTAGGGGGACTAGAGGAATACAATTTTAAGATCAGTTGCCGGCGTGCCGCCAATCTGGTGGACTCCACCCTGCGGTTCACCAAGGTCACCCTCAGCAACTTTAACTTTCAAGAGCTGGTAGTGTTCGCACATGGTGACCACACCTCGGGGCAGATTCACGGAGCTGAAGCAAGATCATCATTCAAGAATCAGTTTAAGAACACCCTCGCGATCGCCCAACTCCACTCGATGATGCTTCGTGAGCTTGCCGCATTCTTCCCGAAGGTTCGGGTCCTTTATCTTTCAGGGAATCACGGGCGGGTGACGGACCAAAAACAGTTCCCAGGTGGTGGCCACAACAATTGGGACTTTATGGTTGGTAAGACTTGTCAGACCATCTGCCGGGATATTAACAATATCGAGTTTAGCATTCCGGACGCATGGTCTCAGATCATTGATGTTCAAGGGTATAACTTCCACGTGTCCCACGGCGACGACATTGGTGGTAAGATGGGGCAGCCTTGGACTGGACTGCGTGCCCGTCACGAACGGTTGGCACCACTGCATCACGAGAGAATTGATTACTACTGCATCGGCCATCACCACACCTATGGTGACGTGTCCGGCAATGGTGTCTCCTACCTGACCAATGGGGCATGGATCGCAACGGACCCATACGCCTACAACAGCCTAGGGGTCGCTGGCGAGCCCACTCAGCTTCTGCATGGTGTCCACAAGGATCATGGCGTCTCATGGCGTCTACCGCTACGCCTTCGCGACGGTAAGAACTCCAACAGGTATTCAGATGCAATTACCGATTGACTTGATTGATCTTGGAACCAATTATAGCCGCTCCGACCTCGGGGATTGCTCCGAGCTGGCGGCATCTATCCTCGAACACGGTCAGCAGCAAGCTGTTGTCGTGCGCGGGGAGGTGGTTGGAATCGGGGATAGATACACCCTAGTCTCGGGCTATCGTCGCTTCCACGCGATGCGGTTTTACTTAGGCTGCGAATTCATTGACGCACGCATTGAGACGGGCAACACACCAGACGCAATTCTTAATTTAGTTGAGAATCTGCAAAGGGATAGTCTGTCCTTCTGGGACGAGTGCCTTGCAGTATCCAGAGCGTTTCCATCTGCGAATCCGACCGAAGTTTCCCGGCAGCTCAAGAGGTCCAGAAATTGGGCGCGACCTCGCATTGCCGTAATGGAAATGAGTGAGGAAGTTCGAAACATGGTCCGCCTAGGCCAACTATCGGCCTCCGACATTACAACCATGATTGAGGGCAAGACCGAGGTGAAGCAGAGGCGGGCTATAAAGTTGTCCAAGCCTGCCGAACACGACGTTAGGATGGAAATCACTAAGCTGTACGGGTCAGGAAGGCCGGACCAAGAGGCTGCCGCGCGATGGCTTTGCTGGGCTTTGGGGGACGTTGACAAGCCCCAAGACTGAATTACAATATAACCTAACACATCCTCAAACCTGGGCACAAAATGCGTAACGCTTTCATCGACACCGAAACCTGCGGCCTTCACGGGCCCCCAGTCACGCTTCAGTATTCATTTGATGATGATGAGCCCAGAATCCACCACATCTGGCTTCAGCCAGTGCGTGACACGCTTCGCCTGATTGAAAAGATCGTGGAAAGTAGGGTCATTGCTCACAATCTGGCCTTCGACTGGTTCAAGCTGCAACGCACCCACAACATGCTCTGCCAGCTCCCGAGTGGCAGGGCACCCATACATCAGATTGATGCGATGGCAGACGCCGAGATCAACGCTTGGCGGGGTCAGTGCTTAAAGCCCCATGGCGCGATATGCACCCTCACGCTGGGTCAGAAGCTCCTGGGAGGTGTTGGATTGGCAGCCAAGGCAATCTACGTCCGCCGGGTCCCAACGCCACTTGCTGCTCGTTTGTGTGCCCTTCTTGAAAGCCGAACCGACCTACCCGACATTCTGTTTGCCAAGCGTAAGACTCGATGGTCGGTTCGCGATAATCTGGATGCGGG
>Ga0105050_10005986_pt1 | contig 15351 bp, 12 predicted proteins | sample FRY01_FD_78088 | JGI IMG/M metagenome (GOLD analysis project Ga0105050, IMG submission 78088) | Freshwater microbial communities from Lake Fryxell liftoff mats and glacier meltwater in Antarctica - FRY-01 | ecosystem: Environmental > Aquatic > Freshwater > Ice > Glacier meltwater ... | reverse complement strand
CAGTCCTGGAAGACTCGACTTCAACTCTCAACGGCCATGTTCGATCACATCGAGGTGTTCCACAATCGCCAACGACGGCACTCAGCGCTAGGCATGCTGTCACCAGTCGAGTTCGAGCTCGAGTTACAATTCAAGCAATTGACAGTGGTGTAATTAAACAAATTTGCCTACACAAAACACGGTGCATACCACTCGTTTGATTGGTTTTCTCAGGCCGCAGTGACCTGACGTTTGACAATATAGTCTGCCTCAACCTCTGAGGTTCCCCAAGAAAAGTAGACACTGATTTATGCAGCCTGGTTGGCTGCGGCTAACGCTATCTCATATTTGATTGGGCTGGTTTGTCCGATTTTTGAGTACCTCCTGATGTGGTTGTAACGGTGCATGAACGCCTCGATTCCGACGATGAGTTCTTCGAGGGTGGTGAAGGTGTGTCGGTAGTAGTACTCGTGTTTGAAAATTGACCAAAATGATTCTGCTGTGGCGTGGTCGTAACACGAACCGGTTGATCCCATCGAGCGAACCAAACCCATTTCGTTGCACTGGTCGACGACCCCACGAGAGGTGAATTGCGAGCCGCAGACGCTCTCATGTTTGTCAAGTCGACTATTTGGCGGCCAGCACCTGGTAGACCTCGCGTGCAACGTAACGCTTCAAGCATCTCATGATCTCTCGTTTGGAGAGCCCCTCAGCGAGGCGGCGCTTCATGTAGGTTTGCGTTCGTTCGTCGAGTCTGATCCGTGAAACAACCACCATGTGGAGGGCGGAATTGGCTTGACGGTTTCCCCCGCGATTGAGTCGGTGGCGACTGATCTTGCCTGAAGATGCCGGTATCGGGCAGGCACCACAGAGCATGGCGAAGCTCGATTCTGAATTCAGTCGTTGGGGGTTATCCCCGGCGGCGACCAGAAATTCGCCGGCGCTGGCGACTCCGACGCCGGGTAGGGCGAGTAGCGTTGGGGCCAACTCTTCGACCAGCGGACCAATGAGTTGGTCGAGGTCGGCGACTTCGTCGTTGAGTTCGAGGACCCGACGCGACAGGGACTTGAGTGCCAACCTCGTGGCGACGACCGGGTCGCGAAAGTTCCCTCGGTCGGGACGCGACGAAACGCAAGTGCGCAGCAACTTCATCCGGGTCATGGCGCGGAACTGATCGCGCACGTCTTCGGGTGCGGCCACGATTGTGTTGTGGAGTTGTTGCAGCGTGGCCCGGCGACACTTCACGGCGGTCTTGCGTGTCGTGCGCAACACGCGCAAGGCTTCCACTTGTCCGTTTCGGTCCTTGGCAACCTGGACCCGCTGGCCGGTGAGGGCCGCTTGGGCCGCCGCGATGGCGTCCAAGGTGTCGTCCTTGCCCTTCGCGCGGCGCAAGCCCTTGTCAGGTTGGGTGACTTCCAGCACCGAGATCCTCTCTCTGGCCAACAGTCGGGTCAGACCGGCGCCGTAAGAGCCGGTGCATTCCACACCCACCCGGGCGACCGGTCCGAAATGACTCATCCACACCAGTAACTGGCGGTAGCCGTGGCGTGTAGTGGGAAAGAACTGAGTGCCGAGCACCGTTCCCTCGCCGTTAAGCACCGCGGCGGCGTGTAGGTCTTGGTGGGTATCGACCCCACCCACGACCTCGCCAATCTTTAGTGGCACACTGTTCATGCTGACTCCTTCACTGTTCGTTGGGGTCGGCATCAGCGTTAAACCGCAGACGGACACGACAGTAAAGAGGCGTTCACCATGCTCTCATTAGGTCACAACGTCGGTCGAGGCTGATACCTCCACCAGTTATCCCGGGTGGCTGACAAGTCCGGGGAATGACAACTAAGTCAATCAGTGTGCGGGTCAAGCCACCTGGGGTAACTGGTCTCCGACTATCTTCTCATGTCTATCGCTGTGAGGGTCAAAACACCAGGGACAACCGGCCCGCTCATACTTACTATCGGTGTGAAAAATTGTTCCCGTGCAATTATTTTGGCGGGTGAAGGCCGCTCTCTGCAGTGCTTGAACGACTAGTTCGGCGTGCATGTGATCGGCTACCGCGTAACCCAGCACACGACCGGAATGCTCGTCACGAATTGCACACAGGAACGCCGTGGTGGTGCCGCATTTCAGGTAGGTGATATCTGAAGTCCAAATTGCGTCGAGATGCCCGCGGTCAAAGACTCGGTTCACCAGATCTTGCGGGAACTGGGCCTCATGATCGGCAATCGTGGTCACAATTTTGAATGTGGCTGGACTGATCCCAGCGATCCCTAATGACTGCATGATTGAAGCAACCGTGTTCACACACACCAGCGTGCCGGCCTCGAACAGATCTTCCCAGATACGCGGGGAACCATACGTCCCATGTGACTCCTTGTGATGGGTGTCGATCTTGACTTCCAGATCGGCACGCCGCTGTCGTGTCGGTGTCAGCTCGCCGCGTTGCTGCGTCTGACGCCACTTGTAAAATCCGGCCCGCGACACCAACAACAGACGGGCCATACGGGTGATTTCAAAGTTGGCGCACTCCGCTTCCATCAACGCAAACCGCTCTGCTTTGGTGGAGTCGCCGCGAAGTACGCCGCTGCTTTTCCCAGGAACAAGTTGTCTTTCTCCAACTCGCTGACCTGTTTACGCAACCGCAGAAACTCGACACGTTCAACTGCGCTCAAAGGCTCCAAATTGGTTCCCTTGGCTGCCTCGATACGGCGTCGTTCATCTCGAACCCAGTTGCCCAACGACATTTCATTGACACCCAGCTCACGGGCAACCTCGACAACTGAACGCCCCGAATCGATCACCCGATGCGCGGCCTCAACCTTGTATTCCGTACTGAATCTCCTACGTTGACTAGACATATTGACATCCTCCCAGCAGAACCCTAAATCCTGCTTAATAGATGTCGGTGAGTTCAACCGGTCGGTGCAACACCTTCTCGAAGTGTAGTAGCCGGAGTCTGGTATCAAGTTTGAGTGGGATGTGGTCGAGGCGTGTTTGGCTGTAGTCGGCGATGGGGTCGCCTGTGCGGAGAGTAGTGCACGTGGTAGCCGGTGGAATTTTAGTTGCTTGCGCATTTCCATCGACTGGATGGGTCGGTGAAGTAAACCTTCAGATCAGTCATGTCAGTTTTCAGGGTGGGCGAGTTTAACCAGTTGATGCAATAGCTTTTTGGAGTGTGGCGGCCGGGGTTTGGAAGCCGAGAGTTTTGCGCGGTCTGGTATTGAGTTGGCGTGCGACTTGGTCGAGGTGTTCTTGACTGTGGGATGAAAGATCGCTGCCCTTGGGGAAATATTGTCGCAGTAGCCCATTGGTGTTTTCGTTGCTTCCACGTTGCCATGGACTGCGTGGGTCGCAGAAGTAGACCTTGACATCGGTTTCCATGGTGAATGTTTTATGGTTGGCTAGTTCCATGCCACGATCCCAGGTAAGTGATGTCACCAACTGGCCGGGGAGTCGGTGAACCTCGCGGATAAGTGCGGTCACGACACTGTCAGTATCTTTCCTTGGGGGTGTTGAATTCTTTGTGTGAGGTGTATCCCTAACTGAAAGGATAAGCAGATATGGCCACCAAAGATAATGAGGCAAGGTTCGGTTCGCCTCCGTTGATTGATGATGCGACATTGGACCGGTTGATGGCTCAGATTGATGCCGAGGGGCTCGAACTTTTGGGCCCGGATGGGGTGTTGACCGAGTTGACGTCTCGGATCATGAACCGGGCGATGCAAACCGAGTTGACCGATCACATGGGTTACGAACCAGGCGACCCGGCTGGTTGGGGTTCAGGCAATAACCGTAACGGGTCGAGTGCCAAAACAGTGTTGACTGATGCTGGTTCTATCCCAGTGATGGTACCTCGGGATCGTAACGGAACGTTCGAACCGAAACTGATTCCTAAGCATCAACGCCGTTTGCACGGGTTCAACGATTTGATCATTTCGTTGATTGCACGGGGGATGACGACCCGTGATGTGCAAGCCCATATCGCCGATGTGTATCAGGTGGGAATCTCGCCGGAGTTGGTGTCTAAGATCACTGATTCGATACTCCCAGAGCTGCGGGCTTGGCAGTCCCGGCCGCTTGACAATATGTACCCGATCATCTATCTGGATGCAATCGTGGTCAAGGTCCGCACCGACGCTCATGTCGTCAACAGGCCTGTATATATCGCCCTAGGAATCGATTTGGAGGGCGCCAAACATGTGCTGGGACTATGGATCAGCAAAGGTGACGAAGGCGCCAAATATTGGTTGGGGGTGCTCACCGAGATCCGTAACCGGGGTGTCAACGATGTGTTCATCGTGTGCACCGACGGGCTCAGCGGGTTCGCTGACGCCATCGAAATGGTATGGCCTAAAGCCACCGTGCAAACATGTGTGGTGCATCTGATTCGCAACTCGATCAAGTATTGCGGATTTCAACATCGTAAAGCCGTCACCAGGGCATTACGACCGATTTACGCTGCGCCAACCATCGACGCTGCCGTCGAAGCGTTGAACACATTTGAAATCGAATGGGGTGCACGTTACCCGGCGATTGTTGATCTGTGGAAACGATCATGGGAACGATTCATCCAGTTCTTGTCGTTCCATCCGGCAATCCGCAAAATCATTTACACGACCAATGCCATCGAGTCGATGAACTACCAGTTACGCAAAGTCACAAAAACTAGAGGCCACTTCCCGACAGACGACGCCGTCCTCAAAATCTTTTACCTGGCGATTTGCAACATCGGTCACAACCGTGGTGGCGAGCTCGGCACCGGAACCCAAGGATGGAAACAGGCACTAAACGCATTCGCGGTCACGTTCCCCGGTCGCATCAACCTCAACAACAACTAGAAATCGGACCACCTCACACAAAGAACTTGACAAGCCCGGCGGCTGTGCTCGCAACAGCGGATCTGGTCGATTTTCGCCAAGAAACGCGGTCTGAGACGAAAAGCTGGTCCACCTGTGCACGACGATCTCGTTGCCCGTAACTTCACGACAGATAGACCCAACGCACTATGGTTGACCGACATCACTGAGCATCAAACTGACAGCAGTCCCTAATACTCGGCGTGGTTGTCGATAACTTACCCGACAATGCAATTTGGTTGATATGTTCTGCAGAAGCAGTCATTTCGCATCACCATCCATCTTCGTTTCATAAACAGAATATCCGCCGACGCTCGTGCTGGCAGTAAGTCTTGCAGCAAGGCGAGTGTCGGCGGGCGATCCAACAGGTGCAATCAGATAGTCATAGCGCCTATCGAGTTCTGACCATATTTCAGAGTCGTTCTGCATGAACCCATCCCAGAAATGCCTTGCGCGAAGTCTTCCTTCCTGGGGCATATAGGCGTCGGCTCGCATCGGGGAAAAATCGAAATCTATTTGGCGTCCGGTCAATGCTACAAGAACCTGCTCTGACGAAAAAAGAGCAATCCGGGTGTGCGCTGGAAGACCACGGACGTAGTTGACGAAGCTCTTGATTCCCGGATCAACTGGTTGCCACGCCGATTGGACAAAATATTTCGTTGTCGGGTAGTTGACAACGCCGATGCTGAGAAAGAGCGTGGCGGCGACCGAAATCGCGACGGCTTTAATCAGTTTATTTGCGGTCTTGCTGATTAGAAATAACAGGCCGACACCAGCAAGCGGGATAAGGGCAATCCGAATCCACAATCCCGACTTGATGCCAGCATCAGGGTACCCGCCAAACAAGAGTCCGATCAGGCCCACAATACCCAAGGCAGCCATGCCAACGAGCACGCGTTTTCCCTGTGAATCGATACCATAGTTTCCTGCCCTTCGAAACAGCGGCGCCAACCCAACAATCGATAGCGGTGCAACCAAGCCTATTGCTGCAAGCACATAGAACCATTGGATTGAAAGTTCTGGGATGGTTGTAATGGCGCCGGTTCCTCCCGACCATTTCAACGCCTCAGTCAGAAAAGGGAGGATAAGGACGAAGGGTAGAAGGAATGCCACTATGATCTGCGGGCGCCCGGGCGCCTTCAATGCGTCTTGGCGTAGTGTTCGCCATTGCAAAAAGAAAGCAAGCGCTACACCAACCACATAAGAAACTACAAGATGCGGGAGAAGAATCAGACTAGAAAGGGCCCCTGCCAAAGTAACGGTTCCAGCCATGAACATGCGCTTATAGTCACCTGATGCAAACCTGATGTTCGCTAATAAAAACATTGCCACCAAGCCACAAAGCACTGAAAAGACATGTTGCGGCACATAGATAAGCGACTGAAATAGCTCATCCACCCAAATTTGGCTTGTGAGCAACTTCTCTGTATATAGAAAAGCACCAATGCTGGGTTTGCTCTCCAGCCAAAGAGGCGTCAAACCGCCAACCCATGTGGCGAGTAACACACTACCCAGATGCACAATTTTTGATTGCGTGATACTGCGGACAATGTCGAGAACCGTCATTGGCAGTGCTATGGCTATGGCGATTACTACGAGCGGAAAAGTTTGAAAATTCGCTAGCGGATCGCCGATCAGTTTGGCGATAAATGCTGGTGGAAAATAGAAAAGAAAGTTATACGAAAAAATCTCGCCCGAGAAGAATGGATTGGGCGGAGGCCAATCGTTGGCGCTATAAAGAGAAAATTCTGCGAAAAGATGCTTCGGCAAATCAAAAATATTAGGGAAGAGGTATTTTGGATCACCCGCCAGCCAGCCAAGCGGAAGATAGGTGAGCGCAATGGCAACCACCCAGGAAACAAGCACAATCGCGATTAGGCCATCAAGCGTTCTTGATTTGAGACTATCGGGGCTCGAATGCGGTCCGGTCCCGATATTTATTCCGGCCAGAGACCTTCTTGAGGTTACATCATCAATAGTCCAGAAAGAATAAAATTTGCGCACTATCATCGCACCAAGTAATCCGGCAAATGCCAACGCACCGATCATTGGATTGCCTAGGTACTTCAGAGATAACAGCAAGACCAACCCAAAAATTCCATACCCAAGGATGAAGTTGCCCCCCATTATCGACAGATTTGTTACCCCGCAGATGGACAGAATGGATCTACCAAACATTGCGCATCCGGCCAATACCGCAACGCTGAGGACAAAAGCCATCATTGCTGTTTCTTTGGTGGTTCAGGTGTGCCAAGAGAGGAATATTCTCCAGCCACAGCCCGCAACTGAAAAAATTCAAGCTTGGTCAACCGCAGACGACCACTTCCTTCCGCCCATCCGCCCAAGCCAAAAGACAAACGTTGTAACGACTCTGTTCCCAAAGCTGCGGGCACTATTCCCTGAAACGACTGTGAAGTCGTATATCTGCCCGCAGGCAAGGTAATGATAGGCTGCTTGCCATGCAATGACAGGTGCGCGGCATGGGTTCCCGAGCCGGCGATTTCGCCTTCGAAGCTCGCCTTGATCAGGGTCGGACCATCAAATCGGAGTTCTTGGCTAGTAAATCCGGTGTCGACAGGATGAGTGCTTTCAACCTCTGGCAAACCGTCGCGAAGGCTTAGTTTAGCTCCAGCCACAGAGTTCCAAGGTGTCCACTGGATTCCCTTTAAGTCGGTTAATGGGGTGAGTTCTGATTTTGGCAGCGCAATCACATACTGCGCGTTTTCGACGACAATCGAATATCCCTTCTGCTCCAAGGCAGAGTTAAGAGTTCGGTCCCGCAGTTCCATTTTCTGAAGAATCACCACCACATCCCATCCCGGCTGTGCGGAGGTTGTGATCAACTCTTTACCGTCGGCCACGAGTCGAATGTTGTTCTGGGCGTGACTGCCGAGGAAGGGAATCAATGAAGTTTCCAAATCCTTGAACGCCAGGATATTGAGCGGCTTGCCTGTGTCGAGACCGAGAGACTCCACTGCCGCGATCTGATATGGCCCCTTGATGAATATACTGATCCTTTTCAGAGGACTGTTCGCTTGATCGACCTCCGTCGCCAATGGTACAAAAAGAGGGGCGGGTAGCACTTGGCCTGGCCGTGAAGTAATTGTGAGATTCACCGCAACCACCAGAGCAGCCGTAATGGCAAGGACGTTGCACACTCCCGCAATGTCCGTGCGAATGGTAAGCGCCCCGATACCAAGGAGCAACACCATGATTCCTGGTGCGAAGTACCGGAAAGTCCAAGGATAGGCCTCCGAGAGCGTCATCGAGGCAGCGGTAGTCACAAGAATTGCTATCCCAACCAGAGCCAGCCACTTGATACTAATTGCGGGGCGGTTCGCCGCCAAGTGCTTAGTTATCGAATTGGCGTCCTCTTCCACAGGTGTCTCGGTTGGGGGCCGAGGGTATCGTGAGCTCAATCGAGGCGACGCTCGATTAAACCACCTGACGACGCTAGCAGCAGTCAACGACAACATGGCGGCAATAGCGATGAACCAAGCAGCCCCCCCCATACTCCCCGCAAGCGCCCACATGGGCCCCTTGCCTTGCATCTCCTCCCAGACCCCGAACGTCCTATCCCCGGTAAGTTCCAGGTTTCCGAGCATGTGTCCGAGACTGAACCGAGCTTGCTCAACATCGATGCGTTTTAGGGGATTCCCGTAGACGATCCAATTTGTCCAGAAGCGGGAAGAAAAAACCAACAGGCCAGCGACAAGTCCCAGCCTGATCAAACCCGGCAACCGCCAAAGGTCGCGGATCCCGGATCTGCCCATTAAGCCGGCGGCCAAGGCAAGAATCGCCACTACCGGCAGCACTACCGAAATCTTGGATCCCACAGCCAGAGCTACCGATAGCCCTAACATCCCGAAAGCCAATGGTGATTGACCTTGACCGCCTCGCTTAATATGAATAAGCCAGCCAAAGGCCATCACAAAGGCTGCGCATGCGAGCAGATCGCCTTTGATCGTGCTCGCCAAGCCAAGCATGGCAGGCGTGGACCCCAATACAACCGAAAGGCAAAGCGCCCAAAATACTGGAGCCCCAAGCAGAATGGCCACCCAGGCGATCGTGACAAACAGCAGCAGTAGCGCCTCCAGATTACCGAAAGCGAACCCAAGATACGCCCCCGAAGCGAGCGCATAGGCCAAGGCATTGAGTTCGGCGTTCCATTCATTCACGAAGAGATTCAGTTGTAGCGTCGGCATGTGAACGAATATGCTGCCTGAATTCAACCAGATCGCCAGACGCGGAAGCCCGTAATTTTGCGCGTCCCATGTGTAATCATATAAAAACAACGACCGCAGCCACATGGCGAACAGCACAAAAGCGATGGTGGCAAGTGGTAAATAAATTCTCCACGACTTTTGAACAGGCACCAAATCAAGCGATACAGACCGTGTGCGCCAATAAATTAGAGAAGCGGAAAGAATCGCAAAGGTAAGAAAATATGGCTGCCGCAATAGGCCAATCGCAGAGAGGCCGAGAATGATCCCGGATTGCAGCGCCTGAATAATTAGCCAACCGGCAATCAGGCTAGAAAGCTGATCGAACGCCCATCTTGATCGTATGATTTTTCCTATAGAGAAAACCAGGAACAGTTTTAGCGCCAGATAGGCGCTCGCCATACCGGCTTCGAGAAAGAACGACACGGTGAAATCTATTTCAGGGAGCGACCAGAGTGATGTTTACATTGCGAACGATCCAAGCTGCCATTCGAGCGTCCTGGTCTCCAAGGGGAGACGCTTTGCTATCGGTTTCAATGCTGATTTCAGCAAGCTCCATCGGCGGCAAGTCAATAACCTTCTCGAACATCGCCAGTGCATCGCCATTACTTTGCAACACGATCTCCTGGCTCGCCCCATCGCGCTTGATAATGCGCAAAGTTAACGTCTGCTTTCCGCGTGTTCCATATTCGAAGCGCAGTTTCGTTTTGGATGCATCTTTTGGAACAAACAGGGGCTGCAATTTGAAGCTCACTTTGCGTTCCACCCAGTGCCACCAATTGTTCCCATCGCTTTCACGGTCATACGCACCGGTCACCGATGCAATCCGGATTTGCCCGCGACCGTCGAAAATACCGACTCGGAACGGCCCGACTATCGTGCCTTGACTCAACCAACCGCCCTGCCCAAGGGGCTCTACCACGCAGCTACCTGCCGTCAATTCCTGCGTCCTGCGTTCGGCTGGCAGCCTGGCAAAGATGTACCTATCATCCATCCAGTCCGAGGTAACCTCCCGGTCATACAAGTAAAGTGCCGCCATTTGTCTGAATTTATGGTGTCCCCCCCCCAATGCCAGATAAACGGGCGCGCTACGGGGGCAGGTGGCAAGTACCGTATCTCGGAATTCAAGATAAAAGCGATTGAGGTCGTTCACCCCGCTATAGTAGTGCATGAGCGGCGTGGTGCGCGCCACGCCGATGAGCGTGGCGCTTACCATGCCAAGCGCGAATAGCGTCACCACTGCGCCATCGAATAATTTGCCCAATCGCGGTCGCAATGTAGCAAAAGAGAGCAGAACCAGCGCCATCACGAACGGATGCGCCCAATCGGCTAATTTGAACTGACTCCAACTCTGCCCTAGCCCTTTCGGGAAGGGTGTGGGAACGAAATAGCGGAAATACAGGATGCCGAAGACAAAAACAATCAGTACCGTAACGGCAGGCATGAGTACGCCACTCATCGTGGTGCGCCATACGGTGCGTACCCCTGCAAGCACGGCCCCAATTGCCAAGCCAAGAAGAAGTAAGCCAAAAACAAAGGATAGCGACCCGGCGCTTTCTGGGGTGGTCCACTGAAATACATCCCATGCCCCGCCATGTACGCCAAATGCATGGGCTATATAGCCAAGTAAAGACCAATCGACGGGCGTGCCGACAACAAGACCGGACTGCGTTCGGAGGGCAGCATAAACACGCAGCAGTTCCGTGTTGAGCAGGAGGATCGAGAGTCCGAGCAATACACCACCGTGCGCCAGCATGTTTCCCCACGCACGAAAACGGAGGGCCAGGACAACTCCACTGCCAAGAACAGCCACCAACAGAAATGGTGACAGCTCTGAATAGGCGAAGGTCGCCCCCGCAAACAGCGCTACGCCTGGAAGAGCCGCCTTCCCAATTGCCAACCGTGTAGTGTTTGTGGTGACAACCCATCGAAACAGGGGGCCCACCATGAACAGCAAACCCGCCCCCAGGGCAAGACCGACGGTTTGCGGCAGAAATCCGAGATTGGCGCCAAATGCCAATCCGCCGAGAGTAAAGGCCGGCAAAGCGAGTAGTGCTAGGCGGGTACGGCGGCGAATAGGCCGCAACGACTCCGCCAAGGGGAAACCGATGGCTAGACAGCAGGCCGCGATGGCCGAAATAACGACGGCGGGATAGACCTCGTAAGACCATTGCAGATTGAGCAGCGATTGCGCGAGGGCGAGCAGGTAGGAGGCGCCCATGCGAAACCCCTCTTGCTGATAGAGCAATACCTGGGTGGTTAAGGGAGTGACTTGCCCAGCAGAGATGGCGTCGCCAAATGCATGGCCTTGTAACCAGTTCGAGTGGACCAAATAGGTGAAGCCATCGTTATGGGCGTTGAATGCGCCAAAGGCGAACAGCGGCCCCAATACACTTGCGCCGCAGGCGAAGCCGAAAATGCTCACCCACATACTGTGGCGGAATGCCAGCATGGCGCGCGGTTCGCGGACAAGTGCCCATATCATCAGGCTTACGACAAGCACCGGCACCATGACAGAGTTGCCCAATGGCAGGATTCGACCGAGCAAGCTCGCGATTAAGGTCAGAGTAGCAAGCCCCAGAACAGGTGCCAGATAGAAGCGAGCTGGGCTCCTCAAGCGATAGGGGAACAGCCCCCCCCAGGCACGCCCAATCAACGTAGCCAAGGTAAGAATGGCAGCGACAGAAAGCAGGGTGGTCCAAAAAATGCTGGGCACGGAAAGAATCTGCATGACGACTTGAGGTTCCCCGGAAAAAGTAGACACCGATTTATGCAGCCCGATTGGCTGCGGTTAATGCTATCTCATATTTGATTGGGCTGGTTTGTCCGATTTTGGAATATCTCCTGACATGGTTGTAACGGTGCATGAACACTTCAATTCCGACGATTAGCTCTTCGAGGGTGGTGAAGGTGTGCCGGTAGTAGTACTCGTGTTTGAAAATTGACCAAAATGATTCCGCGGTGGCATGGATGCTCCTATATGTCAAGAGTGTCGTGTTTTTGTTTCAGGCGGCTGTGGCGAGGGCGTTGCGGGCGTGGTGGTCAGTCATCAGAGCGTGATAGACCTCGCGTGCGACGAACCGTTTGAGGCAGCGGATGATGTCTTTTTTTGAGAGTCCTTCGGCGGTGCGACGGATGACGTAGTCGATGGTCGGCTGGCTCAACTAGCCCGCCAGTCGCTTCGCGATATGTTCGGCGACTGCGCGCCCCTCACGGATCGCGTAGTTGGTACCCCGGTCTTCCGGATAGATTTGCGCCATAGTGGAAATAAAGGCGTTGCCGAAGGGGGTTTCCCGATCCGGTACATACTTTGAGTAACCCCGCTCCGTCACTGGTTGGGCAAACTCGGCCCGCGAAACTCGGTGCTCCACCAGCCACGATCGATCCATCTTCGGGAACATGCGCTTGAGATGTTCTAGGGCAAAGTCCAAATATTGGTCATCGCTATACGCCCATACGGGGTCTTCCACGGCAAGGTAGCGCGACAGGAAGGCGATGTGAGTCCCCTTGTAGTTTTCAGGCGTATCGAAATTGGTGTGTTCAATCACCCCTACGAATGGGAAGCCAGGGTCATTGACATTGAGCCAGTAGGTATCGGACAAGCTGTATTTTAGGCGCAACACCAAGCACATATTTCCAAGATAGCGAACACGGCGCAAACGCGCGAGCCACTCGGCATCTGCGCCCCCTTCAAATATGTCTGCAATGATCGGGAACGCCGGTGTAAATAGAAACTGACGGCCAGCTATTTCGCCACGAGCAGTCTGCAATGCTAGTAGCTGATTACCCTCCGCACGCACGCCGGTGACTTTCTCACCAAACCCCACTTCTCCTCCGGCGCTTTCAATCGCCGAAACCATGGCCTCTGCGAGACGGCCAAAACCGCCTTTGAAATAAGCAAGTACCTCGTCGCCTTTCTCATTTCGCGTACTGCTGCGAAGCACGAGTTTTTTCCACATCCAGACGGCATTGACCGCTTCCGCATAGAGCGAAAACTTGGATGTGATCAGTGGCTCCCAAACCACTTTGTAAACATTCTTCCCGCAAAGCGACTCCAGCCATTCACGAATGCTGAGGTGCTCGATCGTACGCCAGTCCTTAACCCGACGAACTTGAAACACCAAAAGACCTAATCGAATTCGGTCGACGAACGAAAGCGCCGTGAAACGTAGCAAATCCATCGGCGTGGAAAGCTTCCACATCCGCCTATTGAAGTACATGCCGGTTCGCGATGGCATGGTGACGACATCACCCTCCATCCCCAACTCCTTGACCAACTCAGGGACATAAACATCGTTGTTGAACCAGTGGTGGTAGAACTTCTCCAGTTTCACGCCGTCCACGAACTCAAAGGTGCCCGCAAGTCCCCCTGGAGTGAGTTCTGACTCGACAACCCGAACCTTGTGCCCTTGTTTAGACAGCACGTAGGCTGCCGTCAGTCCGGTAAATCCGCCTCCAACAATAACCACATCAAATGGATTGTTCATATAACCAAACCCTTTTTAAAAACGCCGTGCCGCTTCAAGTCTAGCCACTCAGATAATTGCTTAATTCTGATCTTTATTTGCATTGAATGTAATACGGCGATTTAATGAAAACTGCAGAACGACTACTAATGGCAACGTTAACAATTTGGCCCATCTGGCATCAATATGCGCCACATCGACGAGCAACCATAACAACATCGCCGAGGCTGAGAAACCAATCGTTGCAACGCCTAAAAAAAAGAAGAGTCGACGAACCATTTGATCGCGAACCCCAAAAGTAAATATCCTGTTAAGGAAGAAACTAACTAATGTACCAGATATATAGCCCAGAACATTTGCTCCCTGATACCAAACCCCTTGAGTAATAGCCACATAGTAAACGGCATAGTCAGTGGTTACCCCGATACCGCCACAAAGACAGTAGAGAATAAATTGCATTAATCTTGCCCTTTGTTGTTTTGTACAGTGGCGTTGGTCAACCCGACTGTTTCGGCCACAATGTACTGCGGTTTTGAATTAAGCGTTAGTAAGACACGGCCAAGGTATTCGCCTAGCATCCCGAGGGCCAATAATTGCACCCCGCCGATAATTAGGATTGTCACAATCAAGGAAGACCAGCCGATCGGCATAAAATTAAGCGTGAGCTTCTGGATAATCAGAAGTAAAGCCAGGAAGAACCCTAATCCGGCAAAGAATAGTCCCAGAAGTGATGTTATTCGAAGGGGTACAATAGAAAAACTTGTGGCCATTTTCAACCACAGTGAAACTGACTTTCTAAAACTATATCCGCTGTCACCCGCATAACGATCATGGTGATCAACGTCAACCATAGAGATGTTCCGTGTAACCGAAAGAATTAATCCATCCACGTAGACGTATGGTCCCTGATAGCGAAGAATATCGTCACGAATAGCCGCCTTCATGGCACGGAATGGAGAAAGATATAGCCCCTTTGGTTTCCGCATAAGATAACCGGCAACAAGATCGTTTAGACGGCTACCTGCGATTTTCCAGAATGTGTGTTTACGCTTTTTAAAGCGTGCATAAACAACATCTCGTCCTTGATTAATTTCATCAAGTAATGTAGGGATATCTGTAGGGGCGTGCTGAAGATCGTCATCCATGGTCACGATCACACACCCTCTCGCTTGGGCAAGCCCAGCCATGATGGCATTATGCTGACCCGCATTCATGCGGAGCGATATACCACCCACCCACGGGTATTTTTCAGACAAGGATTGAATGACGCTCCAACTCTTGTCAGGTGAATTGTCGCATATAAAAATTACCTCATAGTTATTGCGTAAATTATCCAATTTGTCTAAAACACCCTGTAGCTGCGCGATCAACTCTGGCAGGACGGGCTCACTCCCGTAAACAGGGATAACAATGGAAAGCCAAGGTGGACGTTCATTTTGCATAGTATTTCCTTACTAATTTTTCAATGTAATTCTCGTCAAAAAATACACCGGCCTTGTTTGCCACACTCATAGCCAGACGTGAGTCAATCGAATATGAAGCACCAGCGTCAACCACATCGTAATTTGCCTTTTTTTCTAGGACCACTTCAAAAATACTTACTAAATAAGGGATGGATATAGAAAAAGGGGATGCAATATTTGTAGTAACCCTATGGCTCTGTTTTGATTTTACCAAGTGGGTAACAATAGAAACCATATCATCAGCATTGATGCGGCCTGGGGATCTTGGAGGCTCCATATCTTGGATGTGAGGATGGGGCATGACAGGAAACCAAACTACGAAGCGGTACCCCGCTGAGCTAAAGGAACGGGCCGTGAAAATGGTTCT